>Ga0197143_1000029_pt1 | contig 151497 bp, 160 predicted proteins | sample GBS70_MetaG_FD_148603 | JGI IMG/M metagenome (GOLD analysis project Ga0197143, IMG submission 148603) | Sediment microbial communities from Great Boiling Springs, Gerlach, Nevada, United States - GBS 70_MetaG | ecosystem: Environmental > Aquatic > Thermal springs > Hot (42-90C) > Sediment... | reverse complement strand
TGGCAAAAAAGAAGGATTAGAAGTACAAGAAAAAGAAGCGGAAAAGAAAAAATCAGTATTAGAACAGTTTACGATCGATCTAACAGCAAAAGCAGCACAGGGACTTTTAGATCCAGTAGTTGAGCGTTCGGATGTAATTGAAAGGGTGATTCATATTTTATCAAGAAGAACAAAAAATAATCCAGTTTTGACAGGGGAGGCGGGGGTGGGAAAAACAGCAATTGTTGAAGGATTGGCACAACGCATTGTTGCAAAAAATGTCCCCGAACCTCTTCTTAACAAAAGAATTTTACAGTTAGACTTAATGAGTGTTTTGGCCGGCGCTTCGCATCGCGGTGAGTTTGAAGAAAGGATGAAAAACTTAATTGAAGAGGTTAAAAATTCTCAAGGTCAAATTATTCTTTTTATCGATGAAATTCACAACATTGTTGGGGCTGGTTCCTCTGGTGATGGTTCTTTGGATGCCTCAAATTTTTTAAAACCAGCTTTGGCACGAGGAGAACTCCAGATGATTGGAGCAACAACAACAGCCGAATATCGACGTTATATTGAGAAAGATCCGGCGTTGGAGCGGCGTTTTCAACCGGTGGTTGTCCCTGAGCCCACTGAAGAACAAGCAATAAAAATGCTTATGGCGATCAAAGATAAATACGAAGCTTATCATCGAGTGGTTATTCCAAAAGAAGCAATTGAAGCAGCAGTTAGACTTTCCAAAAGATATATTGGGGATCGGTTCTTACCCGATAAAGCCGTTGATTTAATTGATGAGGCAGCTTCTGCCGTTCGTTTACCTTTAATTTCTTTACCTGAGGAAATAAAATCTTTAGAAACAAGAATCGCTGAACTTTCTCAAGAAATGGTGGAACAGCAAAAACGGGCAGATCCAGTGCAAGTTAAGATTCTTCGGTCAAAAATTGATGATTTAAAGACAGAATTAAAGGAAAAACAAGAAGAATACAACTTTAAAAAAGCTCAATCAACAACGGCGGTGACGATTGATATTATAAAAGACATTGTTTCTCGCTGGACAGGTATTCCTGTTTCTAAAATTACTGAATCAGAGGTTGAAAGACTAGCTCATCTTGAGGAGATTATGCACAAGCGCTTGATTGATCAGGAAGAAGCAGTAAAACTCGTTGCTCAAGCAGTTAGGCGAGGGCGAGCGGGCTTAAAATCACATAATCGACCAATTGGTAGCTTTGTTTTTTTAGGACCCACAGGAGTGGGAAAGACAGAACTGGCTAAAACTTTGGCAGAAGTTTTATTTGGACAAGAGGAGGCGATGATTCGTTTTGATATGACAGAGTATATGGAAAAACACGAGGTGGCTAAACTTTTAGGTGCCCCACCTGGCTATGTGGGGTATGAAGAGGGGGGGAAGCTAACCGAAGCGGTAAGACGTAAACCTTACTCAGTTGTTCTTTTTGATGAAGTTGAGAAAGCCCATCCTGATATTTTTAACATTCTTCTTCAGATTTTAGATGATGGGCGATTAACCGACAATAAAGGTCATACCATTTCTTTTAAAAATACAGTAGTTATTTGTACTTCTAATATTGGCACAAAAGTGATTCAGGATGAACTTTTAAAAAAAGGAGGAATGGAAGTTGAGGAGCCCCCGGTGCTGTCAACCTATGTTTTTACACCGCGAGGAAGAGAGATTTTAACAATAGGAAATAAATATTTTGAAAAGGAAAAACAACTTGCTAATCTCACTGTTGATAATTTAGATAAGTTAGAAAAATTAGAAAAAAACAACTGGCAAGCAGGAATGCTTTTGGATTATTTTGCCGGTCAAAAAATCGATGAAGAAACAGCAAAAAAACAAGAGGGAAAAGTTAGTTTTCCTATTGATGGTTTTGATACTCATGCGATTTCTGGTCAAGGAGTTGAGATAATTACTAAAGGAAACTTAGTTTTTATTCGAAGTTCAACTACCGCCAAAATTTGGCAAGTGATGACATTGATTGATTATTTTAAAGAAGGAGTGGTGATTAATGCTTTGCCTGATGCTCCAGAAGAACAGTTGCCAACCGTGAAGTTGAATACCCATGCTTTTGATGGTGAAGAATGGGAAGTTGTTAGTTTTCGGAATCGTTTTTGGAAAAGAAAAATTGGTAGCAATGATTGGCAAACTGGTGAATTGAAAGAATATTTTAAGGATCAAACTGCTACTCAAGAAAGCTTACCGGTTAATTATTGGAATATTCATACTTTTTCACCAACAGGAGAGGAAATAATTATTGTTGGTGATAGCGTTTGGTTTAGAAAAAAAGAGGAGAAAGTATGGAAAAAACTTTCTTTAAATGAGTATTTTGGTAAAGATTTTCCTTTAGAAAAAGAACTTGAAGAAAAACAAAAAGTAGAAGAAGAAACTGAAAAAAAGAGGTTGGGGTTAATTAAAAATAAAGTAATGGAAGAGTTACGAAAGTTTTTCAGGCCAGAGTTGATCAATCGTTTCGATGAGGTAATTATCTTTGAACCACTGCGTTTCCCCCACATGATGGAGATTGTTAAACTTCAGTTAAAAGGAGTTGAAAAAGCACTTGAGGAACAAGGGATTGGTTTTTCTTACACTGAAGCAGCAGTTAAAGAAATTGTTCGAGCTGGTTTTGATCCAATATATGGGGCAAGACCTTTAAGACGAGCGATTCAAAGACTAATTGAGAACCCAATTTCAACTCTTATTATTGAAAAAAAAGTTAAAGCCGGCGATCAGATTGTTGTTGATTTTGATGGAGAGGGATTTGTATTTAATGTGGAAAAAATAATTTTAGTGGAAGAAGGCAATCCTCAGATTTCTTCGATAAAAAAACAGTTTTTATGTGAAAGATGTAGACACCAATTTGAGACCGAGGTGGTTAAAAACTCAACAGTTATTTGTCCCAATTGCTTGTCAAAGCAATTAAAAGAATTATCTTCCAAAAATAAGCAAGAAGAAAATCAAGAAATAAAAAAAACCAACGGTGAAAAAAAACCAAATAATGAGTTTATTCAGCAATCAAAAGAAGAAGCGGTCTTACCAACGACTACGGCTGAAATTTAAAATTTCTCATAATTAAATTATTATTAAGTATTATTATTAAAGTTTGCTTTTAATAAATTTATGGTTAATAATTTTACCCCTCTTGATATTGATAAATTGCGGGCAAGAAGAAATGATTTTAACACAATTTTGCTTTTAATAGTGACTTTGACTATGGCAGTTTTAGCAGTGATTCTTTTTATTTTGATTAAAAAAAAGATTGATGAACAAAAAACGATGATATTTGAACCAACGCCAACAATAGAGATTAAACCAACGGAAACTCCTATCATTCAATTTTCACCAACCATTTCTCAAGATGAATTTAACGCCACTTCAGAACCATCGCTTACACCGTTTTTATCAATCACTCCAACTTTGTCAATAATGCCAGATTCGTTAACGATACCAGCAACTGAGAGTGCAGTTGATAATCAATAGTAATTAATAATTAATATGAGATACTTAACCCAAAGAATTCAAATTAATAATCAAACAATTGAAGGACCTCTGGCTTTTAATAGTTTAGGAGAGATAATTAGTCGAATAGTTAATGCATTTTTAATTCCAATTGCGGGGGTGATTTTACTTTTAGTTTTTATTTGGGCTGGATTTGAGTTTATGACCTCTGAAGGAAATCCTGACAAGATAAAATCAGCTCAAGCAAAGATAACTACGGGAATAATTGGAATAGTTCTTTTAGTTTTATCATTTCTTATTGTAAAAGTGGTTGAGTTAATTTTTGGAGTACAAACAGGTATTTTTTAGCTTTCCAAAAAAATAAAAAAAAATGATATAATCTACATTTAGACTATGTTTAAGAAAGAGCCGCCGATTATAATCTCTGTTGGAGGAAGTTTAATTGTTCCCAATGGCGGTGTTGATACTAAGTTTTTATCTTCTTTTAATCGTTTTATTCGAAAATATGTTGCCTTGGGAAAACGTTTTTTTTTGGTGGCCGGTGGGGGAAAAATAGCAAGACATTATCGCGACGCAGCAAAAAAAGTTGTTGGAGATATTACCGATGAAGACTTAGATTGGTTGGCTATTCATACCACTCGAGTTAACGCTCATCTTCTTCGCACTATTTTCAAAGATATAGCTCATCCTCGAATTATTGAAAATTATGACAAAAAGCTTTCTTATTGGCAGGAGCCAGTAGTAATTGGTGCAGGTTGGAAGCCTGGGTGGTCGACTGACTACGATGCGGTAATTCTTGCCAAAGATTATGGAGGAAAAACCATTATTAATCTTTCCAACACTTACTGGGTTTACGATAAAGATCCTAAAAAATTTAAAGAGGCAAAACCAATTGAAAAGATTACTTGGGAAGAGATGGAAAAAATAGTGGGGAACAAATGGGTTCCTGGTTTATCGGCTCCTTTTGATCCGATTGCTACTCAATTAGCTAAAGATTTAAAACTAACAGTTATTGTCACTAATGGTAAAGATTTTAGGAATTTAGAACGGTTGATGGATGGAGAAAGCTTTAAAGGAACCGTAATTAGTCCTTATCGAATAGATGCTTCTTTTTATGATCGAGATTACTACAAAGGAAAAAAAGGTGAGTATCGATGGAATGTTTTTAGTGATTTGGTAAATATTTATCGGGCTTTAATAATTAAGATTATGCTTAAGCCAAAAAACTGCTTAGATGTTGGTTGTGGTACTGGAAAATTGGTTAAGTGGTTACGGTTTTTTGGGATAGAAGCTTTTGGGATTGAAATTTCCAAAGACGCATTAGAATTGTCTGAGAAAAAGATCAAGCCGTTTTTGAAGCTTGGTGATATAGTTAAAATTCCTTATCCAGATGATTATTTTGATTTAGTTTTAAGTTTTGATGTCTTGGAGCATTTAGAAAGATCAAAAATAAAAAAAGCAGTTTTGGAAACAATTCGTGTCTCAAAAAAATTTATTCTTCATAAAATTTATACCCAAGAAAATCACTGGATTACTTTAACTCATGGAGAAGATTTTTCTCATCTTTCGGTTTTTAGTAAAAAATATTGGCAAAATCTTTTTTCTTCTTTGCCCAATATTTCAATTTTACGAAATGGAATTTTTCGTCTGCCTTCTTTTTTTGAAACAATTTTTTTGTTAAAGAAAAAAACTTCTTAAAATTTTTTTAATTAAAATTTTGATATGTGGTTAAAAAAGATTAATCTTTTTAATTTTCGTAATTTTCGTGAAAAATCAGTTAATTTTAATCCGTTTGTTACCATTCTTTTAGGCGAAAATGCTAGAGGAAAAACTAACATTCTTGAAGCGATTTATTGTCTGGCAAAAGGTAAAGGTTTTCGAGAGCAAAAGGAAGAAGAGTTAATTAATTTTGAGAAAAATAAAACAAAGATTGAAGGAATTTTTGAAGAAAAGGATCAGCAGTTTATTTATCAAGTATTAATTGAAAGAACCAATGATAATCGAATAATTAAAAAATATTTAATTGATAAAACTAAGAAAAATTGGCGGGAGTTTGTTCGTCAATCAATAAAAGTTATTCTTTTTTTTCCAGAACAGTTGAAAGTTATAAATGGAGCACCTGAGGAAAGACGTGACTATTTTGACAAATTTTTATCAGAAGTTGATGAGGAATATAGAAAAAGATTAAATAATTATTTTAATGGCTTAAAGAAAAGAAATAAACTACTTGAAACTTTTTCTGAAGAAAAAAAAGATGTTTTTTTAGAGGACCTTTATTTTTGGAATAAATATCTTATAAAAGAATCATCTTATTTAATAGAAAAAAGAAAAAAATATTGTGATTTTTTAAATAAAAATCCTTTTCTTGATAATAAAGAGTTTTTTATTGATTATCAACCAAATGTTATTGATGAGAAAAAATTAAATCTTATATTTAAAGAGGAATTAAGACAAAAAAAAACTTTAATGGGTCCTCAAAGGGATGTTTTTTTAATTTTTATTAAAGATGCAAAATATAAAAATATTCATCTTTTTGGTTCAAGAAGTGAACAACGATTGGGTTTTTTTTGGCTTAAGATGAATGAAATAACATACTTTGAAAAAAATTTTAGAATTAGACCAATTTTGCTTTTAGATGATTTATTTTCTGAATTAGACAGTAAAAATCGTCAGTTAATTTTAAAATTAGTTAGAAATTATCAAACAATATTAACAACAACGGAAAAGGAAATAATTTATTTAGTTGAAGGAATAAAAAGCGTGGTTATAATATAAAATATTTTTCTTGGAAAAGCGATTTTTTATGGTTATAATAATATTAAAATAATTCTTTATTTTAATAAAAAAAATAAAAAATGATTAAATACTCAATTATTGTTCCAGTTTATAACGAAGAAAAAAATATTGATGTTCTTTATCAACGATTAAAAAAAGTACTAATCACCTTTAAAAAAGAACACGAATTAATTTTTGTCAACGATGGTTCTTTTGACCAAACTCTTTTTAAATTAATTAATCTTTATCAAAAAGACCCTCGAGTAAAAATAATTAATTTTTCTCGGAATTTTGGTCATCAAATGGCTGTTTCAGCAGGATTAAAATATGCTAAAGGAGAGATTATTGTGGTTATGGATGCTGATCTTCAGGATCCGCCAGAAGTGTTACCTAAATTTTTTAAAAAAATAGAAGAGGGTTATGATGTTGTTTATGCCATAAGAAAGAAAAGAAAAGAATCTTTTTTTATGCGATTAGCTTATGCTACTTATTATCGTTTTTTAAAAGCAATTGCCGATATAGATATTCCTTTAGATAGTGGCGATTTTTGCGTAATGAGGAAAAAAGTGGTGGAAGCGATTAATCTTTTACCGGAAAGAAATAGATTTGTAAGAGGAATAAGAGCGTGGGTGGGATTTAAACAGATAGGTTTAGAATACGAAAGAGATAGACGATATGCAGGAGAAAGTAAGTATAATTTAAAAAAAATTATGAAATTAGCTTTTGATGGAATATTTTCTTTTTCTTATATGCCTTTTAAGTTTATGTTTTATTTAGGTTTGTTTTCATTAATTTTTTCTTTTCTAGGAGCGATTTTTGTTTTTTATATGAAATTTTTTACTTCTCATTATAATCGTGTTCCTGGGTTTGCAACGACCGTTACCTTATTAATTTTTATTGGTGGTTTACAACTTTTTTCAATGGGAATAATGGGTGAGTATATAAAAAGAATTTATGATGAAGTTAAAGGTCGGCCTTCTTATATTATTGATTCTGCCTTTGGTATAAAAATAGAGAATCAAAATTCTTGATTAATTTAAAGTTTTTTAAATTTAAATTATTTAAATCATTTTTTTCTAAAACGATACATTCATACTCATCGATATTTTTTAAAAAATTTTTTTCATCAAAATATAAGTTTACTTTTTTGCCAAAGTAATAAAAGATACTGGGATGATTACCCCACCAGCGACTGGTAGTAATTAAAAGATTTAGTTGGTCAAGAGTTTTAAAATCACTCCGTGTTTTTTGATCGATAAGTATATCAATTTGACTACAGTATTTTTTGGCAGTAATAGCTAAGTAATAATTGGAGTCATATTCAGAATAAAAAGTACTCCAAAAATTTTTTTGCCAAAAAAATTGATAAAAAAGAAAAACGAAAAAAATAAAAATTAATAAATGAAGCAATAGCTTTTTATTTTTTAAAAAAGTAAAAGGGAAAAAAGAAAAAAAAGCAAATTGAGGAATTGCTGGTAAAAGATACCAGAAAATTTTTGTTTTAGTGAGATTTAAAAAAATAAACCAGGGAAAAAGATAAAAAGAAAAAAATAATTGAGTTGCTGATAATTTTTTTTTATAAAAATGCCAAATAAAGATGATAATACAAGCTAATGCTAATAATAAATAACTTCCAAACTCATTTTTAATAAGATTAAAATAGAAAAGCCTTTCCCCAAAATGAAACTCAATTGAAGCTGTTACCCTTCGAAAATGACTTTCGATAATATGCATTTTTAAAAAAGAATACCCATATTTTATATACATTAAGATAAACCAAGTAAGAAGAATTGAAAAATGAGTAAAAAGTTTAATAGTGTTTTTTTTAAATTTTTTAATATCTATTTCTTTAGTTAAAAAAAGATAAAAATAATAAAAAAACATTAAAAAAATTGGGTAAAATCCTATAAGAGACTTACTAAAAACAGCAATTATTAAAAAAAATAAACTCAAAAAAAACCTCTGAAAAAATAAAACATACCCAATCCATCCTAAAAGTAAAAAAATATCAAGATTAACTACTTGAAGTCGTTGAAGAAAAATAGGTCGACTAGCGGTTAAAAAAATGATTAAAGTAGTAAGAAGGCTATTTTTGATTAATTTATCATAAAAAAAATAAATTAGTATTAAAGTAAATGTGCCAATTAAAAGAGTAAAGATGCGTGTGGAAATCTCTGGAGCAATAAAGGGAAAAATTTTGATTACCAAAGCATAAAGAAAAGGAATTAATGGTGGTTTGTCAAACCAAATTTTTCCTTGCCAAACAGGAAAAAAGAAATATTTTTTTTCAAACATCTCAAGTCCACTTTTTATATATAAAGATTCATCCCAATCATAAAACGGTTTGGCATAAAAAACAAGTTTAAATAATAAAATAAAAAAAAATATGGTGATAAAAACAAAAAAAAACCAGTGTTTTTTAAATATTTTTTTAATCATGGAGTTTTATTTTTATAATATCGATTATTGTTTCTAACGTATCTTTTAAAAAAGAAACGTTTTTTGTTTCTACATGTTTCCATATTACAGGGACTTCTTTAATTTTAAGGTTTAATTTTTGAGCAATAAATAAAAACTCAAGATCAAAACCGGCTGAAACTGAAGAATTTTTAACTTTTCTTTTTAGGCTAAAAACTTTTAGTTTATTGATAATCTTTAAGGCCACATCTTTTTTAAACATTTTAAAACCACATTGAGTGTCTTTAATTCCTTTAAGATTTAAAAGAAAATTTCTTAAAAAAATAAAACCTAAAGCCATAATTTTTCTGATAAGTGGTGCTCCTTCTCGATGAGAGTTTCTTGAACCTATTATAATTGGAATGTTTTTTTTAGCAAAAAAGATAAGTTTTTCTACTTCTTCAATGGGGGTTGCCAAATCAAAATCAGTAAAAAATATCCAATCACCTTTTGCTTTTTTGATGGCTGAGATTATAGCGCCTCCTTTTCCTTGATGAGGATTTTCTAAAAGCTTAAATTTTGGAAAAAGTTTAAGATATTTTTTTTTAATTATTTTTTTTGTTTGGTCAGTGGAGCCATCATCAGAGATTATTACTTCAATAAATCTTGGATCATCTTTTGTAAAATTACCAATTTTGTCTAATGTTCCTTTTTGAAGGTTTAGTTCTTCGTTATAACAAGGGACAATTAAGGAAATTTTTAAGTTAGTTCCCATGGATAATTTTATAAATTTTTACCCGATCAACTTTCCATATTTTATCAATTTTTTTATTTTTAAAAGAAGCAATTTGCCATTGGGGATGGTTTAAAACGTCACACTCTTTTTCATAGCATAAAACATAAAGTTCTTGCCCCTCTTGAGGACTTCCTTCGGCAAGAGGACGTTTTCCCATTATTTCAAGATAATATCGAATATGACTATCGGTCTCAGTGGATGGAATAGGAACGATTTGATAAGGTAGTTTTGGGTTATTATCAATTATTGATTGGGCAATTTTTTGGGCAATTTTTGTTTGAAAATTTCCTTGAGGATGGCGAAAAGGATAATTTAATCGATTTTGATTAATAAAAAAAATTAAAAAAATTAAAACAAAAAGTTTGCTTAAAAAATTTAGCGAAAAAAAATCTGTCAAAATGATAGCTAAAATTATAAAAAAATTAAGATATAGAACGTTGTAATAATGATAAAAACGAAAACTGTTTAAAGCTGAAAAGCTTAAAATGTAAATAAAGAAACTTAAAAAAACAATATGCAATAATGGTTTTCTATTTAAAAATTTTTTGGCAAAAAAATATAAAAAAATAAACACAAAAATTAAAATGCCAAAAAAATAATTAATTTTTAAATTAAATATAAAATTAAAAAAATTAATCAATGTTTCTTGAAATCGATAAAAATAAGAAACCGACTGAATAATTTTTTCTTCAGTAAAAAGTCTAATAAAATTTTTTGTGTTTAAAAAATTATTTTTTATCTCAAAAAGGATAAGGGGTAGATAAAAAATTATAAAACCAGTAAAAAAAAGAAAGATTTTTTTTAAAAACAAGAAAAAATCTTTTAAAACCTTTTTATAATTAAATAAAATAAAAAAAAGAAAAGTTGGTGTTAAAAGAAAAGCTAAGTAATGAAGTTGGGTGGAAAACGAAAAAAACATTCCAGCAAAAAAAGGAAAGTAAAGATTTTTTTCAAAAAATAAAGAAGTAAAGTAAAGAGTAAAAAAAGAAAAATAAGGTAAAAGATTAGGATTCCAAGAAAAACGAGCATTGTGAATTAAAACCCAAGAAAAGGTAGCAAGAACTAAAAAAATATAAGCTGTGTTTTTATTGATTTTTTTTAATATAAAATAAACAAAAATAAGACCAATTGTGGAATAAAAAGCGCTTCCAAAAGCTAAACCGACCGGATTAAGCTTGAATAATGCTAAAAAAGGTGCTTTAAGATAATAGAAAAAAGGACCCAAAAAAACCTGTCCAACTGAAGAAACTGGTCCTAAAGCAGGAAAATGCTCAAAGGTAATAATTCTTTTGATAATAATTGCGTCTCTTCCTTCATCTCCTAAAAAAGTAATAAACTCCTCTAAGCGATAAAGGCGTAAAAAAACTCCTATGATTAAAAAAAGTAAAAAAAACCAGTTTTTTGTTAAAATATTTTTTATGCGTTTTTTCATTAAATCATATTTTATCTTAATTTTTTTTGTTTTATTGAGTACTTTTTTAGTTTGGTTACCATTTATTTTAAAAACTAATTTTTGGTATGGGATAGAAATTCCAAATTCTAGTTTTGAATATATTTATCGAAATTATGATGGACCTTTATATATTATTCCAGCAAAAACTTTTTATAATAAAGAGGCAATTGAAAAGATTGGTTTGGAACTACCTCTTTCAGCAAAATATTTTGCTGCACATTTGCCTTTGTATCCTTTTTTAATTAAAGTTTTTGCTGATTTATTTAAGTTGGTTGGCGTTTCTTTACCATATTTTAAATCAATGATTTTTGTAAATTTAATATCAACTATTTTTTTAACTTTATTTTTTTATTTTTTTATAAAAAATTTTAAACTTTCTCAAAGACCTGTTATTCTTTCTTTTATTTTTCTTTTTATTCCAAAATTTTTAGTAGTTAGAAGTATTGGTGCACCCGAAAGTTTGTTTATGCTTTTTATTTTATTATCAATTTACTTTTTTGAAAGACAAAGATATTTTCTATCGGGGATTTTTGGGGGATTGGCGACAATGACAAAAACACCTGGAATATTACTTTTTTTTGCTTATGGCCTGGTTTTTTTAGAAAAGATTATAAAAACAAAAAAATTTACTTGGCAAGGGATAGGGATTTGTTTAATTCCTTTAGGATTATTGGCGGTTTTTGTTATTTACGCTTTTCAATATCAAGATTTTTTTGCCTATTTTAACTCAGGAGATAATATACATCTTTTTTATCCATTTTCAGTATTTAATTATAAAGCCAATTGGGTAGGCACTGCTTGGCTTGAAGAGATAATTTTTTATTTCTTTTTATATGGTTTAACTGTTTATAGCTTAAAAAAATTAAGATATCGATCATTTTTTTATTTTAGTTTGGTTTTTTATACGGCGCTTATTTTTGTCCAACATAAAGATATTCCACGTTACAGTTTACCCATCTGGCCACTTGCTGCTATTTCATTTGAAAATTTTTTAACCTCAAAAAGATTTTTAATAGTTTTTATTTTACTTTTGCCAGCAATTTATCTTTTTGCTTGGAATTTTATTGTCTATAACATTATGCCAATATCGAATTGGAAACCTTATCTTTAACTTCTTGATTTTTCCTAAAAATAGTTATATAATCTAATTATTAGATTATCTAATTAATCTTATGAGATCAAATATCAATAAAGAAATTTTTGAGATGATTTTTAATATTTATCGAAAGATGAAGAAAAGTTTTCAAGCGATGAAAGACAATAATTTGACGATGATTCAGCTACATGGATTAATCTTTATCAAGGAAAATGAAAATTGTCAGTTAACTGATGTGGCTCAAGCTTTTTCGATTACTTTACCAACTGCCAATAGTTTGGTAGAAAAACTAGTTAATCTAAAATTAATCACAAAAAATCATGATAAGGATGATCAACGATTAGTAAGACTAAAATTAACAAAGAAAGGAGAAAATTTGATAAAAAAAATGAATCAGCAAAAAGAAAAATGTTTTTCTAACTTAATTAATAAGCTTGAAAATGATGAGAAAGAGAGATTGTTATTGATTTTAAAAAAAATTATTAGTTAATTTTTTTAATATGATGGAGTTTTTAAAAAAAAGATGGTATTTTTTAATTATTATTTCTTTGATTTTCATCTTAGTTTTTACTCAAGGAAAAACAAAAAAGATAAATACCGAGGAAGAAATAGTCGTAAAAAAACAAAATCTTAAAGAAACCTTAACTTTATCAGGAGAAATTGACGCTGAAGAAAAAGTTAATTTAAAGTTTCAAACATCAGGACGTTTGGCATGGGTTGGGGTGAAAGAAGGTGATTATGTTAAAAAGTATCAGGCAATTGCTTCTTTAGACAAACGTGATTTAAAAAATCGATTAGATAAGTACTTAAATGTTTATCTTAAACAAAGAAATAGTTTTGAACAAACAAAAGATGATTATCAAAAAATGTACGAGTTTTCAACAGGTGATATTCATGAAAAGGCAAAAAGAATTCTTGAAAACAATCAATATGATTTAAATAATGCTGTTTTAGATGTGGAGTATCAGAATTTGCTTCTAGAATATGCTGATATTTTTACACCAATAGAAGGTATAGTGACTAAAGTAGAAGTTCCAAGAGCTGGGGTAAATATTACACCTGCAAACGCTACTTTTGAAATTGTTAATCCAAAGACTTTTTATTTTTCAGCCAATGTTGAGCAGGCTGATGTAGTAAAGATAAGAGAAGGTATGAAGGGAAGATTATTATTTGATGCTTTTTCTGATTTTGAAGACGAAGTTAAAATTTCCTATATTAGTTTTGCACCACAAAGTGGTGAAGTAGGAACAGTCTATAAGGTGAAAATTAATTTTTCAGAAAAAGCAAAACAATTACCTTTAAGACTTGGAATGACGGGGGATGTTGAGTTTGTTTTAAAAGAAAGAAATGGCGTTATTGCTTTACCTTCAAGATTTATTAAAAATGATGGAAAAGGAAGTTATGTAATTATTAAAGAAGGAAACAAAAATACAAAAAGATATATTAAAACTGGTGAAGAAATTGATGGTAGGATAGTAGTTGAAAGTGGATTAAAGGAAGGTGATAAAGTTTTAGCAGATAAAAACTAAAAATTTAGATTTAAAAGTTTAGATAAAAATTTATTAATGATTAAGTTTAATAACGTTTGGAAAATATATAAAATTGATAAAGAGATAGAGTATCAAGCATTAAAAGGAATTAGTTTTGAAATAAAAGAAGGAGAGTTTGTTTCAATTATGGGTCCATCAGGATCGGGAAAGTCAACCTTGATGCATCTTATCGGTCTTCTTGATAAGCCAACAAAAGGAAAAATTTTAATTGATGACCAAGACATTACTAAGTTAAATGATGATCAGTTGTCAACTTTAAGAAATGAATTTGTTGGTTTTGTTTTTCAACAGTTTAATCTAATTCCGAAGTTAACTGTCCTAGAAAATATTCTTTTACCAACTATATACGCTAGAAAAAAACTAGATTATGATCCAAAAAAGAAAGCGTTGGCATTAATCAAAAGATTTGGTTTAGAAGGAAAAGAGTATTCCTATCCAAACAAAATCTCTGGAGGACAGCAGCAGCGGGTGGCAATAATAAGAGCTTTGATTATGGAGCCAAAACTAATTTTAGCTGATGAGCCAACGGGAAATCTTGATAGTAAAACTGGGATTGAGATAATGAATCTTCTAAAATACTTAAATGAAAAAGAAGGGATTACTATTGCTCTTGTTACTCATGAAGCAGATATAGCTGCGTATGGAAAAAGAACGATAAAAATTAAAGATGGAGAAATAGTTAAAAGTTAAACTTAAAAGTTAAAATTTTAAAAATTTAAAATTTTAATAAGTATGAATTACTTTTTTTTTGTTGTTAAAGCAGCAATTGAAGATTTTAAGCGAAATAAAACGCAGACTTTTCTGACATCTTTAGGAATTTTGATAGGTGTTTTTTCTGTTGTAACGTTAGTTGCTTTAGGTCTTGGATTGAAACGGTACATTAGCGATCAGTTTGCTTTGTTGGGAAAGAGTACTTTATTCATTGCTCCAGGAAAAATTTTGTCAAGAGGAGGGTTTAATACAGCATCATCTTTAGCAAGCATAAAATTTGATAATCGAGACCTTCTTCGTTTAAAAAAGTTAAGGGAAATAAAAGAAATTTCACCAATTTTTTCTAAACAAACAACTGCAAAAAGTGAAAAAAAATCTGAAGAGTCAACGATCTTTTTTGTCTCAGAAGCTTTTTTTGATATTAACGGCTTTAAAATCCAAAAAGGAAGATTTTTTGATAAAAATGATGTTAGTAAAAAGGCAAAAGTGCTTGTTTTAGGACCAAAATTAGCGAAAAAGCTTTTTGGTACGATTGAGGCAGCAATAGATCAAAAAATATCAGCTAACAGCGTTAACTTTACTGTTATTGGAGTAACTGAAGAAAGAGGTGGTGGAGGATTTGGAGGACCTGATTATGACTCGTATATGTTTTCGCCATATACGACTGGATTTATTTTTAACCCAGCAAAAAATTATTCTCGTTTTGCAGTAAAATTTGATGAGAACTACTCAATATCTGAAGTTAAAGAAGCAATAAAAAAAGAGTTTTTAAAAAGATATGATGAGGATTCTTTTAGTATCATTGAACCAGGAGATATTTTATCAGCAGTAAACTCTATTTTTGGGGTTTTAAATATTGTGTTAATAGCAATTGCTAGTATTTCTCTTTTAGTTGGTGGTATTGGAATAATGAATATTATGTTTGTTACTGTTTCAGATAAGACTAAAGAAATTGGGATAAGAAGAGCAATTGGGGCAAGAAAAAAAGATATTTTATCTCAGTTTATTATCGAATCAATAATTCTTTCTATTTTTGGAGGTTTTTTAGGATTAATTTTAGCTTTTTTAGGAACGTTGTTTATTCAAAGATTTTTTCCCGCTTATATAGATATTAATTCGGTTATTCTTGCTTTAGGAGTTTCTTCAGCAATTGGGATAATTTTTGGTGTTTTTCCGGCAAAAAAAGCAGCCGATCTTGAGCCGGTTGAGGCGATAAGATATGAATGAAGATAAAATTCAAAATTCAAAAATTAAAAATCAAAATGAAAATAAATTAAAATCAATTATATATGCCAGAACTACCAGAGGTTGAGACTTTAAAAAGACAATTGGAGGAAAAAGTAAAGGGGAAGATAATAAAAGAGATTGATATTTTATCGCCAAAAAACTTTATTGGTAAAAAAGAAGAATTGATTGGCAAAAAAATTGTTGAAATTAATAGATTTGGTAAGATTTTAAGTTTAAAATTAGTTGATATTAAAAATCAAAATTTAGTTTTTTTAAATATTCATCTTAAATTAACCGGTGAGCTTTTATATTCAGATGATGCTTCAAACGCTATTTTTAAAGAGGTGATTCCTTTTACTAAGACTAACAAAATGCCGGCTAATACTACCAGAGTAATTATAAAATTTACTGATGGGAGTGGTTTGTTTTTTAATGATTTAAGAAAGTTTGGCTGGATGAAGGTTAAAGATGAAGCAGAAAAACCTAAAGGAGTTGATGTTTTATCAAAAGATTTTAATTTAGAGTTTTTTTATAAACTTGTTAAAAAAAGCAAAAAACCAATAAAAATTTTTCTTATGGATCAAGAAAAAATAAGTGGAATTGGCAATATCTATGCCAATGACGCATTATTTTTAGCCAAAATTCATCCCAAAAGAAGAATTGATAGTTTGAAAGAGAGCGAAATAAAAGCCTTATTTAAATCGATCAAAAAAATTATTGAACAAGGTATAAAACATAGAGGTTCTTCTGGCGCCGATGAGGCTTTTGTTCAACTTGATGGAACAAAGGGAGAACATCAGCGCTTTTTTTTGGTCTATCAGCGAGAAAATCTTCCTTGTCCTATATGTGGAACTTTAATTAAAAGGATAAAACAAGGTGGCAGAAGCAGTTTTTTTTGTCCAAAATGTCAAAGATAAATTTTTAAAGACTGTCTTTGTTAAAAGACAGTCTTTTTATAAAAGTTAAGATATTTTTTTTAAAATTTTCTTTACTAAAGTGTTCCGCGGTTTTTCTTGCTTGTTTTTTTATTTTTAAAATTTTTTCGTTGTTAAGAGTTTCAAATTTTTTGATTTTTTCAATTAAACTTTCTGGAGTTAGATTATTAAACAAAAAACCATTAACTTCCTCTTTGACATATTCGGGGATACCACCGGAGTTATAAGCAATAACTGGTAAACCGTAGCCCATTGCTTCAACTGGTGCGATTCCAAATTCTTCATCACGGGAGGCAAATAAAAAAGCTTTAGCGTTTTTAAATATTTTTTTTAATTCTTCATCAGTTAAATTGCCTAAAAATTTAACCGTTGGTCCAGCAATTGATTTTAAATATTTTTCATCACGACCAGTACCGATAATTTTAAGATTAAATTTCATTTTATTGGCGGCTTTTATTAAAATATCAATGTGTTTGGCTTTAGCTAAACGAGAAACAGTAACATAATAGTTTTGCAACGGATAATGAATAACGGGTAAAGTTTTTGGAATGTTAACAGGAGGATAGATAACAGTTGAATTACGTTGGTAAAATCTTTTAATGCGAGATTGAGTTTCTTTTGAATTAGCAATAAGATAAGCTGGTCTTTTCGATGAATAAAAATCCCAAATTCGCAAAAAATGATTGACGATATAAGCATAGATTCGAACTGGTAAATATCTTTTCCATTCAATTGCTGTTTCATAGCCATAAAGATAACGAGGAGGGTGATGAATATAAGAAATATGAATAGTTGGTTTTTTTGTTTTTATGCCTTTTGACATCCAAGAACCAGAAGAAGAGATTACTAAATCATATTTTGAAAAGTCAAAACTTTCCCATATAATTGGGGTTAAGAAACGAAAAGGAGAATAGAAATTGCGCAAGATTGGTATTTTATCAAACCAAGATGTTTTTATTCCCCATTTTTTGAAAATTTCTTTATGAGGGCCAAGTTTTTCTGGATTGTAAATAAGAGTAAAAACATCAGCGTTGGGAAAAATTTCTTTTAAAGCAACCAAAACTCTTTCTGATCCACCAAATTCAGAAAGTTGATCATGAACTAGAGCAATACGCATTTTAGCATAAAGCATTAAGTGTTAATAATAAGTATTAATAATAAGTATTAATAAGTAGTAAGTATTATAATTTTATTTTATGAATTTATCAAAGACAATTGTTTTGGGAATAGTTGAAGGAATAACTGAGTTTTTACCTATTTCATCAACGGCACATCTTATAATTTTCTCTAAATTATTAAATATTCCTCAGACTGATTTTCAAAAACTTTTTGAAGTTTTTATTCAAAGTGGAGCAATACTAGCAGTTTTGTTTTTGTATTTTAATGAGTTAAAAGGAAATTTTAATATTTTAAAAACTTTGTTTTTTTCTTTTTTGCCAACCGCCTTGGTTGGATTTTTTTTGTATAAGATAATTAAAAACGTTTTTTTTGAATCATTAAATTTAATTACTTTTTTTTTATTTTTTATTGGTGTTTTATTTGTTATAGTTGAAATTCTAGTTAATAAAAAAAAGATTATTTTAAAAAAAAGAATTGGAGAAATTGATATTTTTCAAGCGGTTATTATTGGAATAGCACAATCTTTTTCAATTGTGCCTGGGGTGTCACGAGCTGGGGCAGTTATTTTATCAATGATTATTTTAGGTTATAAACGAGATGAATCGGCTAAGTATTCTTTTTTGCTTTCGATTCCAACGATTTTTATGGCTTCTTTTTATGATCTTTATAAAACAAAAGATATTTTATTAACTAATATAAATCAGATTACAATTTTAATGATTGGTTTTTTTACTTCTTTTATTTTTGCTTTAATCTCAGTTAAATGGTTGATTGGATTTTTGAAAAAAAATTCATTGATTGTTTTTGGAATCTACAGGATATTACTTGCTATAATATTATTAAAATTTTTGTCTTCGTAGTTTAATGGATAGAATAGGGGCTTCCGGAGCCTCTGGTGGGAGTTCGAATCTCCCCGAAGACACTTTTTTTGGGCCGATAGCTCAATTGGTAGAGCGCTGCATTCGCATTGCAGAGGTTGGGAGTTCGAGTCTCCTTCGGTCCACTTATTAAAAATATTATTAACATCAAATATTAGGAACAAAAAATATTAAGAAAAAAAAGGTTTAATTCTTTTTAAACATTTTTCTTTTCCCAAAATTTCCATACTTTCATTTAAAGGAGGAGAAATTTTTTTGCCAGTGATTAGGATTCTAAGATTCATAAAAAAATCCCCAGTTTTTATCCCAAGTTTTTTTGCCAATTCTTGCATTGACTGACCAATGTTTTGGGCGGTCCAATTTTCTATTTTTTCTAAAGTTTGATAGATGTCTTTTATATAAGAAGAATCTTTTATTAAAGAAATGTCAACATTTGGTTCTTCAAAGAAAAATTGACAGTAAAACCAAAAGTCAGAAAGTTTTTTAATTCTTTCTTTGATTAAAGGAATAGTTTTTTCAACAATTGAGACATCTAAATTTTTATTTTGATATTTTTTATAGTAACTTAAGATTTGAGTTTTGAGTTTTGAGTTTTGAGTTTTTCTTATCCATTCACCGTTTAACCACTCAAGTTTTACTGGATCAAAAGCAGGACCTACTACTTGAATATCTTTTAAGTCAAAAACGTTAATAAACTCTTTTAAGTCAAAAATTTCTTTTTGCTCAGGGTGGGACCATCCCATTAACGCTAAATAATTTAAGACGGCTTCGGGTAAAAATCCTTCTTTTAAATACCATGAGGCCCAAACAGGGTTTTTTCTTTTGGAAAGTTTTGAGCGATTGGGGTTGCGCAAAATCGGTAAGTGACAGAAAATAGGTTGTGGCCATCCAAAAGCTTGATATAAAAGAATATGTTTTGGAGTTGAGGGTAGCCATTCTTCAGCTCGAATGACATGAGTTATTTTCATAAGATAATCATCGATAACTACAGCAAGATGATAAGTAGGATAACCATCGGATTTTAAAAGAACTTGATCATCTATGTCATTACTACTGAAAACAATTTGGCCGCGAATTAAGTCGTTGACAATAATTTTTTGATTTTTTGGGACTTTAAGCCTTATTACATAAGAGATTTTATCTTCTTTGATTTTTTCAAGATTTAAATTTAAATCACGACAGTGACCATCGTATCGAGGAATTTGCTTTTTTGCTATTTGTTCTTTTCTTAATTTTTCTAGTCTTTCTTTGGAACAAGTGCAGTAATATGCATATCCTTTTTCAACCAAATGATGAGCATATTCTTGATAAAAGGGAAGTCTTTCTGATTGACGATAAGGAGCATAAGGACCTCCTTTTTCTGGGTCTTCATCGGCTTCAAGACCAAAGTCTTTTAAGGTTTTTAATATCTGTTTTTCAGCCCCCACAACTAAACGTTGTCTATCGGTGTCTTCTATTCTGACAATAAATTTTCCATTATTCTTTTTAGCAAAAGCCCAATTGATTAAAGCGGTGTATAAATTTCCAATATGAAGATCTTCACCTGTGGGAGAAGGAGCAATTCTTGTTCTTACCATACAAAAATTATATCATTTTTGTTAAAATAAAAAAATATGGGTAAAAAATATCAACCAAAAGACTTTGAAAAAAAATGGCAAAAGATTTGGGAAGAAGAAGAAATTTATAAAACTTCTTTGTTGAAACAAGAAGATAAAAAAAATAAAAAATATATATTGGCGATGTTTCCATACCCATCTGGCGCTGGTCTTCATGTTGGACATGTGCGGATTTACACCGGAACTGATGTTTTAGCAAGATTTTTTAGAATGCAAGGTTATCCAGTACTTCATCCAATGGGATGGGATGCGTTTGGATTGCCGGCAGAAAATGCAGCCATTAAAGCCAAAAAAAATCCAATGGATTTAGTACCAAAAAATATTGAAAACTTTAAAAAACAAATGAAAATGCTTGGATTTTCTTATGATTGGGGAAAAGAATTTTCCACCACTGATCCTTCATATTACCAATGGACTCAATGGCTTTTTATTCAATTTTTTAAAATGGGACTTTTATATAAAAAAGAGATGCCAATTTATTATTGTCCGTCTTGTAAAACTGGTTTGGCAGAAGAAGAAGTATTACCTGATGGGACTCATGAACGATGTGGAAAAGAAGTAGAAAGACGAACGCTGCCTCAATGGGTTTTTAAAATTACTGAATATGCCGATAGACTTTTGGAGGACTTGGAGGGTTTAGATTGGCCGGAGGGGATTTTACAGATGCAAAGAAACTGGATTGGAAAGTCAGAGGGAGCAGAAATAAAATTTAAAATTGATGAAGAAAAATCTATAAAAGTATTTACCACCCGGCCAGATACATTATATGGAGTAACAGCATTGGTTGTTGCTCCAGAGCATTGGTTAATTGAAGAAATTAAAAATAAAAAATTTAAGATTAAAAACGAAAAAATAAAAGAAATTTTGGATTATGTTGACCAATCCAAAAAAAAGATGGATTTGGTACGAACTGATTTAGCCAAAGAAAAAACTGGTGTTGATACTACTTTAAAAGCACTTCATCCTTTAACTGGTGAGCAGATTCCAATTTGGGTGGCTGATTATGTTTTAGGTTGGTATGGAGAAGGAGCAGTAATGGTGGTGCCAGCACATGATGAGAGAGATTATCAATTTGCTCAAAAATTTAATCTACCAATAAAGGTAGTGGTTTTGCCGGAAAAAAATTCAAAATTCAAAATTCAAAATTCAAAATTACAATTCAAAATCCAAAATGAATGGAAAGAGGGTGTTTTTGTTGATTATGGGTATTTAGTTAATTCTAGTGAATTTTCTGGATTAAAATCGAAAGAGGCGATCAAAAAAATCACTGAAAAACTGGAAAAATTGGGATTGGGAAAAAAAGCAGTGACTTATAAACTTCGCGACTGGATTTTTTCAAGACAAAGATATTGGGGAGAGCCGATTCCTATGGTTTATTGTAAAAGTTGTGCAAAAAAAGGGATTACTTATTGGGAAAGCAGATTATATCACAATAAGATAAAGGAAAAAGGAAAGTTAAATCAAAAGGAAACCTCAAAGGAAAAAAATGGGGAACTGTTGGTTGAATATTTCCATAAAAAAGAATTTAATTTGTCAAGTAATAAAAATTTAGCCGGTTGGTTTCCGTTGGATGAGGAAGATTTACCCTTAAAACTTCCTTATGTTTCTTCATATGAACCAACAGAAACCGGCGAATCACCTCTTTCTAAAATTGAAAGTTTTGTTAAAACTACCTGTCCAAACTGCGGTGCTTCAGCAAAAAGAGAAACTGATACAATGCCCAATTGGGCAGGAAGTTGTTGGTACTTCATTCGTTTCGCTCAAAATCAAAAATCAAAAATCAAAAATCAAAATTTGAAAGATGAGTGGATTGATTCTTTTGAAGATTGGTTACCGGTTGATTGGTATTTGGGTGGGGCAGAACACGCAGTTTTGCATCTTTTATACTCGCGTTTTTGGGTTAAAGCTTTGTATGATTTGGGACTTTTGAATTTTAAAGAACCGTTTTTGCGGCTTAGAAATGTTGGAATGGTTTTAGCAGAAGATCATCGAAAAATGAGTAAATCCTTTGGCAATGTAATTAATCCTGATGATGTAGTTGCCGAATATGGAGCCGATGCTTTGCGGTTGTATGAGATGTTTATGGCACCTTTTAATCAAGAGATTGCTTGGTCAACTAAAGCCTTACAAGGGTGCTATCGATTTTTAAAAAGAGTCTGGGAGATTTATCAAAGTCAGTATCAAGAAGAAAATAGTAAATATCAAGAAGATAAAAATTTATTAGCAAAATTAAATAAAACAATTAAAAAAGTAACCGATGATATTTCTCAAATAAAGTTTAATACGGCAATTGCTTCGATGATGGAGTTTGTCAATGAGTGGGAAAAGAAAATTCAAAATTCAAAATTCAAATCTCAAAATCTGTCTGTTAGCAGGCAAGCTGACAATAAAAAATTGTTAAAAAATGAGCAAATTAAAAATATACCACTTTCTCAAGAAAACGCAAAAAAGTTTTTGCAGATTTTGGCACCTTTTGCGCCGTTTTTGACTGAGGAAATTTGGCGAGAAGTTTTTGGTGAAAAGAAATCAATTCATCTATCCTCTTGGCCAAAAGCAGAGGTGGTGGAGGATGAGGAGATTGTTATACCAATTCAAGTTAATGGAAAGTTAAGAGGAACGATAAAAATTCAAACTTCAAATCTCAAATCTCAAAATGAAATTGAAAAATTGGCTTTAAAAGAGAAAAAGATTAAGAAATATTTAGAAGGAAAAAAATATCGGTTTATTTATGTTGAGGGGAAGGTGGGGAATTTTGTTATAGAAAATTAAAAATCAATTTTCTTCACTTAAACGAAACTGTAAGGCTTCAGCAACATGATAGTTTTCAATTTTTTCTTTTCCTTCAAGATCAGCAATTGTTTGAGAAACTTTTATGATTTTAAAATATGAGCGGGCAGATAGAGAAAAACGTGAGATGGCTTGTTTTAAAAGGTTTTCTGCCTCACTGGTTAGATGACAAAATTCTTTTATTTCTTTTGGATTCATTTCTCCGTTGGTGTTTATTCTGGTATTTTTGAAACGATTTTTTTGACGTTCATAGGCGCAAATAACTTTTTCTTTTATTTTACTGCTTTTTTCACCACCAGAATAATGGGTTAATTTTTCTTCATCAACTGGTGGTAAGTCAATATGAATATCAATTCGATCAAGGATTGGACCAGAAAGACGTTTTTTATATTTGATAATGGCTGAGGGAGAACAGCGACAAGCTTTTTTAGGATGCCCTAAATAACCGCAAGGACAAGGATTGGAGGCGGTCAAAAGTAAAAAGCGACTGGGAAAGGTAATACTGCCTGAGGCGCGAGAAATAGTAACAACTCCATCTTCCAAAGGTTGACGCAAAGCTTCTAAGACTGAGCGGGGAAATTCGGGAAATTCATCCAAAAACAAAACACCACGATGTGCCAAAGAAATTTCACCAGGTACCGGATTAGTACCACCACCAATAAGGCCAATTCTTGAGGTTGTGTGATGGGGAGAACGAAAAGGACGGGTGGTAACAAAATCTTTTTTATTTAAAAGACCAGAGACAGAGTAGATTTTGGAAACTTCTAAGATTTCTTCTTTTTCCATTGGGGGAAGGATTGAAGGAAAGGCGCGACAAAGCATTGTTTTTCCGGCGCCTGGTACCCCTCGAAGATGGATGTTATGAAAACCAGAGGCAGCGATTGTAAGTGCTCTTTTAGCTTGTTCTTGACCGAAAATTTCTGAAAAGTCAAATTCATATTTTTCTTCATTAGTTATTTTTTCAATCTCCAAATGAGGTTTTGGTGGAAGTTGTTTTATTTGATTAAGGTGAAGGATAATTTCCGTTAAGTTTTGGACAGAGTAAATTGAAAGATCTTCAATAATTGATGCTTCAAAAGCGTTTTGAGGTGAAAAGAAAAGATTTTTTATTTTTTTATTTTTAGCCATTAAAGCAATTGGTAAAGCTCCAGGAACTTGACGCAATTCTCCTTTTAATGATAGTTCTCCTAAAAAAAGACTTTGGGAAAGAAGATCGGTTTTGATTTTTCCTGAAGCGGCCAAGATGCCAATGGCGATTGGTAAATCAAAACCAGAACCAACTTTTGGAATATCGGCAGGGGCTAAGTTGACAGTGATTCTTGAATCAGGCATAGAAAATCCAGCATTAACAATTGCCGCTCTTACTCTTTCTTTTGCTTCATCAACCGCTTTGTCAGGAAGACCAACTATGGTAAATGTTGGAAAACCACGATTGGCTACATCGACTTCAACTTCAATTAAAACCCCATCTAACCCAATCGTTGTTCCTGAAAAAATTTTTGCTAAAATTTTTGCTAACATAAAATAATATCTATTTAATTAAAAATGTTTTGTCTATAGCCTATTGTCAACAAAATTAAAAAGAAAGATTATAAATTCAAACTTATTTTAAATTTGTGACTGGGAACGATTTTTTTGATAATAAAAGTAAAGAAGTACACCAACAGTAACAATTAGAATGATAAGGATTAAAACAGTTAATAAAACAAGATTATTTTTGTTATTTGATAAAATTGATTGAGTTTGGGTATTTGAGGTTGAAGACTGGGGGGAGGTGGGATAGGAAGAAAAACTATCGGGTTTTTCTGTTTCGGTTTCTGTTTTGGTAGGTGATATTTTGATTGGAGTAATTACTCTTCCTTTTTTATCAACTACTTGATTAAGGTTGATTTTGTTTTTTACTAAGTAAGAAACGTTTTGTTTTAAAAAGTTGTCTGTTGATGCTTTAATTGTTTTGCCATCTTTTGTATGATAGCGAATTTCATATGGCTCGTTTGGTAATTTAGTGCTTGGAATTTTGAAATAACCTTTTTCGTCAGTTGTGGTAATATAAGAAGGAGTATTAGAAAAGGTTAAATAAATACCAACTTTTGTATTTGGAAGTACTTTTCCTTCATTATTGTAGGCAAAACCTTCAAGTTGGGGAAGAATGGGGTTAATTTTTAAATTAATAATATTATTTTGCTGAGCAACTACTTTTTTAAAAAAAAAGGCTGATAATAATTTAAATATTTTTACTCCACTTTGTTGATTTAAATTTAAATTAGTTAAGTCACTTTTTTCAAATTTTGCGTTGGTTATTATTTCATTTTCTTTAAGACTAGAAAGAGGAATAGAAAAATCAAATTTTCCAAGATGGTTAGATAAGAAAGAGTAAACTGCCTGAGTTGTTTCTTGATTGTTTTCATCTATAATTTTTTTATAGATAGTAACTTTAGTAAAAGGATGAGATGTTTTTCCAGAAAAGACTATTTGTTGAGTAAGTTGGTTTACTTGGTAAACAAAACTATAAACTTTAAGTGGGTAGTTATACCCAATATTATTATTCGGTTTTAGAGGAATGTCGCGAAATTCCATCCGGTTTGAGACAGTAATTATTTCACCGGTTTGGGCAGGATAGATTAATGTTTTTGGTTCACCTGTTTTACCATAGCGGGGATTGAGGTAAATATCTTGATAATTTGGGTGAATTTCGTTTAAGCTGGCAACTGGAAAACTATAATTTAAATGAGAAGGTAATAATTTATATTCGCCATTACTCACATAAAAGCTAAAACCGCCATCTTCTTCTGTAGTATAGGGGTTAACAATTGTTAGTTCGGTTTTTCGCGCATCAGTAAATTGGCCGTCATAATTTTTCAACAACATCACTTGGACGTTAGGAATTGGCTCTAAACTTTTTGCATCAAAAACTCTACCAGCGGGATCCCAAGCGATGGTAACACAATCTTGATCTTGAAATGGAGGAAATTCAACTTTTCCTTGTTGAAGACCACCTTGGCCCATTTGTGTTTCTTCTTGAGTTTGAGCGATAAAAAAACCATACCACTTACGTTCATGACCTTGTGGTGTGTATGATTGCCATTCCAAAACCGGTATTTCTCCAGAAGCATTGGTTATAAAAGATTGAGGATTGATTTTTACCGCTTGATTATTTTCTATTTTAAAAATTCCATAATTTTTACCTTTTGAAAGAGAATAATTTATTTTATTAACTAAGGTAGTAAAGTTATTTTGTTTAAAAATTTTTTGATCTAAATTATCATTGCCGGTAGTGCAGGCGCCTATTGTTTGATTATTTTCAGTATAGTAAACGCATTCTGCTACATAAACTTCTTTATTTGGAGGGAATTTTTTTTTAGGATCGGTGCTTAATTGAACTCGATGACCATGTTTTTGGAGACAAACTTTACTTTCTTGTTTTTCAGGATGACAGTAAGTTTTTTTTAAACAGATATAATTTACGGTTTTATCTACTTCTTCTTGAGCTTGGACAGAAAATAAAAAATTTAGACAAAGAAGAACAGTGAAAAGAAAAATTAAGAATTTTTTCATAAAATAAACCTAACAAAAAATAATACTCTTGTCAAGAGAAGAAAAGTGGTATATATTAAAAATTATGGATAAAATTAAGGGATTTTTAATAAGTTTATTTTTTATAACCGTTTTCTTACTTTTTCCCTCGTTTGTTTATGCTATTAGATTTGATCTAATTGCTCCCCAACCACCAGAGGGTGGATTTATGCGTGGTCAAACGGTTCAATTTACAATCAACATTGACACCCAAGGAGAAACAGTCAACTCTACTCAAATTGGCATGGATTATGATACTCGATATTTGGAATATGTTTCCACCACCCCCGGTGATGCGATGACTTCTGTTTCTACTAACAACTTAGGAGACGGAAAACTGCTTTTTAATGGGGAAAATCAATCTGGTTTTTCTGGTCAAGGAACTTTTGCTTATGTAACTTTTAGAATTATTGCTCAAGCTCCGGGAGAAACAGAGTTATGTGTTTTATGGAATCCAGAGAATACCCCTCCGCCGCCAACTTCAGCTCCTCAACCAACTTCGCCCCCACCAAAGTCAGGTGAGATAAAAGGAGTATATACTAGTAGTTTTCTTGGTTTAATTTTTATCTCAGTTTTCTTGTTATTTCTTTGGTTGAGAAGGATTATTTAAAAAGGATTATTTAAATGAGTATTTTATATGGGTAAAAAAAAATCTTTCTTTTTGATTCTTGTTTTATTATTTTTATTTTTGTTAATATTTAACTTTAGCGTTAGGGCACAAACTGCTTCTCAACCACGTTCATGTTCTTTAGGTTATGGTTGTCCGGAAGGTCTTGATGAGGTTTATACCCAATTAGGTGAAAAATGTGTTACTTCTTATGAAGAGTTTTTAAAAGATCCAATAAACAATCATTTTTGGGTTGATGATGAAGAAATAACTGCTCAGGGAAAAGCAGATGAGCGAGCAAGACAGTTTATTCACTGGGTTTTAACACATCCATCGATTGATAACCATCCCTCAATTTTTTCTATTTGGTCAAATGTAAGAAATGTCGCTTATTTTTTTACATTGATTTTGGCAGCGATTTTTGGTTTAGGTTTAATTTTAAACCATCGATTTAATTTTTATCAAAAGATTGAGGTTTGGCCTCAGATTTTTAAATTAATACTTGTTCTTTTATTTATTACTTTTTCTGCTTCAATTGTTTTGACTTTAATTCAATTATCAGATGTGTTAATGAAATTTTTTGTAGAAACGTTGGGGGGGAAGGATATTTTTAATATTTATTTTTCGTCAACATTTGATGAAAAAAATTATCAAGCCATTTTTTGTAAAGATTTAAATTATAAAGTTCAAGAATCAATTAAAACGGAAATTTTTCTTTTAAAGTTGACTAATGTCACTTATTATGTTTTGGGAATAATGATTATTCTTAGGAAGATTATACTTTGGTTTTTAATATTTATTTCTCCTTTTTTGGCTTTGCTTTTACCTTTTATTTTTATTCGCAACATTGGCTGGATTTGGATTGGTGTTTTTTTTCAGTGGTTGTTTTATGGACCATTACTTGGACTTTTTCTTTACGCTTTAAAAGTTTTGTGGAAAAACGGCATTCCTTTTCCTTTTGACTTTTCTCGCGTTGGAACAATTGCGGGCTATATCTTTCCAACCGGAACTACTATTTTATATGGTGGACCAGCCCAAAGATTATCGGTAGTTAATAGTGTTAACTATATTGATACTTATGCTGAGTATATTATTAGTCTTATTATGCTTTGGGCAGCCATTTTTTTCCCTTGGTGGTTGCTGCGAATCTTTCGTGATTATTGTTGTGATGGAATATATGCGGCAAAAAATATTTTAATGTCAATTTACGATCAATTAAGAGGTGGACCTCTTCCTCAACCATCACCCTCTCCTTCGCCAGTTTTTACTTCAACTGCATTAAAAATTCCAAAAGAGGTTGAAATACCGGTAAGAGTAAAGTTGGAGACGATTGAGGAAATTAAAAAAGCAAAAACAGAAGAAATTAGTAAATCGCTTAATCTTCATGTTTCCAAACTGACTGATATTGCTAAAATAGAAACTAATACGCAACTTTATAAACAAATAACCCAAAATTTGAATTATCTCAAAAATCCAATGAATGCTGAAACACAAAAAGAAAGACAGCGTTATCTTAATTTAAGAACTGAGTTAACAAATCGAGCAATTAAACAAGATCAAATTGCTCAACGAATTATTACTACAATTTCTACTTCAAAAATAGAACAAATAGCTCAAAAGCAACAACTAGCAAAAACCCTACCTCAAGTAATTCCAACAACTCAAGTTTTTTCAGTTAAAACCAATCTATCTATTCCTCAAGTACAATCGATTATTAATAATTTTGCCAATAGCATTTACTTTCACCAGATTTTATCCCAAAAAACAAACATTTCTCCAGACGTAATTCAAAAAACCCTCATCTCTTTTTCTAATAATATTACTCAACATCCATTAACAATATTTCAGAAAGTTTCAGAGGAAACGAAGATTCCGGTTACCCAGGTGAAAACCATTTTAACTGCTTTTAAAGAAATAATCAAGGAAAAGCCAGAGATAATAGAGAAAATAATAGAAAAAGAAGCAGTTACTCCTCAAAAAATTAAACTGATGTTTGAACAACCAATTATTACCGAACCAGAAAAATCACCGGAACAAATCGTTTCGATTCCCCCAACTGTTTCTCTAGAAGAATACGAAGAGGTAAAAAAGATGTGGATTAATCAATATGAAAAAGGTGAAGTGCCGGTTTCTGAAAATATTAAAAGCCGAGAAGAATGGGTAGAACAAGACATTGTTTTTATTACCAATACTTTAAATAAACTTTTATCACCCAATGAAGAGTTAAAGCAGCAAGGATTAGATGATGTGGGTTATATTTTACCGATATTTTTAATCAATAATTTAAGCGGGGAGCAGTTGATTACCTATCTTCGAGCAAAATTAGAAGCAGCAAAACAAGTAAAAATGATGATGGAAAAAGAAAAAGAAATCACCCAAAAGTTAAAAGAGAAAAGTAATGAAGAGTTAGTTGAAGTAAAAGCCACTAAAAAAGAAGAAAAAGCAAAAGCGATGACAATGCAGGAGAGTTTAAACAGAGTTTAAACTTAGAAGAAAATAGTCCAAAATTAAAGAATGAAGAAAATCCAAAAGATTAGAGTAATTTATAAAATCATAATTTTTTTATCAAATTGGGTGATAATTGTTGATTTATTTTCTTCAATTAAAATTGTATCCTCAATTCTTAAACCATATTTTTTTGGAATATAGATTCCTGGTTCGATGGTGAAAACTTGATTTTTAGTAATTTTATCTTTACTCTTTATTGATATTGTTGGCATTTCATGAATTTCTAGGCCAACGCCGTGACCAGTGGCATGAGAGTAAAAATAAGAAGAAAAATTAGGTAGTTTTTTTGTTAAAGTTTCTCGACAAAAAATATCGATTTCTTTTGCCAGTATTTCTTTTTGACAGAAATTAATAGTTTTTTCCTGGGCTTCTAACAGTTTTTGATAAATATTTAAAAGGTTGTTGGTTGGTTTTCCTAAGAAAAAAACTCGTGTTATATCAGAGGAGTAATTTTCAAATTTAACACCAAAATCAATAAGGATAACAGCTTTATTTTTTAATTTTTTATTATTGCCGTTTTGGGTATTATAATGAGGAAGAGAAGAATTTTCATCAAAAGCAACTATTGGCATAAAAGCAAGATCAAAGCCTTTTTCTTTTATAAATAACTCAATTTTAAAAGCCAGTTCTTTTTCATAAATTTCTTGCCCTATCAATTTAATTATTGTTTTTAAACATTCATCTCCTATTTGACAAGCTTTTTTAATTTTTTCTATCTCTTTTTTGTCTTTTATCGCTCTTTGTTTAAGAATTATTTTTTCTGTTGGAATAAAATTTACATCTTTTATTTCTTTTACTAAAAGATCAAATTCATTAACTTTTAAATCATCTGCCTCAACTCCACAGTTTATGACTTTTTCTTTTTCAAAAATTTCTTTAAGATAAAGAAGTAGATTTTTCTTAAAAGAAATAATGATAATTTCTATATTTTTTAATTTTTTAGAAGATAAAAAATATCGACTATCAGTAAAAAAATATGATTTATTTTTAGTAATTAAAAACCAACTTTCTCTTTCTTGGGAAGAAAGCCCCTTAAATCCTGTAAGATAAAGAATATTGTAAAAATTGGAAATCAAAAAGGCATCTAAGTTTAAATTTTTAAAAAGTTTTTTAATTTTTAAAATCCGTTGATTATTAAGCAAAAACATGGATATAATTTTAATATAAAATCTTATGAAATTAATTGCCAATCTTTTAGTCAACGGCTTTACCGTTTTTTTAGCCGATTACTTTTTAGAAGGCATTTATATTAAAGATTTTAAAACCGCAATCATTGTGGCTTTAATTTTAGGGATTTTGAATACTTTTGTCAAACCCCTTCTTGAATTAGTGGCTTTTCCCTTAAATTTTTTGACCTTTGGTTTTTTTCGCCTTTTAATCAATGGATTTATTGTCTTTCTTGCCTCGTGGTTTGTTTCCGGTTTTTTTGTTGTCAATTTTTTTTGGGCAGTGACTTTTAGTATTTTACTTTCAATTATTAATTGGATTTTTAATTTAGCTTTAAAATAAATGAATAACCAAATTATTTGTCCTTATTGTAAAAAATCAATTCCATTAACCGAGGCTTTGTCGCATCAGATAAAAGAAAATTATCAAAGAATATATCAAAAACGGCTTTTTGAGGAAAAAAAGAAAATTGAAGAAGAATTAAAGATAGAACTTTCAAAAAAAATACAAGAAAAATTGGCGATTGAGATAAAGGATAGAATAAATGAAAATGAAGAACTGAAAAAACAAAACAAGATTCTTCAAGAACAATTATTAGAAGTGAATAAACTTATAAGACAACTTCAATTTGAAAAAGAGAAACAGCGGGTGGAGATGGAAAAAAAGCTTTTTGAGGAATTAGAGAAAATAAGGCGTGAACAAAAAGAGCAACTGGAAAAAGAGTTTCAATTAAAAATTTTAGAAAAAGATAAAAAACTAAATGATGCCCTGAAATTAGTTGAGGAATATAAACGCAAGCTAGAACAAGGATCACAACAACTTCAAGGAGAAGTTTTAGAGCTGCATCTTGAGGAAATGTTAAGAAAAGAGTTTCCGCGCGATGAAATTAAAGAAGTGCCAAAAGGGGTAAGAGGCGCCGACATTCTTCAGATAGTAAAAAATGAATTTGGAAGGTCCTGCGGAGCAATTATTTGGGAACTAAAAAGAACTAAAAATTGGAGTGAAGAATGGATTAGCAAACTAAAAGACGATCAGCGAACGGTAAAAGCAGAAGTTGCCGTTTTAGTAAGTAATGTTTTGCCGCAAGATATTAAATATTTTGGTCTTTATCAAGGGATTTGGGTTTGTCAGATAGATTCGGCTTTGGCGTTAACAACAGTTCTTCGTCATAGTTTAATTAATATCCAGGCCATTAAAAATTCTGTGGTCGGTAAAGAAGAAAAAAAAGAAATTCTTTGGCGTTATTTAACCAGTATTGAGTTTCAGCAAAGGTTATCGGCAATTATTGAAGCTCATCAACAACTTCAAGAAGATATTGAAAAAGAAAAACGATTTTTTGCTTTAAAATGGGCAAAACAAGAAAAAAACATAAGAAAAGTTATTGATAATCTTTTAGGGATGAGTGGCGATTTGGAAAGTATTATGGGAAAAGCTCTTCCAGAAATAAAAATTGGTTTTTTACCCGAAGATAAAGAAAAAATTAGAAATGAAGATAAACTTTTTTAAATGTTATTTTTTTATGAAAAATCAAGTTTTTGATGATTTTTTTTATTTTTTTTCCAAGATTGTTATTTTTTTTCCTTTAGTTTTGATAATGATTGCTTTGATATTAAAATTTAGTAAGAAACAAGAACACTCTTCTTTTAAGCAAAGCCTTTTGCCAACTAAAATATTTTTTTCACCTACCCCAAAAATTTCAAAAGCAACCATTGATTTCCAAGGTCCATGGCAGTGTTTGTTTAAAAATGATGAGGCAACTTTGACTGCATATATCAAAGATAGAAAAATAAAAATAGAAATAAAAAATAATAGAGGAAAAAGTTACTTTCTAATAGAAAATGACTGTCTTTATCAATGGAATGAGGATCAGTTTTCTGGTGATAAAAGTTGTGGTCTTGGCCCTTATTTGAATCTGGCTGAATCAATTTTTAAAAAAAATCAGTTAATTTTATTTGACTTATTTTTTAAACAATTTAAAGAGTTTGGTCGAGAAAATTTGTCTTTTGAGGAAATTTGTAAAAAAGAAAATATTGAAGAAAATATCTTTTTTTTACCCAAGACAGTTGTTTTTAAAAATAGGCCTTTAAGTTTATGAAATTTATTTTTTTAAAAAAAATGCCTTGGCAACGACCTACTTTCCCTCTCCAAATCGGAGAGGTATCATCGGCGCTGGTGCGTTTCACGACTCTGTTCGGAATGGAAAGAGGTGGGTCCGCACCGCTTTAGTTACCAAGGCAAAAATATTATAACAAATTATTATAATAAATATCAATGGGAAAAAATATCTCTTATCATAAATTATTTCATTCTTTTTGTTTAAATCCTTCTCTTCATTTTGATGGTCAAGATAATGATGAAGTGCCTATTTTAATTTTGAGAGCTCATCCTATTACTCAATTACCTTGGATAATTAACGGTTTTTTTCTTTTATTTTTTATTTTTGGTTTAAATTTCTTTTTTTCAAGTTATTTGGGATTACATCAGATAATTTTTATTAATTTTTTTGGTTTGTCATTTGTATTTAGTTATTTTTATTCTAATTTTCTTCATTGGTTTTTTAATGTAGGAATTATTACCAATAAAAGGATATTAGATATCGATTTTTATGGATTAATTTATAAAGAGACAACGATTGCTATGTTAAATAAAGTGGAAGATATTACCACCAAAGTCGGTGGTTTTTTCCCTTCTTTTCTTAATTATGGTAATCTTTTTATCCAAACTGCTGGGAGAGAAGCGAATATTGAATTTATTAATATTCCCAACCCTCAACAAGTTGCAAAGATTATCAATCAGCTTTCAAAAAAATGGAAGGTCTAATCATATTTAATAACAAATTTAATAACAAAGAAATTATTTTTCTTTTTTTTAAAGCTTTTTCTTTAGTTTTTTCTTTTCTTTATTTTCTTTTTTCGTTGGTTACTTTTAAACAAACAAAGGTAATGGTGAAAACAGTTCAAGTGAAAAAAAGTAAAATTTTAATATTTTTAAGTCTTTTTCAATTATTTTTATCAATTATTGTATTTTTTGCCGCCCTTTTTTTGTAAGATAATTATTATGAAAAAACAAATTAATTTTTACTTGGGGAAGGAGAAGTTAACAGGTTTTACTGGTTTTTTAGCGGAAGAGAATTTATTTTTAATAATTGAAATTAAGGAAAATTTTAACAAAGAAGAGGGAAATAAACTAATTTCTGACATTAAACAAAAATTTATTTCCCAAAAAATAGAAGATCTTCATCAATTGGATAATTTTATTAAACAAGTAATTATTGAAAATAACTTACCCGCAGACGTTTCTTTAGCGGTTATCCTTTTTGAAGATAATATTGTTTATCTTAAGACAATTAATGAAGGAGTTATTTTTTTAAGAAGAAGAAATAAAGTCGAAGAAATCATAAGGGAGACACAAACAGCATCGGGCTACATTCATTTGGATGATATTTTTATTTTGACTACCCTTAATTTTTTGAATAAAGTTAGTCGGTTTTTTGAGATAAAAAAAGTTTTCAATAAAGATATACCCGAAGATATTATTAACGAAATTGCTCCTTTTTTAAAAGAAGAAAACGACTACGGCTTAATCGCCTTATTTATTAAGATAAAAAAAGAAGAAGAATCAAAAAATTATTTTGGCTTTTTAGAGAATAAAAATTTTTTTTCATTATTTAATCAGTCAATTACTTCAAAAAAAACATCGACCTATTTAATTATTCTAATACTCTTTTTCATTTTTGTTTGGAGCGTTATTTTAGGCTATCAACGTCGAAAAGGGAGTGAGATTAATAGTCGAATTGAAAAAACAAAAAAAATAGTTTTTTCTAAATTAGAAGAGGCCGAAGAAATTGCCTTTTTAAATTTAGATAGAGCTTCTCAGTTATTAAACGAAGCAAAAAAAGAAGTTAGTATTTTAAAAAAAGAATTAAAGACAAAAAATAAAAAAATTGATGAAGTTGAAAAAATAATAGCTCAAAAAGAAAATGAAATTATAAAAAGAAAAACTAAAAATTATCAAGAGTTTTTTGATCTTGCTGTTGATAGAAAAGAAGCAAAAGGCAAACGGTTTTTTTTACAAAATGATTTTCTTTTTATTTTAGACAAAGATGGAGGGGTAATTTATCGTTTATCTTTGGAAAAAAAATCGTTGGAAAAATATACTCATCCAAAAATTAGAAAAAGTTCTTTAATCGCTTCTTATGATGACAAAATATACTTTTTAGTTGATGATGAAGGAATTTTTCAAATGGTTGATAAAGATAAAATTAAAAAAATAATTGAAAAAGATTCCAATTGGGGTAAAATTCAGGATATTTACACATATAATGGTAATTTTTACCTTCTAGATATTAAAAATGATGAAATTTACAAATATATTCCTTTAGATAATGGTTTTTTTTCCAAGACGTCATATTTCAAACAGGGAGAAGCGGTTGATTTAGAAGACGCCAATTCATTGGTAATTGATAGTGCGATATATATTGGATTTTCTAGATCAATTTTAAAATTTATAAGTGGAGTAAGAGAAAATTTTAAAAATAAATTTCCTAATATAAATTTAACCATTAAAAAAATTTATACTGATAAAGAAACAAATAAGGTTTATGTGTGGGATAAAGAAAATGGATTGATTTATGTTTTAACTAAAGATGGTGATTATCAAGAACAAATATCTTCTTCTGAAGTAATTAAAAAGGCTTCTGATTTTGTTGTTTATAAAGATAAAATTTTTTTGCTTTTTAAAAACAAAATTTATACTATTGAATAAAATCATCTTCATTTTTTTTTAACGATGAGACGTAACCGCTACTTAATTGATAAACAATACTGTTAAAAGAAGTAGTTAACCAATAGTTCTCATTATCTTTTTCAAAAAAATAAGCTTTTTTGATCTGGTTTTTTTCTTTTATTTGAAGAGTAAGTGAAGGATTAATATTGGGAAAATTTTCATAATACAAGATATCGTTGGCTTTAAGAGTAGCAATTTCATTTATGAAAAAATCAACTCGATCTTTTTTTGCTTTTTTTCGATTAATTTTCCATTCATTTTTTTGTTTTTTTAAAAATAATGTTTTATTTTCGTAATTTAAAGTTAACTCTTCGACATCTTCTTCTTTTTTAATTAAATTGATTTTTAAATCTCGCCAATCATTGGTAGTTAAAAATTCATCAAAATTTTTTCCTAAAAAGACTTCGTTTTCTTCGTTAATTCGAATATAGTTAGTGTTGAAACTACTATTATCACCCACATAAATAGTAATTTGTTTATTTTGAGTAAAAATTTTGATTTTATTTTTTCCAATACCAAAATCTTGATGCTTATTTTTATTTTTTGAAATTATTTCTTCTTTTTTAATTTCAATAATCGCTTCAATAATTTTTTCTATTTTTTCTTTATCGGCTTTAACCTCGATATTTTTTTCTTTTAAGAACCATAAGTTATTTTTTTTATAAATTTCATATTTTTTGTTTTCTTTTTCAAAGATAATTTTTTTTATATCTTGCTTTTTTAATGTTTTAAACGGAGAAATATTTTTTGTTTCCTCAATTAATTTGCTGATTTTTTCGTAGGAAAAAAGAAATAAAAGAAGCAAAAATAAAATCGTTCCCAAAGTCAAAAGGCGGTTAAAAGTTTTTTTCTTCATAAATTTATATTATAATAAAAAATTAATATGTCGATCAATCAAGAAGAAAAAGAGATAGTTAAAAAAATTATCAATAAAGATGAGGCGGCTTTTTTTAGATTTTACAAAAAAAATTATTCTTTAGTTTTTAATTTTATAAGATCGAAAATAAAAGAAAAAAATCGGGCTGAAGAATTAACCCAAGATGTTTTTTTTGATTTTATTGAGGCCCTTCGAGATTTTCATTTTCAATGTTCATTAAAAACGTTTATTTTGACGATAGCAAAAAATAAGGTAATTGATGAAATAAGAAAAAAAAGGATTAAAACCATTCTTTTTTCTCATTTACCTGCTTTTATTGTTGAAAGTTTAAAAGTGGTTTTTATAGAAGATGAGTTAACAAAAAATGAATTAAGAAAAAAAATTGAAAAAGTTTTTGAAAAATTACCAAAGGATTATCAATTAGTTCTTCGACTCAAGTATATTGAAAATAGAAAAGTCTCGTTTATTGCCAAAAAATTTAAAATGAAATTTAAAGCGACAGAAAGTTTGTTATTTCGGGCAAGAAAAGCATTTATTAAAATTTTTAACACTTTAAGTTAAAAATATGAAAAATTGTTCGTTAAGATTTAGAAAACAAATTGGTGAAGTTTTTATTATTCAACCAAATGATTTAGGTAATAAATTCTTAAATTTTTTGTTTAAAAAATCAACTGCGTATTTGAAAAAATTTCCTTTTTTTTATCTTTTTCCGGCAACGGTTATTATTGTTTTTTTAATCTATTTACTTTTGGGAAAGAGGATAGTGACTATTACTAATCTTCTTCAATATGGTTTTTGATAAAAAAAAAGTAACCAATCTTATCGCTTCCTTTATTTTTGTCATAAGAAATTTCTTTTTTTTGGTTTTTTTCCCCTATAAAGGAATGCGAAGAATTTCATTGGAGAAGGATTATTGGCAGATTGTTTTTATTTTTTTGACAGTTTTTATTTATTTTAATTTAGTTTATTTTTTAAGAGGAAGTTCTTATCCGCCGACTTTCACTTTTTTTATTTTTTTGGTTAATTTTTTTTTAATGATTGGTTTTTTTTATATTTTGGGAAAATTTTTTAATCGAAAAATAAAAAAAAGGGCTTTATTTTTTACTTTTTCTTATTCTCTTTTACCAACTTTGATTTGGTTTTTTACGACTTTATTTTTTTATTTTATTATTCCACCACCACGGACTTTTTCTTTAATGGGAAGGCTATTTAGTTTTTTTTTCATCACTTTTTCCTTAACGGTTTTTTTTTGGAAACTGATTCTTTTTTATTTAGCAATTCGTTTTTCAACCGGTCTTAGTTTTTTTAAAATTGTTTATTTAATTTTTCTTTTTCTTTTATGGTATATTCCTTATTCGATTTTACTTTATTATTTGAAAATTTTTAGAGTACCTTTTATTTAAAAGTTTTTAAACCATCATTTTATGAAATCCTATACCAAGTATTTAAAAATAAAAAAAAAGAAAAAAATTGATATTGTTAATATTACCAAGAAAGTGAAAAAAGCAGTTGAAGAAAGTGGAATAAAAGAAGGGTTTTGTTTGGTTAATTCTATGCATATTACAACCTCTATTTTTATTAACAATGAAGAAGAGGGATTAAAAAAGATTTTATTAATTGGTTGGATGAATAGCTCCTTATGACTATCATCGTTGGCTTCATAACCACACTGGGGAAGACAATGCTCATGCTTATCTTAAAAGAACGATTATGGGAAGAGAGGTGGTAATTGCTATTACTTCAGGTCAATTGGATTTAGGTCCTTGGGGGGAAATTTTTTATGGGGAGTTTGATAGGCAAAGAGAAAAAAGGGTATTGATTAAGATTATTGGTGAATAGAAAAAATATAAGTTAAAAATACATAGTATAATATTAATATTAAGCGTCCGTAGCTCAGCGGTAGAGCACCACTCTTATAAAGTGGGAGTCCTTGGTTCGAATCCAAGCGGACGCACTTTTTATGACTGATAAAGAGGTAATTTTAAAGATAAAAAGTGGCGAGATTAATTATTTTGAGTTTTTAATAAAAAAATACTTTCATCTTCTTTATCAATATCTTTTTTTAAAAATAAAAAACAAAGAAGAATGTGAGGATCTTCTTCAAGAGATTTTTTTTAACTTTTATAAGAATTTAAAACAATTTGATGAAAATAAACCAGTTAAACCATATCTTTTTAAAATCGCTATCAATCAGCTTAGGATGTTTTATCGCAAAAGAAAAAAATTTATTCCTTTAAATAAAGATATTGTTGATGAGAAAGATGGGTTTGTTATTTTTAGTTTTTTTGATGAAGAAAAGAAAATTTTTGAGAAATTAAGCAAAAAAGAACAAAAAGTTTTTCATCTTTTAAAAAATGGTTATAAAATAAAAGAAATTGCTAAAAAATTGAAAATAAAAGAAAATACGGTAAAATCAATAATAAGAAGAGGAAGAATAAAATTAAAAATTAAAAGTTAAAAATGAAAAATTTAGAAAAAAAGATTTTTAAAAAAATTTATTTTTGGGAAGCAAGAAGACTTACCGTTGATTTTTTCTTGAAAATAATTGTTTTTTTAAGTAGTTTTTTGTTTTTTTTTATTTTAGGAGAGATTTTATTTGAGTTACTAAAAGAACAAAGAAGTTTTGATCTTTTAAGTTTTTTTCAAGAAGATTTTGAGGTGGTAAAAAAGTATTTTTTTGACAATTTTTTTATTTTTTGGTTGGAGATACCAAAATTTTTATTGGTTTTTCTTTTTTTAAGTTTGGGAATCTTTTTAACAATAATTCTATTGGTCATCAAAAATTTGACAATTTACAAGAATAAAATTAAAAATATTTATCGCTGGTTTTTGAAGCAAAAATAATTATTACATTTTTACCTCTACTTCCACTCCCGCCGGTAGTTCTAAATGGATAAGAGAATCGATTGTTTGATTGGTGGGGTTGATGATATCAATTAATCGTTTATGAATAATTAACCCAAAATGTTCACGAGCATCTTTGTCGATAAAAGGAGATTTGTTAACAACATAAACTTCTTTTTTTGTAGGCAAAGGAATAGGACCAACCACTGCCGCTCCTGTTTTTATCGCCGTATCGACTATTTTTTGACAAGTGGCATCAATCAGGCGATGATCGTAAGCTTTAAGCCGGATTCTAATTCTTCCTTTGGGCATAAAAAAAGTAAAAGTGCAAAATATTTAAAAACTAATTTATTTGATAATTTTAGTAATTACCCCAGCGCCTACTGTGTGACCGCCTTCGCGAATAGCAAATTTTAATCCCTGTTCCAAAGCAACGGGATAAATAAGTTTGGCGGTAATTTTTAAGTTGTCTCCTGGCATAACCATTTCCACTCCGGCCGGAAGATTAATTTCTCCTGTTACATCGGTGGTTCGAATGTAAAACTGAGGACGATAACCATTGAAGAAAGGAGTATGACGACCTCCTTCTTCTTTGGTTAAAACATAAATTTCTGCTTCAAATTCAATGTGAGGAGTGATTGTTTTCGGTTTAGCCACCACTTGTCCTCGCATCACTTCGTTTTTTTCAACACCTCGTAAAAGAAGACCTACATTGTCACCCGCTCGTGCTTCATCTAAGGTTTTTCTAAACATCTCAATTCCTGTAACAACAGTTGATTTGGTTTGTTTTAGACCAACGATTTCTACCTCTTCGTTAAGTTTTAAAACGCCTCTTTCTACTCTTCCAGTAACCACCGTTCCTCGTCCCGAAATAGTAAAAACATCTTCAACTGGCATAAGAAAAGGTTTATCAATTTCTCTTATGGGTTCGGGAATATATTCATCAACCGCTTTCATTAATTCTTCAATTGATTTAACGGCTTCTGGATCATCAGATAAAGCTTTAAGAGCTGAACCACGAATAACTGGTATTTTATCTCCTGGATAACCATATTTAGTAAGAAGATCGCGTACTTCCATTTCAACCAAATCAATAAGTTCCTTGTCGGAAACCATATCAACTTTATTCAAAAAAACGACAATAGCAGGTACATTAACTTGACGAGCCAAAAGAATATGCTCTCGAGTTTGAGGCATTGGGCCATCGGGAGCAGATACGACAAGAATCGCCCCATCCATTTGAGCAGCGCCAGTAATCATGTTTTTTATGTAATCAGCATGTCCTGGAGCGTCGATATGAGCATAATGACGTTTTTCAGTTTCGTATTCGGAATGGTGAAGATTGATAGTTACCCCACGCGCTCTTTCTTCTGGTGCTTTATCTATCTCTTCATATTTTAAAAATTTAGCCAATCCTTTTTTTGATAAAACATAATGAATAGCTGAGGTTAAAGTGGTTTTGCCATGATCGACATGACCAATGGTGCCAATGTTTAAATGTGGTTTGGTTCGAGAAAAAACTCCTTCCGCCATATTTTTTTACTGAAAAAAACTAATAAAATAAAAAGAAAGTCAAAAAAAACTTGACTTTCATTGTATATTTATTTATGATAAATCTTAAAATGAGAAAAGTCAAGGTCTTTTTTTATAATTTTTTTAAAAGTCTTCTTCCTAACTATTCCTATTATACCAAAATTTTAAAAATTCGCTTCCTTTTTTCATTTAAATATTTTGTTTCATTAATTTTCTTTTTAAATTTTTTAATGGGATTAAGTTTTTTTTATCGATATTCACCATCAAAAGTCAATTATTGGTTAAAAGAGTTTTATTCGGCATTGGCCAATTTTCCTTCCGATTTAAGTGTTTTTATTGATGAAGGTTATTTAATTTCTTCTTATAACCGTCCTTACTTTTTGTGGTTAAAAGATGAGAAAGAGCGATTAAGACTTGTTTTTGTGATTGATGAAAGTGGTTCAGAAGAAAAGATTGAACAATACAGAACAAAAACTCTTTTGACAAAAACCGACTTTTTTCTTAAAATAGCAAACCAAACAAAAAGAATTTCTCTTAATTCTTTTGATAAAATCGTAATTAACAAAGATACAGTTAAAATAATTCTTAATCGTCTTTCTTTAATAAAAACGTTTTTTTATCCTCTTTACTTTTTTATTTTTATTTTAATTTTTATATTTATGGGTGTATTTTATTTTCTTATTAATCTTTTTTATCTTTTTTTAGCAAGTTTTTTAGTTTTTGTTTTATTAAACTTAAAACCCAAAAAAAAATATCACTTTAAAAAAGTTTTTCAAATTAGTTTTCATTCGTCAACCTTACCAATTTTATTAGCTTATTTAGCTTTTAATTTTCCTTATCTTTTACCAATAAAAGTTCGTCTACCTATTAACCCTCTTCCTTTTCCCTTGCTTTTTTTATTTCTTTTAATAATTTTTATTATCGTTGGCGTTTACGAGGCATATTATCATCACCATCGTGAAAGTTTTCATTTAAAAAAAAATTAAAAGTTTCGATATTAAAAAAAAGTTTCAATATTAAAATATGAAAAAAGGAAATATTTTGTTAATTACTATCTTTTTTTTGTTAGTTTTTGGATTTTTAATTTTTTTTATAAAAAAACAAAAAGTTAATAATTTTGGATTAAAAAATTTTTTTCAAAACAATCAACAAGCTTTAAAAACTAATAAGGCGGAAGGAGAGATTCTTCCAACTATACAACCGGTTTTTAATGGATTAACTTTGGAAATTACGGAGCCAAAAGAAAATGCGTTATATAAAAATCCATCAATAAAAATTTTTGGAAAAACCTCACCTTATGCTGAAGTTTATATTAACGATATTGAAACCAAGGCTGATGAAAAGGGTAATTTTTCCGCTTACTATAATCTTGATGAGGGAGAAAATCTTTTAACAATTATTGCTAATGATTCGTTGGGAAATTATGTAGAAAAAGAAATTACTGTTTATCTTCAAACCGAAGAATGATGCAACTTTTTTGTGGGTCACTGCATATTAATTAATAGAAACATCAATTAAAAGTTTTTAATTTCCAATTTTTATGAAAAATAATATGAAAAAAACCGTTTTTCTTTTTTTGATATTTTATTTATTCTTTACTTCACAAGTTTCCGCCTTTTGGCAAAAAAAAATTTTTAGAGAAGAAATTAAATCAACAATTTCAGCAATAAAAGAGGAAGTTAAACCAACAATTGCGGTAATTAGAGAACAAACAAGAGAGGCAGTAAAATTAACAATTACCGCTAGTCCTTCAACAAAACCCTGGCAGATAAGAAAAGAAATAAGGGAAGAAAATAAAGGTTTGCTAGAACAAATAAAAAATCAAGTTAAAGAAAAACTTCAAGGGTTGAAATTTAATGCAAGAGTGGTAGGAAAAATTACTGAAGTTGGTGAAAATTACATTCAAGTTTCTGATAATAAAGATGGGAGAGTATATCGGGTTAATATTAGCGAAAAAACTCAACTTCGTCGTCGGTTTTGGGGAAGATCAAGTTTAAAAGAATTTGCTGTAGGCGATGAGGTTAATGTGATTGGGCGATTTTTAGATGAGGAAAAAACTATAATCGATGCTGTTTTGATTCGTAATCACTCAATTCAAAGGCGTTGGGGAGTATTTTTTGGCAAGGTTTTGTCAAAAGAGGGGAATACTTTGAAGATTGAGACTATTAATCGCGGCGAACTTAAAGTTTATGTTGAAAATACCGTTAAATTAGTTAACCGTCGTGGAGAAGCAATTGGTTTTGGCGATATTCAACTTGGGCACCGAATAAGAATAAAAGGAGTTTGGGATAAAGATTTAAAAGAAATAAGAGAAGTCGAAGAAATAAAAGATTTTTCTTTACCACCTTTACCAACAAAATTGCCAACATCAACCAAGGAAGATTAAAAATAAGTTTTTACGAAAATTTTTGTTAAAATATAAAAATTATTATATAAAAAGTATTTTGCGGGGTCGTCTAACGGTAGGACAACTGCCTTTGGAGCAGTTTATCTTGGTTCGAATCCAAGCCCCGCAGCAGATACCCCTTGACAAAATTAAGATTTTTTTTTAATAATAATTTGTAATTAATAAATTTTAAAATTTTTTATTTTTATGTTTAATCTTGTTCCCGAAGTTTATGCTCAGGTGACTATTAGGGCAGGGATAACACCGCCTAGCTTGAGTGATATTTTAGGATTTATTATTAAAGGTTTTTTTATTTTAGCAGGGTTGGCGGCAATTTTATATCTTTTACTTGGTGCTTTTGAGTGGATTACCTCGGGAGGAAATAAGGAAAATGTTGAAAAAGCAAGAAATAAAATTCAAGCAGCAGTTTTAGGTTTAATTATTATATTTCTTGTTTTATCACTGGTAGTATTAGTGGAAAATATTTTTAATGTTGGTTTGGGAGTTTCTAAACAGATAAACGTCCCTACTTTAGTAATTACTGGAGTGAGCGGGAGATAATAATTTAGTTTTTTTCAATGCTTTCTTTTTTATTATTTTCAGTCTACGCTCAAGATATTTGTTCTCCAAGGAATGGTAATAGTTGTTGTGTTGATGGTGTTCCTACTTTAAGATGCCTCGAGGACATTTTTGGCAATTTTTTAAATTTAGCCACTGGTATTTTTCTTTTAGCTTTATTTATAATGCTTGTTATTGGAGCTTTTAATTATTTAACTTCTTTTGGCAATCCGGAAAAAGTAAAAAAAGCCCAAGGGACATTAAAATTTGCTTTTATTGGTTTAATTCTTTTTTTTGGATCTTATTTAATTCTTAATATTATTTGCTTTGTTTTTAATTTATATGATCCTTTGGGAAAATGTAAACTATTCAATTTTAGTCTTGATGAGATTCCGGCACCGACGCCTTGAATTTTTCTATTTCTTTAAGCAAAGCTTCTTTTTTATTTTCTAATTTCTTTTCAACCACCTGATTGAAAAGATGTTTTAAAACATGACCTACCTTTGGTCCGGGTTTAATATTTAAGATTTTCATCACATCGTGTCCATCAACTTTTAAATCAGTAATTTTAAAAGGCTCCCTTTGAACAGCAATCAGTCTTTTTTTAAAAAGTTCAAGTCGCCAAGAGGTAGCTTTTGTTCCAGAACCCAAGCGATCGGCAGTTCGAAGATCAAGAATATCTTGAAGATATTCTTTACCAACATTTCGAATAAAGCGCCTTATTGCTTTATCGGTTTGAAGTTCTGAGACAGTAAATTGATGATAAGCAACCAAACGAATGAGTTTTTCTTTTTGTTTACTAGAAAGTTTAAATCTTTCGGCGATCTTTTCTGCTAATTTTTTACCAACCACTTCATGATTATAAAAAGTAATTATCCCTGTTTTTTCATCTTTTTTAAAAGTTTTGGCTTTGCCAATATCGTGAATAAGGGTAGCAAAGCGGGTGATTTCATCTTTTGAGGGACAGTATTTTAACGACATTACCAAATGAGTGCCAACGTCGTAAATATGATGTCTTTTTGGGCTTTTTTGGGGAATAAGAAAACAAACATCAAGCTCTGGCAAGATATATTTTAAAAGACCGGTGTTTCGCAAAAACAAAATGCCTTCGGCTGGATGATCGCTTTTTAAAATTTTTAAAAACTCATCTCTTATTCTTTCCCAGGAAATTTTAGTAATTAGATAATTATTTTTTACTATCGCTTTTCTTGTTTTTTCTTCAATTAAAAAACCGAGTTGTGAAGCAAAGCGGATTGCCCGCAAAAGTCTTAAGGCATCTTCAGAAAATCTTTTATCTGGATCCCCGACACAGCGAATAATTTTTTCTTTTAAATCTTTTTGACCATCATAGGGGTCGATGATTTTTTTGCCATCGTAAGCGATGGCGTTGATAGTAAAATCACGACGAGCCAAATCTTCTTCTAATGTTTTTGCCCACTTGATTTTTTTAGGATGGCGGAAGTCAGTGTAGTTTTCCTCTTTGCGAAAAGGGGTGATTTCGACAATAGTTTTTTGTAAAAATGAATCGCGTCGCATTTCTACTTGAATTGAGACCGTTCCATAATTATTGTTGTAAAATGAATTTGGAAAAAGCAATTGAATTTGTTCTGGAGTAGCGTTGGTAGTAAAATCAAAATTTTCTGGCTTTTTTTCAAGAATAAAATCACGAACAGCACCACCAACCAAATAGATTTCAAAACCGTTTTTTTTAAAAACATTAAAAATGTTTTTTACTTCATTGGGTAAAGAAAACATGAGTAAATTATATCTTATTCGATTAAAGATTTTAAAATATCTAAATTTTTTTTATCGGGCCCTTCTTGGCTAAAGCCCGGGGTTTCGATGATAAAAGGATAGTTATTTGTTTTTGGGTGATTTAAAAGGATTTTGAACTCATTTAAACCAATTTTTCCTTGACCGATATTTTCGTGTCGGTCCTTTCCCGAGTTAAGAGGGTCGCGACTATCATTAAGATGCCAAACTTCAAGTTTATCTAAAAGATTTAGTTTTTCTAGTTTTTCAAAAAAGTTATCAAGCTCTTTTTCTGTTTCAAATTTATAACCATTGGAAAAAAGATGACAGGTGTCAAGACAAAGGCGAAGACGAGGACTGTTAATATCTTTAAAAATTTGACTGATTTCTTCTAATGTTTGACCAATTTTTCTTGTTCCGGCATTTTCAATAATAAAAAGAGTATTTTTTGGAGTTTTTTCCAAAATTTCTTTAATGTTATTAATTAATATTTGATATTTACTGGTTTGTGATTTGTTTTTATAAGAACCTAGATGAACAATTGAGCCTTTGATTTTTAGTTTTTGAGCAAGATTTAGTTCATGAATTAATGATTGTTTTGAAAGTTTACCAATTTTATTTTCATCGGCCAAATTTATAAGATAAGAAGCATGAAAATAAATGGGAGAAATTAAAAATTTTTCTGCTTTTATGATGAATTTATTGATTTCTTCATTACTTAATTTATTAAAACTCCAACCACGAGGAGAAGAGGAAAAAATCTGAAGACAGTTGCCGCCGATTTTTACTACCCGTTCAATTGCTTTATATAATCCACCCGCTATTGATTGATGAGCGCCGAGTTTAAGCATATTTTTTAAATATTTCTGTGATCCTTTTTTTAATATTTTTGGGAAAAATAAAGTTTTCTATTTCATCTTTTGAAAGCCAGTGAAATGCGATTAATTTTTTTTCTAGTTTAACCTTGCCGTTTTTGGGATGGCATAAAAAATGTTGAGCATGAAACCAAAAACCATTACTTTCAAAAACATTTTCGCCAATCCATTGAAAATCTAAAATCTCAAGATTGACTTCTTCCTTTACTTCGCGTTTTAATCCGTCAATAATTGACTCTTTTTTTTTAATTTTCCCGCCGGGAATAGTCCATAAACCGCCATCAATTTTTTCAAGCGGTGATTTTTTCACGATTAGTATTTTTTTATTTTTTAGAATAAAAGCACCAACCGCCAAAACAACATAAAATTTTTCAAGCATACAAAAAATTATAACAAAAATTCCTCTTGACAAATTAGCAGAGATTATGTATGATTGCTAATATAATAATAAAAAAAATATGGAAGATTTAACTCAGCGACAAATTGAGATATTAAAAGCAATTATTCAAGAGTACAGCGAAACGGGGTTACCGGTGGGATCGGAAGTGCTTGAAAAAAAATATAAACTGGGTATTTCGCCAGCAACGATTCGTAATGAGATGGTTGAGCTTGCCAAGAAAGGTTATTTGAAAAAAGAATACTTTTCCTCAGGAAGAATTCCATCAGCCAAAGCTTTTCGTTTTTATATTAAAAATCTAATGAAAGAAAAAGAGTTGGCAACGACTGATGAGGTGGCTTATAAAAACAGCATTTGGGATGAAAAAGAGGATGTTAATAGGTTGTTGTCACAGGCGGCTAAAGTTTTGGCCAAAAAGACGGGGCTTTTGTCGGTAGCCGCAACCAGCAAGGGAGATATTTATTATTCCGGAATGGGTTATTTATTAGAGCGACCTGAATTTTTTGATTTAAAGTTGACGCGTCATTTATTTTTAAAACTTGAGGAGATAAGTTTTTGGGAAAGAGTTATGGAGGATTTTATAAGAACCCAAGAGGAGATTATTTATTTTTTGGGAGAAGAAGATTTTTATGATCCTTTGTTGGAAAATTGTGCTAGTATATTTGGCGAGTTTGAAGCAGGAAATTTAAAAGGTATTATTGGTTTAATTGGACCTAAAAGAATGCCTTATGGGGCGCTTATTCCTCAAATTAGATATTTTTCTAATTTAATTGAAGAACTTTTAAATCAGAAAAAAATTTGATAGGATTAAAAATAATGAAAAACACTCAAAAAAAAGACAAAAAGGAGGAACTTTTGGAAGTCAAAGAAGAAAATGAAAAATTAAAAAAAGAAATTGAAGAGTTTAAAAATAAGTATTTACGGGCTTTGGCTGATTATCAAAATTTACAAAAAAGAGTTTTGGAGGAAAAAAAAGAGTGGGAGAAGAAAATAAAAAAAGAGTTTTTTTTAAAGATTTTGCCTTTTTTGGACAATTTAGAAAAAGCAGAAATTTTTATTAAAGATACTGGTTTAAAACTGATAAAAGATCAGTTTCTTCGATTCCTAAAAAACGAAGGAGTTGAAGAGATTGATCTTTTGGGAAAAGAGTTTGATCCCAGTTTGGCTGAAGCGGTAGATGTGGTTGAAGGAGAAAAAGAAAACATTGTCGTTGAAGTTTTAAGAAAAGGTTATAAAATTGGAGAAGAGGTTTTAAGGATCGCTCAGGTTAAAGTTTCGGTAAGGAAAAAGGAAAAAGAAGTAAGTGATGAAGGAAGATAAAAGTTAAAAAAGGTGATTATATCTAAAATTATTAGTTTTTAATTATTAGTTTTTCTTTTTTATTTGCCTATGAGTAAAATTATTGGAATTGATTTGGGAACGACTAACTCTTGTGTGGCTGTTATGGAGGGTGGCCAACCAAAAGTTATTCATTCGGCTGAAGGAAGAAATGTTATTCCTTCGGTTGTTGATCCAATAAAAAGAATTGTTGGTGATGTGGCTAAAAGACAGATGGTGATTCACCCATCAAGAATTATTTTTTCGATAAAAAGATTAATGGGGCGACGTTTTTCTGATCCATCAGTTCAATATGATAAAAAGTGGTTGCCTTATAAAATTAAAGAAGGTCAAAATGGAATGGCGGTAGTTGAAGTTGAAGGAAAAACTTTTACCCCCCAAGAGATTTCAGCGATGATCCTTCAAAAAATAAAAGCCGATGCCGAGGCATATTTGGGAGAAAAAGTGGAAAAAGCGGTGATTACTGTTCCTGCTTACTTTGATGACTCGCAAAGACAAGCTACTAAGCAAGCAGGAGAAATCGCTGGCTTAAAAGTAGAACGAATTTTAAATGAGCCAACCGCGGCTGCTTTAGCTTATGGTCTTGATAAAAAACATGTTCATACCATTGCCGTTTATGATTTGGGTGGGGGAACGTTTGATATTACAATTTTGGAGCTTGGCGAGGGAGTTTTTCAGGTAAAAGCAACTAACGGTGATACTCATTTAGGAGGTGATGACTTTGATAAAGTGATTATTGATTATGTAGCCGAAGAATTTAAGAAAGAGAATGGAATTGATCTTCGAAAAGACGCTCAAGCACTTCAGCGGTTAAAAGATTCCGCTGAGAAAGCAAAAATTGAACTTTCTTCCTCACTTGAGGCGGAGATTAACTTGCCATTTATTACTGTAAAAGATAATCAACCATTGCATTTAGTAATGAAATTAACACGAGCGAAATTAGAATCTTTAGTTGATCATTTGATTAAAAAAACATTTGAACCAGTAAAAGCTTGTTTGAAAGATGCAAAACTAAGTGCGTCGGAGATTGATGAGGTAATTTTAGTTGGTGGTATGACTCGGATGCCAAAAATAATTGAAGAGGTAAATAAGTTTTTTGGTAAGGAACCTAATCGTTCAGTTAATCCTGATGAGGTAGTGGCGGTTGGAGCGGCAATTCAAGCTGGGATATTAACCGGTGAAGCAAAAGATGTGGTTTTACTTGATGTTACTCCTTTGACTTTAGGGGTTGAAACTTTGGGTGGGGTGATGACGCCTTTGATTCCAAGAAACACTACCATTCCAACCTCAAAATCAGAAATTTTCTCAACCGCTGCTGATAATCAAACTCAGGTTGAAATTCATGTTTTACAAGGGGAGCGACCTTTGGCAAAAGACAACAAATCTTTGGGACGATTTATTCTCGATGGAATTCCACCAGCACCACGAGGAGTACCACAAATTGAAGTTACTTTTGACATCGATGCCAATGGTATTTTAACGGTTACCGCTAAAGATAAAGCAACAGGAAAATCTCAGGCTATTAAAATTACTGGTTCCACTGGTCTTTCAAAAGAGGAGATTGAAAGAATGAAAGAAGAAGCAGAAAGAAATGCAGAAAAAGATAGAGAAGAAAAAGAGAAAATTGAAGCACGCAATAAAGCAGATAATATGATCTATGTTGCTGAAAAATCGTTGAAAGAAGGAGGTGATAAAATAGAAAAAAGTCTTAAAGAGTCAATTGAAAAGAAAATCAAAGAACTAAAAGAGATTTTAGATAAAGGAAGTAAGGAGGAGCTTGAAGAAAAAACAAAGGCTTTGTCTGATGAGTTGACAAAAATTGGTCAAGCGATGTATAGAAGAAGTAGCGAGGTAGAAAAGGATAAAAAAGATGATAAAAAAGAAGCAGAAGAGGGAGAAGTAGTTAATTAAAAATTAAATCGCGTCACAGAAGACGCGATAAAAAAATTAAAAATTAAAAATGGACTATTATGAAATTTTGGGCGTCTCAAGAAATGCCACTTTAGATGAGATTAAAGCAGCTTACAGAAAGCAAGCTTTGAAGTGGCATCCGGATCGCAATAAATCGCCTGAAGCAACCGAAAGATTTAAAGAAATTAATAAGGCGTTTGAGATTCTTTCTGACCCTAAAAAAAGAGCCATTTACGATCAGTATGGTGCGGCAGCATTTGAAAAAGAATCTGCAACTGGTCCTTCTGGTTTTGAGGGAGGTTATTATCAACAAGGACCGTTTCGCGTTTATACCAATTTTGGTGTTGATTTTTCTGATTTTGGTTTTAATTTTGAGGGTTTTTCCGATCCTTTTGAAATTTTTGAACAATTTTTCGGTTTTCGCTCCCCTTTTACCAGTCGCCGCCGCAGTCGAAAAGAAGTATATGAGGTAAGCTTAAGTTTTGATGAAGCAGTTAAGGGGGTTGAGAAAGAAGTCTTTATCAAAGGAGAAAACAAAAAAATAAAAATTCCTGCCGGCGTGGATGAAGGAACAAGGATTAGATTTTCCGATTTTGATCTTATTGTTCACGTTAATCCTCATCCTTATTTTAAAAGAGAAGGTCAAGATATATATTTCGAGAAAGAGATTTCTTATCCAAAAGCCGTTCTTGGCGGAGTTGTTTTTGTACCAACAATTGATGGCGAAGTAAAATTAAAAGTAAAACCAGGTACAAAAGATGGCGCGATGGTTCGCCTTCGCGGTTATGGGATTCCTTATCCAAAAAGTAAAGAAAGAGGCGATCAATATGTAATTTTTAAAATTAAAGTTCCTGAAAAAGTTTCTTCAAAAACAAAAAAACTTCTTGAGGAACTAGAGAAAGAAATTGGAGAATAAATAAAATTTTGAAAAAAAATAAAAAATGAAGATCAAAGTTAACTTTTCAAATTTAAAAAATCATCAAAACTTTCTTTTTATTATAAGATCAATTGAGGAGTTTTTACAAAAAAAAGGTTACTTGAAAATAGACTTGCCTGTTTTATCGCCTTTTTTAATTCCAGAGTCTTATCTTGAGGTTTTTGAAACAGAGTTTAGATACTTTGATAAAAAGGAAAAACTTTATCTGATTCCTTCGCCTGAGCTTTTTTTAAAACGGCTTTTGGTTGAAGGGGTTGGTAGCTGTTATTATCTTGGTAAGTCGTTTAGAAATAGTGATTCACCTTCATCCCTACATTCTTTTGAGTTTACGATGCTTGAATTTTATAAATTAGGCGCTTATTATATGGATATTGCTGATGAAGTGTTAGAAATGTTGAGAGAAATTAATAAAAGACTAAATATTCAAATGCCAAAAATCAAAATTAAAAATAAAAATTCAAAGTTAATTAAAGATGAACAAACAGAAATAAGTCTTAATTTAGATAAATGGGAAAAAATTTCGGTAAAAGAGGCTTTTGAAAAGTATGCAGATGTTTCTGAAAAAGAATTATTTGATCATCAATTATTTTTGCAAAAAGCAAGAAAAAAAGGCTATCAAGTTGATAATTTTTCTTATGAGGAGGTTTGGTCGCAGATTTATGTTTCGGAGATTGAGCCAAATTTGGGAAAAAATGGTTATCCAACTTTAATATATGACTATCCAAAAGAGTTTGCCGCTTTGGCCAAATTAAATTCCGATGGTAAAACCGCACAACGATTTGAGTTTTATATTAATGGCATTGAGTTGGGTGACTGTTATACTGAGTTGACCGATTGGAGGGAACAAGAGGAGCGATTTTTAAAAGAAGATAGAGAAAGAAAGAAATTAGGTAAGATTAATTATCCAATTGACAAAGGATTTATCCAAGCGTTAAAATATGGCTTACCTGCTTGTGCTGGAATTGCTATTGGGGTGGAAAGACTGGCAATGGTTTTTTTGGGTTTTCAGTCAATTGATAAGTTAAAAGTTGTTGATATTATTTTATGAAGATAAATGCTGGTAATTTAAAAAAAGGTGATTTTATTATTTATCAAAATGAAATTTGGCAGGTTCAAAAGGCAGAGTTTTATGCTCCAGGAAAAGGGGCTGCTTTGATGAAAACAAAGATTTGGAATGTTAAAACGGGTAAGAATATTGATATTACTTTTAAATCAGCAGAAGAAATTGAGATAATTGAGGTTGAAAGTCGGTTGATGGTTTTTTTGTATAAAGATAATGAAAATCTTTACTTTATGGATGAAAAAACATTTAATCAATACCACCTTCCATTGACTGCAGTTTCTGGGCTAGATAAATATTTAAAAGAGGGAGAAAAACTTTATGTGTACATTTTTAATGATGTTCTTTTATCGGTTAGACCCCCATTATCTGTCCGTTTAAAAGTGGTTAAAGCTGAAGAAGCAGTTAGAGGAGATACTGTTTCTTCGGCCAAAAAGCCAGTTACTTTAGAGACGGGAGCAGTGATTATGGCACCTCTTTTTATAAAAGAGGGTGATGTCGTAATTGTCAATCCAGAAACCGGTGAATATACAGGAAGAGAAGGAAAGTAAAAATAAATCTAAACTTAGAATCCAAATCTCAAAATTAAAATGCAAAATTCAAAATGATTTTAAAATTTTGAATTTTTATATATGCTTACTCCCGGTGAGATTTTAAAAAGAGAGCGAGTTAAAAAAAATCTTTCTTTAACCGAGATTTCAAAGCAAACAAAAATTAAAGAAAAATATCTTTTAGCTTTGGAAAATAATAATTGGGAGTTTTTTGACTCGCCAGTTTATATTGAAGGATTGATAAAAACTTATGCGCGGTTTTTGGGATTAAGCTATAAAAAAGTGTTACCGTTTTTTTATCGCGATTATGAAGGGGAAGTAAAAGTTACTTTTCGGCGACGGGTTTCAGAAAAATATTTTACTCCCGGTGTAAAAAAATTTTTTACCATGTTGACTTTTTTTATTTTTTTTGTTTTTTTTATTTATTTTGGATATCAGCTTAAAATTTTTTTGACCCCACCAAAGTTAGTTATTATTTCTCCCAAAACCGATGTCTTTTATAATGAAAATCTGATAAAAATTATTGGCAAAACAGAAAAAGAGACAACCATCACTATTTTTGGTGAAAAAATCTATCCCAACGAGGAGGGAATTTTTGAATATACTTTCCCTTTAAAAAAAAGCAAAAATGAATTGGTAATTGAATTGGAGGGAGCCAATGGTAGAAAGACAATTTTTAAAAAAATCTTTTATAAACACTCTTCTTCTTAAAGATTGAAAATTTCTTTTAATTGGCGAATATTTTTTAGATTTTTATATGAGTAAATAGTACTAAATCCCAATCTTTTTCCTTCATTGATAATTTTTTCTTCAAAATAGGTTTTTCTTACTTCACCCAAAAGACCAATTTCACCACAAAAAAGGGTGTTGTTTGGAATAGGTTGGTTTTTAATTGAAGAAAATAAAGAAGCAACAAATCCTAAATCAGAGGCAGTTGATTTGATATTTACCCCACCAACAACATTGACATAAATATCAAATTGAGAAAGAGGAAGAGAAAGATGTTTTTGAGCAACGGCCAAAAGAAGAAGAACTTTGTTGTAATCTAAACCTTTAACAATTCGTCGAGGAACAGCTAGAATTGTTGGGGCAGTTAAGATTTGAATTTCAAAAAAAAGCACCCGTTTTCCTTCGCCAATACCAACGATTGCTTTTCCTACTTCTTCTTTTTTTTCATCAAGAAAAACTAATGGATTGTCAACGGAAATGAGACCTTCTTCTTTCATCTCAAAAATACCCACCTCATCAGTTGGTCCAAAGCGGTTTTTTGAAGCGCGAAGAAAGCGAAAATTAGACTCTCTTTCTCCCTCAAATGTTAAAACACAATCAACTAGATGTTCTAATGTTTTTGGCCCAGCAATTTCTCCTTCTTTAGTGATATGACCAACGATAATCACCGATAAATTATTTTTTTTAGCAAAGTAATTAAGTTGAGAGGCAACCTCTTTTATTTGAGAAATATTACCAACCGGCGCTTCAATTTTTTCTGAATAAATAGTTTGGATTGAGTCAATTACTAAAACCTCTATTTTTTCTTTAAGTTTTTTTAATCCGGCAATTATCCCTTCAATTTGTGTTGTTTCTGAAAAAAGAAAATTTTTAAGATTAATGTTTAACCTTTTGGCGCGATTTACAACTTGAGAGACTGATTCTTCTCCGCAGATATAAAGACAACGAAATTGATTAAGTCCCTGAAGAATAAGGGTAGATTTGCCAACTCCAGGTTCCCCAGTTAAAAGAATAGTTTCTCCTTCAACAATTCCTCCGCCTAAAACACGATCAATTTCAAAGATACCAGTTTTTTTTTGATTTTTTTCGATTTTTGGAATTTTATCTAAAGAAATAATTTTTAATTCTTTAACGATTATTTTTTTCTCTTCTTCTTCTTTTTTCTCAAAAAAACTTTGCCAGGCACCACAAGAAGGACATTTCCCTATCCAAGATGCTGAGCCATAACCGCATTGACTACAGATGTAGCTCATAAATCACCAAACACCAAACATCTAACATCTAACATCTAACATCAAACATTAAACATTAAACGTGTAACATGTAACGTGTAATAATTAAAAAAACATTTTAACAAGCTTTACACTACTTTTTTACCCCACTTTTTACACAATATTTAAACTATTTTTACCTAAACGTTTACACTTTTATTATTTTTTTAATGTTTAATGTTTAACTATTTTTTTCCGATTTATCCGAATTCTTCCGATTTATCTGATTTATCAAAAAAATGTTTAACGTTGGACGTTTAATGTGCCAATTGATATTTTTTTTACATTTTTTCCACCGTTTTTATTCCCAACATAAAAAATCCTTTTTTGATAACATTGGCAGTTGCTTGAGTAAGAAGAAGGCGAAAAGTTTTTAAGTTTTTATTTTTTTCTTTTAAGATTGGGTAGTGTTCATAAAAAAAGTTAAATTTTTGAGAAAGTTCATAAAGATATTGACACAAAAAATGGGGAGAAAAATATAAAGCACTATTTAAAATGGCTTCAGGAAACAAGACCAAATATCGTAGAATTTCGTTTTCTTCTTGATTTAAAGTTAAAAAAGAGGGTTCTAGGTTTTTCTCATTTTTAGCATCTTTTTCTTTTTCTAAAATACTTTTTGCTCGAATATAAGTGTAAAGGATATAAGGAGCAGAACTTCCTTTTAAGGAGATTGATTCTTTAACATCAAAAGAAATTGGATTTTCGGGTGAAGTTTTTAAAAAAGCATACTTGACTGAGGCAACGGCAATTTTTTCGGCAGTTTTTTCATCGATTTTAAAATCCGTTAAAATTTTCTTTTTAACTTCATCGATTAACCAGTTGGCCTCAATGATGTTTCCTTCTCGTGATGACATCTTTCCTTCTTTTAATTTTACCCATTCGTAGGAAAGATGATATTGTTTATCTTTAAATTTTTTAGGATCAAGAAGTTCTTCTACCTTAAAGGTAACTTTGAAGAAACTTTTTTGTTCGGGAGTAGTTAAATGAATAGCTTTATCAATTTCGCCAAATTCAGAAAATTCTTTTTCAGCTAACGCAAGTTCTTTTCCTTCGTAAGTAGGATAGCCTAAAGAATTGATAAAAACACGCGTGTCTAAGCCGTGTTTTTTGCCGTTAAAAACAATTGCTCCCTGACTTTTTTCTAAAATTCCTTTTTTTAATGCTTTTTGGCAAATTTCAATAGCTTGTTTGGTCATTTCACTTTCAAAAAAAAGGCGATCAAATTGGGTATCAACTCTTTGATAAATTTTTTCAAAGTAGTCAAGACTCCATTGCCGCGTTTTTTGCCAAAGAACTAAGATTTTTTTATCACTTTCGTAAATTTGTTTATTTATTTCAATTATTTCTTTTTTGGCTTTTTCATCTTCTTCGTAAGCCTTGGTTCCTTTAGTATACATTTTGCCAATAAATTCTATCTTTTCCTCAAGAGTTTTAAATTTTTCAAGAATATTTTTTTCTTTTTCTTGTTCTTTTTTTACTGCCCAAAGACATTTAGCAATATGAAGACCAACATCCCCCTGATAATTGGCGCGAATTACTTGATTATCTAAAGTTTCAAAAATTCTTGCCAACGCTTCTCCTAACGTAATGTTTCTTAGATGACCGATGTGAAAGAGTTTGTGGGTATTGGGTTGGGCATACTCAATAAGAATTTTTTTGTTTTTACCAAAAGAAAAAGAGTAAAAATAAAAGATATTTTGTCTAAGATTGTCAAGATTAGTAAGAAGTATTTTCTTCGACAACCAAAAATTAATAAAACCAGGTGGTAAAAGGTCAATTTTTTCAAAAAGATTGTCTTTTTCAAAAGATTGCTTGATTACCATTCCAATTTCCATCGGATTTTTCTTTAAGGTTTTTGCTAATTTTAAAGCGATTGAAGTTGAGTAATCACCGAAGGAGAAAAGTTTTGGTGGTTGAAGATCGATTGAATTGGTATCAAAAGCGAGGTTAATTTTTTTTATGGCCGCAACTAGTTTTTTTTTAATCTCTTCTTTTATCATAACCATATAATACCAAAATTTTTTGATATATAATTTTTCTTATGAAAGGGAAAATTATTTTTTTTCTTGTTTTACTTTTTGGTTTTTTTTCTTTTGTTTTGATAAAAGCTTTTTTTTTCAATCAAAAAAATGCTTATGGCAAGTTAAAAATTACCTCTTCTCCCACCGCCTCGGTTTTTATTGATAATCTTGCTATAGGCAAAACACCCTTTGAAGAAAGATATAAAGTTGGTGAATATATGCTTAAACTTATTCCTGAAGGATTGGCTACCGATACCGCTTCTTGGAATGGAAGGATAACCATTGAAAAAAATATCACCACCTATATTAACATTGAATTAGGAAGCTCTGATTTAACAACCGCAGGAGAGATTTTTACTATGAAAAAATCAGAGACAGCAAAAAAGGAAAAAGGAGAGATTTATGTAGAGACTGAACCAACAGGAGCAATTGTTTCTTTAGACAGTGATGAAAAAGGGGTTGCTACTTTGCTTTTAGAGGATGTTCCACCAGGAGTCCATGAACTTTCTGTTTTTATGCCCGGCTTTTTTAAGCGCACCCAAAAAATAAATGTTAATTCTGGTTATCGAGTTTATGCTAAATTTAAGTTAGCCGTTGATCAATCACAAAAGTTTATTACTCCAACCGAAGAAAAAAAATCAACCGAAAGTGCCAAAATCAAAGAAAAAAAATATGTAGTCATTTTAGAAACACCTACTGGTTGGCTACGAGTAAGAACTGGTGCTTCTTTAGCAGCATCAGAATCTGCTAAAGTTAAAAAAGGAGAGAAGTATGAGTTGCTAGATGAAAAAGAAGGGTGGTATAAGATTAAGTTTAATGGGAACAAAGAGGGATTGGTTGAGGGGGAGTTTGAAGAAGGGTGGATTTCGTCTTCCTATGCTAAAAAAGAAGAGTAGTTATTTTTTCCAAATTAATTTGTTATACAAAATATACGAATAAGGGATAATCACCAAAACAATAATTATGATTTTATAGAAAACCCAAAGACTTAGACCAAAAAGATTAACTAAAAGTTGAAGAAGAATAGTTTGAATAATAAGCGCTCCCAACGAGATAAAATTAAATTTTAAAAAGGCAAAAAGAAAATTTTCCTTAATTTTTTTGTAAGAGAAGGCCCAAAAGTTATTTAAAAGAAAATTGTTGATAATAGCCACTTCTGCCGTAATGGTTTGAGCTAACCAAATTAAAGAGGAAGGTATATGAAGCTTATTGATAAAAAGAAAAAGGAGGCCAAAATCGATTAAAAATCCCAAAAAACCAACAATTACAAAGCGGATAAAATCAGAGTTTAAAAAAATATAAAAAAGGCTTTGGAAAATAAACTGGGGGAAATTGATTTTGGAAACGCCTGACTTTCTTTCGTAAAATTTTAAGGGAATTTCTTCGATTCTTGCTTCATTTTTAATCGCAAAGTCTAAAAAAGCAATTTGAAAAACATAACCGGAGTAGTCTTTTAAATAATAAAGAGCTTTTCTAACAAGCCAAGCTTTAATTGCTCGATAACCAGAGGTCCAATCGGTAATCTTTAGCTTCATAAAGCCAAAACGAGCGATGATATTGCCTAAGATAGAAAAAACTTTTCGATGAAAACCCCATTCTTTTGGTATACCCCCCCCTTTTATATAACGAGACCCAATAACAAAGTCGGCTCCTTTTTCAATCCTTTTAAAAAAATAAGGAAGAAGGGAAGGATCATGTGATAAGTCAGCATCCATTTGAAAAAAAAGATAAGGATTAATTTTTTCCAAAGCATAAGAAAATCCCTCAACGTAGGCTTTTCCCAAACCCATTTTTTTGGTGGAAAGAAGAAAAAGATTTTTATATTTTTTTTGAAGTGTTTTTACTATTGATTGAGTCTTGTCTTTTGACTCACTGTCAACCACTAAAACATAAATTTCCCAAATTTTTGTTTTTTCTTGTTGGGCAAAGATTTTTTCAATTACTTTTTCAATGTTGCCCTCTTCATTATAAGTGGGAAGAACAACTAAAGCTTTTTTCATATTATTTTTAATTTAAATTTAAAATAATTAATTGTTTTTTTCAATCCTTCTTCTAAAGAAGTTTTTGGTTGCCAACCCAAAAGTTTTTTTGCTTTTTTTATGTCTGGTTTTCTTTTTTTTGGATCATCTTGAGGTAAAGGCTTTTCAAAAACAATTTTACTTTTTGAACCGGTTAATTTCTTAATGATTTTGGCATATTCTAAAACCGTATGTTCTTCTGGATTACCTAAATTAACAACTTCGCCTTTAGTATTTTTTTCAAACATAAGTTTTATCAATCCATCAACTAAGTCTTCAACATAACACAAAGAACGAGTTTGTGTACCGTCACCAAAAATTGTAATTGGTTGATTATTAAGTGCCTGAGTGATAAAGTTTACAACCATTCTTTTATCATCAACTCTCATATTTGGACCGTAAGTGTTAAAAATTCGAGCAATTCTTCCATCTAAGTTTTTTTTTCTTACAAAATAAGAAGTTAGTGTTTCGCCAAATCTTTTGGCTTCATCATAGACCGCTCTTTGACCAATGGGATTGACGTTGCCAAAATAATCTTCTTTTTGGGGATGAATTAAAGGATTACCATAAACCTCAGAACTTGAAGCAAAAAGAAATTTCGCACCAAATTTTTTTGAGAGTTTTAAAACTTCCAAAGTTCCTAAAGTATTAACAAGCATTGTTTCAAGACTAAGATTATGATAACTAAGCGGACTTTTCTCATTAGGAGAAGCTGGTGAGGCTAGATGAAAAATAGCATCGACTTTAAAGATTTTTTTTAAGGGAAAAGTTACATCGGCTTTTATAAATAAAAAATTTTTTTTGTCAAAAAAAGCTTTAATATTTTCAATGTCACCGGTTAAAAGATTATCAACAACAATAACAAAATGACCGTTTTCTAAAAGTTTTTTTGTAAGATGAGATCCGATAAAACCGGCACCACCAGTGATTAAGATTTTCATAAAAAGTTATCGTCCGACTGAGAAATATTTAAAGCCTAAATTTTTTAAAAGCAAAGGATCATATATATTTCTTCCATCAAAAATTACCGGTTTTTTTAAGATTTTTTTTAATTTTTTAAGATCAATTTGTTTAAACTCATTCCATTCAGTAAGAATGATTAATTGATCGGTGCCTTTTGCTGCTTCATAGGGATTTGAGGCATACTCAATTTTTTCGCCAAATATTTTTTTAATATTTCTCATTGCTTCTGGATCAAAAACTTTGATTTTAAAGTCGTGCTTTAAAAGATTTTCGATGATAAAAATTGAAGGCGCAAAACGAATATCGTCGGTATTTGGTTTGAAAGAAAGACCCCAAATAGCAATTTTTTTCCCTTGGTGATTTTTTAAAATTTTTTCTAAGAAATTCTTTTTGGCTTGGTAATTGACTTTATCAACTGCTTCCAAAAGAGAAGTATCGATATTTAATTTTTTACCGGTATCAATTAAAGCAAGTACATCTTTTGGTAAACAAGAGCCACCATAACCAACGCCGGGATTCATAAAAATTCGACCAATTCTTTTATCAAGACCAACAGCATCCAAAACTTTTTCTACATCGGCACCTGTTTTTTCACAGTAAAAAGCAATAAGATTTGAAAAAGAGATTTTGGTGGCCAAAATGGCGTTGGAGGCATATTTTATCAGTTCAGCTGAGGCAAGATCGGTAATAATTTTTTTAGAAGAAAAGGGTTGGTGGAGTTTAAGTAAAATTTCAATCGCTTTTTTTGATGAGGAACCAATAACAATTCTATCAGCATTTAAAGTATCAAAGATAGCGCTTCCTTCTCTTAAAAACTCAGGACAGGAGGCAACGGCAAATTGGGCTTTTTTTGAGGCATATTTTTTAATAATTTCCTCCACTTTTTGATTGGTACCAACGGGGACGGTACTTTTGCAAGAGACAACGGTAAAGTGATTGCTTAAATTTTTGGCGATATTTTCTGCCACCTGAAAAACTGATGAAAGATCAGCTTCACCATTGTCTTTAGGTGGTGTTCCAACGGTGATAAAAACAACTTCTGATTTATGGATGGCTTCTTGATAGTCTAAAGTAAAATGAAGGCGACCAGCTTTTAAATTTTTTTCTAAAAGTTCTTTAAGACCGGGTTCGAAAATTATTGGGTCCCCATTTTTTAACCGATTAATTTTTTCTTTATTTCTTCCAATCACATAGACTTCATTACCAAAATCAGCAAAAACACAAGCCGAAACCAAACCAACATATCCATGACCAACGATAGTAAGTGTCATAAGAGTAAAGTATAAAATATAAAGGTTAAAAGTGCAAGAAAAAAATTAAACGTTAAACTTTAAACAATTTTAAAATATATCAACAAGCATCAAAAATAAATCATAAATCTCCAGTTTGCCAAGAAAAAAGTACAAGTAATAAATAATAATAAAAAAAGTAGACAATATGTCTTTTTAATTTTTTATTTTTAATCTTTTTTTTATTTTTAATTTTGATTTTTGATATATGATTTTTGATATGTTTATAGATATTCTCTTAAATTATTTTCGTTAATAATAAAAGTTTTTCCATAACCGGAAACAATTTTAAAAGCAATTTTTCTAACAATTTCCTCAATTTTTCTTTCAACACTTCTTATTCCTGGATCAAAACCTAAAGGTCGAATTATTTTTGGCCAAACATTTTCTTCAATTTGTAAATTTTCGGCTGTTAGGCCGGCCTCTTTAAGATAACGAGGAAGAACGTAGTTTTTGGCAATAGCAATTTTTTCCTCATCAGTATAAGAAGGCATTTGAATAATTTCTAATCGGTCCAAAACTGCGGTTGAAATGTTGGTGGTATTATTGGCGGTTGCTACAAATAATACTTGAGAAAGGTCAATAGGATAGTCGATAAAATAATCAACAAAACTACTGTTTTGGCCTGGATCAAGGATTTCAATTAAAACTCCCATAATTGCGGAGCGTGCTTCTGGTGTTACTCGATCCAATTCATCAAGTAAAATTACCGGATTAAGACTATCTACTCGTCTTAAAGCTTTAATAATCATTCCGGGTTCCGCCTCAGGTGATGTTTTTGCTTGGCCACGAAGATCCAAAGCTGATGATAAACCACCAAAAGGAATACGAACAAATTTTTTCCCCAACGCTTCGGCAATTGATAAAGCAAATGTTGTTTTTCCCGTACCAGCAAGACCAACAAAAAAAAGAATTGGCGCATGATAACTTGCTTTTTCATTTTGCTGTCTTTGTTTCTGCAAGATTAGAATTGAGATATATTCCAAGATTCTTTCCTTAATTTTTTGTAAACCGTAGTGATTTTTATCCAAGATTTCTTTGGCTCTTTTGATGTCTAAAATATCTTCGGTTTTTTTAAACCAAGGAAGATGAGTAATCCAATCAATATATTTGGCGGTAATATCAAGTTGGGAGAGAGTGCCTCCATATTTTAAAGTGAGGTTTATTCTTTCAATTTGTTCAACCGCTTTTTCTTTTAAATTAGCAGGCAACTGACTACTTTGCAAAATTGATTTTAGTTTTTCTATTTCTGACAAGCTTTTTTGATTGTCCATATGATTAGCAGACTAAATATCCTCTTGACAAAATGGAAATTTTTTTTATATAATAATTATATAATTTTATTTTTTATTAATAAATAAAAAAAGTCTTCTAAAATTTAATGTTATAAATTTTTTTAAAAAAAGTCTATGATAAAAAACGATGGTAAAAATATAAAACCTCTTTTTGATTATGTTTTAGTTAAACCTTTAACCCAAGAAGAAGTTTTACCATCAGGAATTGTTATTCCTGATACCGCCAAAGAAAAACCTCAGATTGGAGAAGTGATGGCAGTTGGTCCGGGAGGATTGACTGACGAAGGAAAGACCACTCCGATGATGGTTAAAAAGGGGCAAAAAGTGATTTATAAAAAATGGGGAGGTAATGAGATAAAGGTTGGTAGTGAAGAGTGGCTTTTGATTGAACAAAAAGATATTATGGCAGTTTTAGAGTAAACCATTTTTGAAATTTTTTTGTTATAAATTTATCTTAAATTTGACCTATGGCAAAACAAATTAAGTTTTCTGAAGAAGCCAGACAAAAACTGGCAGCTGGAGTTAATATTTTAGCAAAAGCAGTAGTGACTACTCTTGGTCCTCGTGGTAGGAATGTAGCTTTGGATAGAAAATGGGGAGCACCCAATGTCGTTCATGACGGTGTTTCTGTTGCCAAAGAAATTGAGCTTCCTGATCCATTTGAAAACATGGGGGCACAATTGGTGAAAGAAGCTGCTTCTAAGACTAATGATGTAGCAGGAGATGGTACGACTACCTCAACTCTTCTTACTCAAACTATGGTTAATTTAGGTTTAAAGAATGTTACTGCCGGCGCTAATCCAATGATTTTAAAAAGAGGAATTGAGGAAGCAGTGAAAGAAGTTGTTTCTCAGATTAGAAAAATGGCCAAAAAAATTGATATTAAAAAAGAAGAAGAGATTGTTCAGGTGGCGACTATTTCTGCGGGTGATGCAGAAATTGGTAAGAAGATTGCGGAGGCAATTATGAAGGTGGGAAAAGATGGAGTGGTAACAGTTGAAGAAGGAAAAGGACTTCAAATGGAGATTGAATATAAGGAGGGAATGGAGTTTGATCGGGGTTATGCCTCTCCTTACTTTGTTACTGATACAGAGAAGATGATTGCAGAAGTGGAGGATGCCTACATTTTAATTACCGATAAAAAGATTTCAGCCGTTTCTGATCTTTTACCATTTTTAGAAAAATTCGTAAAAGTTTCTAAAAACTTAGTAATTATCGCCGATGAGGTTGAAGGTGAAGCATTGGCTACTTTGGTTGTTAACAAATTAAGAGGTGTATTCAATGCCTTAGTAGTGAAAGCACCTGGTTTTGGTGATCGAAGAAAAGAGATGCTTGAGGATATTGCGATTTTGACTGGGGGGACGGTTATTTCTGAAGAATTGGGGAAAAAGTTAGAAAATGTAGAAGTAGAAGATTGCGGTCGCGCCGATAAAGTTTGGGCTGATAAAGAAAATTGTCGAATAATTGGTGGAAAAGGAGATCCAGAAAAAATCAAGGCCCGAATCGCTCAAATTAAACGTCAGATTGAGGAAACAACTTCTGAATTTGATAAAGAAAAACTCCAGGAAAGATTGGCAAAATTAGCGGGTGGAGTAGCGGTAATTAATGTAGGAGCAGCAACTGAAGTGGAGATGAAGGAGAAGAAAGAAAGAGTCAATGATGCGGTTTCGGCAACTAAAGCTGCTTTAGAGGAAGGAATTGTTGCTGGTGGTGGTGTTACTTTTCTTCATGCAAGAAAGGTTCTTCTTAATTTAAAAAAGAAGATGGAACTTGAAGAAGAAAAAACAGGGGTTGATATTGTGTACAAAGCTTTAGCGGAACCGATAAGAATGATTGCTAAAAATGCAGGGCTAGATAGCGGTTGGGTATTGAAAAAAGTTGAAGAAGCAAAGGAAGAAGATTATGGATTTAATGCCTTAACATTAGAATTTGGTTCGATGTTTAAGCAAGGAATTGTTGATCCGGCGAAAGTTGTGCGTACAGCTTTGGAAAACGCAGCGTCTGTGGCCACGATGATTTTAACAACCGAGGCATTGGTAACTGATATTCCAGAAAAAAAAGAAAATCAAACATCAACCCCATCGATGCCGGAAGAGTATTAATATAATCTTTTTTTTGCGAAGGGTAAAAGATTTTAAAGTTTGCCCCGCCTTTTTAGGCGGGTTTTTTTTATATTCTTTTACTCTTTTTTGCCAATAACAAGTTTTCGCCATTTTCCTTCGCCGGTAGAATAAGAAGTAAGATTTGGGTATTTTTTGGCTACCAACTGATGAATTATTTTTCTTTCATAAGAAGAAAGATTATTAACTGTTTGTTCTTGACCTGTTTCTTCGACTTTTTTGGCTAAGCTTTCAACAAGATTTTCCAATTTTTCTTTTTGTTTTTGACGAAAATCATTGACATTAACTAAAATTTCGATTGATTGACCAAAAGTTTTATACAAAATTACTTCTAATATTTTTTGTAAAGAGCGAATAGTTTCGCCAAAACGACCAATAATTGTCGATGCTTCTTTAGTTTTAATATTAACGTGAAAAACACCGTTTTCTTCGGTAACTTCTAGAGTAAAATCATCAATCATTTTTTTAATAAGCGCTTCTGACTCTTTTTTTATGGCTTCAATTTTTTCCATAAGAGTTTTTATTTAATTTTTGATAGTAAATTATACTCAAAAGGGTAAAGAAATTCCAATACAAAGATAAACCAACCGGTAGAGTATAGGAAAACCAACCAATCATTAAGGGAAAAATAAACTTCATTTGCATATTTATTGCTTTTTGAAAATCTTCGCTTTTGTTTTTTTCTTCTTTTTGATTTGTTTTTTTATTATTAGTGTCATTTTTATTTTCTTTACCATCGTTGGCAGAGGGCTGCATAATATTAGTTTGCCAGTATTGTAAAAAAGCGGTAATAACAGGGATTAAATAATAATACCAGATATTGACTTGGGCTGGACTTTTGGCTAAATCAAAACCAAAAAACCAAGAATCAATAGTAGTGATTTTTAAAAACGAAAAATAAACCACCTTATTAATCTCATTAACCACTTTTTTTCCATGATTAATTAAAAAAAATGATAAAGTTTGGTATAAAGCGATAAATATAGGAAATTGAATAATTAAAAATAAACAACCTGAAGAAGGATTAATTTTATGTTGTTTAAATAATTCTAATTGTTTTTTTTGTAACGTTTTTGGGTCATTTTTGTGTTTTTTTGAAAGTTTATCCAAATAAGGTTTTAATTCCTGGATTTTTTTAGCCGTTTCCATTTGAGATTTGAAAAAGGGATGAAGAAGAAAACGAAGCACAATTGTCAAGCTAATAATCGCAAAACCAAAAGCACCAGGGATTTTTAAGAAAGAAAAACCTTTATACAAAAAAACCAAAAGATTAAGAATTGGGATAACGAAAAAATTATTAAAAAAATTATTTTCAATCATAAGAGTTTAAACTGCTAGTTTTTTTCTTCCTTTTAATCTTCTTCTTTTTATAATTTTTCTTCCTTCTTTGGTGGCCATTCTTTTTAAAAAGCCATGTTTTCTTTGTCTTTTTTTCTTTTTTGGTTGCCAGGTGCGTTTCATACCGTTTTTAGATTATTTCATAACAACTTTTAAAATTGTTTCTTCTTCGCCAAAAAATTTTTTCCAAATTACTTCAGTAACAAAGGGGGCAAAAGGATGAAGCATGACTAGATTTTTTAAGTACACTTCTTTTAATTCGTTTAAAACATTAATATTACCATTTTTTATTTCTTCTTTCAACTTTTCAAGATAAAAATCAGCTAATTTATGCCATAAAAATTTATGAATTAAAGTTAAAGCTAAAGAGAAACGATAATTTTTCATAAGATTTTGATATTGTTTTTTTTCTTTATTAAATTCGTTTTTTAAGTTTTTTAAGATTTGTGAGACTTTGGAAGAAGTTTTTTCTCTTTTTTTTTCATTTTTTTGTTCAAAAAGATTAAGGTATAAAAACCGACCAATATTCCAGACTTTATTAACAAAATTTCTCATCCCAATAATTTTTTCCTCAGAAAGCGATTGATCCGCTCCCTCTTTGACTTCAAAAACCAAAGCTAGTCTTAAAGCATCAGCTCCATATTTATCAATCATTTCCATGGGATTTATTACATTACCTTTACTTTTACTCATTTTATGCCCAAATTTATCGCGCACCAACCCATGAAGAAAAACAGTTTTAAATGGTTCTTTGCCGGTTGAAAAAATACCAAGCATAATCATTCTTGCCACCCACCATGGTAAAATATCATACCCAGTTTCCATCACCGAAGTTGGGTAAAAAAAGTCAAAAATATCTTTTCCAAGTGTTTGTAAAGTAGCATAAGGCCATTGTCCTGAAGAAAACCAGGTATCAAAAGTATCGTTTTCTTGAACGAAATTTTTTTGGTGACAATTTGGACAATTTTTTGGTTTATCTACCGATACAAACCATTTTTGACAGTAATTACAAAAATAAGCCGGAATTTTAATCCCCCACACAATTTGACGACTGATATTCCAATCATGAAAATTATTAAACCACCAAATTAATGTTTTTTTAAATCTTTTGGGAATAATCGTTATTTTTCCTTGTTGAATAAATTTCTTTGCCTTTTCCGCTAAAGGTTTTATTCTTACAAACCATTGTTCCATTGGCAACGGTTCAATTACATTTCCACATTTATAACAGTGACCCACCCGATGAGTGTAATCTTCTTCTTTAACAAGTAATTTTTTTTCTTTAAGAAGTTGGATTGTTTTTTCTCGAGCTTCTTTTATTGATAGTCCTTCAAAATCTTTACCTGCCAGGTTGGTTATTTTACCATCAAAGCCAATGACTTGTTTATATAATATAGGATCAATTTTTTGTCTTTTGGCAATTTCAAAGTCGGTTGGATCATGATAAGGAGTAACTTTGACTGCCCCAGTACCAAACTTTGGATCAACTACTAAATCGGCAACGATTTTAATTTCTTGATTAACAACGGGTAAGACCACTTTTTTACCAATTAATTTTTTATATCGTTTATCTTTAGGATTGACCGCAACCGCTACATCACCAAGCATAGTTTCTGGTCTTGTGGTGGCAACCGTTATTCCTCCCTTTTCTGGATGATGAATATCAAAAGGATACAAAATATACCAAAGTTTACCTTCTTTTTCTTCATAAGCCACTTCTAAATCAGAAAAAGACGTGCCACAATTAAGACAATAATTAACAATTGCTTTTTCCTTATAAACCAAGTTTGAATCATAAAGTTTTTTAAATGTTTCTTTAACAATTTTGACAATATCCGAATCTAAGGTAAATTTTTTCTTTGACCAATCTAAAGCAAAACCAAGTCTTTTAAGTTGTTTCTCCATATTTTCTCGATTTTTCATCACAAAATCCCAAATCATTTGATAAAAAGTTTTTGAATCAAAATCAAATCGAGTCTTTCCTTGTTTTTTTAACTCTTTTTCAAAAACATATTGAGTTTCAAATCCAGCATGATCAGCCCCAGCTAACCATAAAACTTCATCACCCAAAAGTTTATGGTAACGAATCATAATATCCTCATAAACATATAAAGCGTGACCTAAGTGAAGATCGGCGTTGGCATTGGGGGGAGGAAGGATGATAGAGAAGGGTTTTTTTTTGCGATTAACTTTTGCTTCAAAAATTTTTTTTTCTTCCCAAAATTGATAGATTTTTTCTTCAAAATTTTTTGGTTGATATTTTGGATCCATAATCATATTATTATATAATATTTTCCTATGGATTGGCTGACTATTTCATTTTATTGGTGGGGAGTTTTATTTTCATTGGGGATTATCTTTTATCCTTTAACGAGGAAAATTTTTTCTAATTTTTTTGACTTTGCCTATCCGTTTTCGAAGGTTTTGGCGATAGTATTTATTGCCTATACCAGTTACTTTTTGGGTACATTAAAAATTCTTTCTTTTTCTCGTTTTAATTTGTTTTTTATCATTTTTATTTTTTTGTTTTTTAATCTTTTTTTGTTATTTAAAAAAGAATTTAAAGAGAAAAAAAAGAGAAAGATTTCTTTCACTTGTTTTTTGATATTTTTAGAAGAGTTTTTATTTTTTTTGGCTTTTATTTTTTGGGTTTTTATTCGTTCCCAAGAACCATCAATCAGAAGCTTAGAAAAATTTATGGACTTTGGTTTTATAAATTCTATTCTTAGAACCAAATATTTTCCTCCTTTGGATATGTGGTATTCGGCTGATGATGTTAATTCTTCAGGTTATCCTATCAATTATTATTACTTTGGTCATTTATCAGCAGCTACTCTTATAAAATTATCAGGTATTAAGTCAGCAATAGGTTATAATTTGGTGTTAGCAACAATTTTTGCTTTAGGGATAACCTGTGTTTTTTCTTTTATTTTCAATCTTATTTTTTTCTCTAGTAATTTAATAAAAATAAAAATAGAAAAAAAAGATGATTTTTTAAGAGTTTTTCTTATTAGTTTTTTAGGTGCTTTTATTACTAATTTAGGTGGCAATTTACATACTGTTTATCTTTTTACTAAAGGTTATCCAAATGAAAACCCGATTCCCTTTTGGAAAATTTTTTCATGGTTTAATCCTTCCTCTTACTGGTATCCCAATGCCACCCGTTTTATTCCTAATACCATTCACGAATTTCCTTCTTATTCTTATGTGGTTGCTGATCTTCATGGTCATGTTTTTGATATTCCTTTTGTCCTTTTAACCCTTTTGATTTTGTTGAGATTTTTTTTATTATTTAAAGATAACTTAGAAAGAAAAAAAAATTGGTCTTTGATAATATTTAGCACTTCTTTTATTGGATTTATGATTGCGATAAACTATATGACCAATGCTTTTGATGGACCGATTTACTTTCTCTTGTCGATTATTTTGTCTTTTTTAGTTTTTAAAATGAGTATTAAGTTTTTTTATTCTCTTTTTATTATTCTTTATTCATTTTTATTATTTTCTTTACCTTTTTCTTCTCACTTTAAACCTTTTGTTGGAGGAATAGGAGTTAACTGCGCTCCCTTTTTTTTATTAAATATCGGTCATTTAAAACCTTTTCTTTTTGAAAAAGGTAATTGTCAAATATCTTCCTTTTGGATGCTTTTTTTACTTTGGGGTTTTTTTTGGGTAAGTTTTTTGATTTTTTTGTTTTTGCAAAATAAAAAGAACCTTTTTGAAGAGAAAAAAATTTTTTCTTCTTTAATTTTAGAATTTGTGTTAGTTTTATTTTCTTTTGGTACTTTGTTGGTTATTATTCCGGAATTTTTTTATATGAAGGATATTTATCCCGCCCATTTTCGGGCTAATACCATGTTTAAATTGGGTTATCAGGCTTTTATTATGATGAGTATTGCCTCCACATTTGTTTTTTATAAGATAAGCTATTTAACAAAATTTTTTTGGAAAATTTTTTTAAAGACTATTTTTGTCTTAATGTTGTTTTTTGTTTTAGTTTATCCATTTTTTGCCATACCTTCTTATTATGGTAATTTAAAAAAGACACCAGAAATTGATGGTAGTTTGTGGTTAAAAGATTTTTATCCCCAAGATAAAGAGATAATTGATTATTTAAACAAACATGTCTCAGGTCAACCAGTAATATTAGAGGCGCAAGGAGATTCTTATACTGATTATGAGAGGATTTCTGCTTTTACTGGTTTGCCAACAGTTGCGGGATGGTGGGTACATGAATGGCTTTGGCGTGGGTCGGCTGAGGTAGTGGGAAAAAGGATTCCGGACATTGTTGAGATATACGAGGGAAAAGATATAGAAAAAACCAAAGCATTATTAAAAAAATATCACATTAAATATGTTGTTGTTTCTCAACTGGAGCGGCAAAAATATCCCAATTTAAACGAAAAAAAGTTTTCTTTAATTGGGAAAAAAATTTTTGAAAGTAGTAATAAACTTGGAGTTTTGTATCAAGTAAATTAAAAAAGATATTGACAAAAAAAACTTTTTTTGTTATTCTTTGTTTGAAGAGCATTACTACTCGTCGCACTCCCATAAACGAGCGGTAGTGATGCTCTTTTTCTTTTTTATTCTTTTATAAATGATATAAAGTAATTGGAATTTTTAGATTTCTTTTTATAAGCTTCTTAAATTGTTGAGCAGCAAAGTTTAAAAATTTTTCTTCTTTGTATTCTTTCTGTTTTTTAATTTTTATTTTTATATCAATCATATCTGAAATTATAAACTAAAAAAAATTAATTGTCAAGTCCCATAATAAAATTTATTAAAACTATAAGATATCCTATATAACATAAATCATAATAATTGGCGGTTGAATGATATAATAGAATAAAATGAGATTTACGTTTTTAACTTACAATACTTGTTTTAATCATGGCTTTTTAGGGATTGGAAAAATAATTGAAAAATATCGTCCTGATATTATCTGCGTTCAAGAAGTTGATACTGACAAAAAAAATTTAAAAAAAATTGAAGATTTTGGGTATACTTTAGCTGATTTTGCTAATTCTTTTATCAAAGGAGGAAAAATTTTTGGGATTGCTACTTTTTATAATTCAAACCGATTTACCATCGTTGATTCTAATTTTACTTTTCTCCCAAAGGTTTTTAATCAAATTCTTTCCTCTTTATTTAATTTCATCACCAACACCAAAGAAAAAAGAACAGTTTTAGAAAATGTTTTTTTAGATCTTTTTACCAATAAAAAGATAAAAGTATATAATAATCATTTTCCTGTTTTGACTACTAATGGGGAGAAACTTAGAGCTTTAAAAAATTTATTCGACTTTTATCAGATTAAAAAAATAAAACACGTGATTATTACTGGTGATTTTAACTACTTTCCTTATGGAAGAAAAAGGTTGGAGAAGTTAATTTCTTATTATGATTTAAAAGAAGGAACAAAAAATATTTCCTATACTATTCTTTATAATCCTAAAAACAAAAAAATTGCTAAAACTTATCCATTAATCGGTCGTATTTTGGCTAAGATTTTTTCTTTTCTTTTTACCGATAGATTAAAGATTGATTATATTTTTTACAAAGGATTTAAGCTTATAAATTCTAAAAGAATTAACGTCGATTTTTCTGATCATTATCCAATTTTTTCTATTTTTGACTACGAATAATTTTTTCCAAGCCTGTTTCGAAATCAGACATTGGAAAAAAATTGTTTGTTAAACTGCGAATGTTACTATATTGAGGAAAGGGCGATCTTTCTTTTATATACTCTTCATACGTTGTTTCTTTGATGAGAGAAAGAGGAAGGTTAAATTTTTTGGCAATAATTTTTGCTGCTTCATAAGGGGAATAAGCTACACTACCAACTAAATGAAAGATCTTGGGTGTATAGTTTTTTATAAGATATTTTAGTCCAAAGGCAATATCGTCTACTAAGGTAGGTGTCATTAAAGCGTTTTTAATCATTTTTAATTCTTTGTTTTGTTCTAAAAAATTTTTTAGTTTATAAACAAAATCAGGCTTTTTTGGGAAAAAATTTCGGTAGGGATAAGAGATTCTTACAATCATTCCTTGATCTTTGACAATTTTTTCACCGTGATATTTAGTTTCGCCGTAAAAACCTATTGGATTGGGAGTTGAAGTTTCAAAAAATGGCGCATTTTCTTTTTTACCATCAAAAACAAAATCGGTTGAGATGTAGATAAATTTTTTCTTTTTAAAAGAAACAACGTCAAAGACATTTTTTGTTCCTTCAACGTTGATTTTAAAACAAATATTTTTTTCCATATGGGCTTTGGCCACATTGGTGTAGGCAGCTAAATGAAGAAGAAGATCAAAATTAAGATCTTTTAAAACTTGGTAAACTTGATCTTTGTTTGTGATATCCACTAGTGAAGATGATAAAGGAATAAATTGAAATTTATTATTTAGAAGTTCAATAATTCTTGAACCAACGAGTCCTTGAGGTCCGGTAATGGCGATTTTAAGCATGATAAAATGCCGAATTTTATAATTTTGTCATCCCGAATTTATTTCGGGATCTAAAACGAGATCCTGAACCAAGTTCAGGATGACAATTTTTTATATTGTTTCTTATAATATTTTTTATATTCTCCTGACTTGATTTTCTTCCACCAGTCTTTATTTTTTAAGTACCAATAAACTGTTAATTTTAGACCAGTATCGAAATCAACCTCTGGTCTCCAACCAAGCTCGCGGTTGATTTTGCTCCAGTCAATAGCATATCGGCGATCATGACCTGGGCGGTCTTTCACATGCTCAATATAACTCTCATCTTTTCCCATAATTTTTAATATTTTTTTAACTACTTCAATATTTGGAATATCTTCAGTTAAGCCACCAATAAAATAAGTTTCACCAATTTTTCCTCTATGTAAAATTAAATCTAAAGCTTTACAATGATCTTCAACATAAAGCCAGTCTCGGACATACAAACCGTCGCCGTAAATTGGAACTTTTTTTCCTTCGATAATATTGGTTATCGCTAAAGGAATTAATTTTTCGGGAAATTGATAAGGACCGTAATTATTGGAACAATTTGAAATAGTGATTGGTAGACCATAAGTGACATAATAAGCTCGCACTAAGTGATCAGAAGCTGCTTTTGAGGCAGAGTAGGGACTTCTTGGATTATAAGGGGTTTTCTCGTTAAATTTTTCTTTAGAGTTAAGGGATAAAGTACCAAAGACTTCGTCGGTTGAAATATGATGAAATCTTTTAATCTTATTTTTTAAAGAGGCTTCAAGTAAAATATAAGTGCCTTCAATATTGGTTTTGATAAAAGCGGCTGGATCTAAAATTGAGCGATCAACATGGGATTCGGCGGCAAAATGAACGATAGTATCAATATCATATTTTTTAATAAGTGAGTCAACCAAAGAAAAATCGCAAATATCACCTTTGACGAAGTGATAATTTGGATTGTTTTCAACGGATTTTAGATTTTCTAAATTGCCGGCGTAGGTAAGTTTATCTAAATTTAAAATTTTATCTTTGGGATATTTTTTTAACCAGTAAAGAATAAAGTTTGAACCGATAAATCCCGCTCCACCGGTAACTAAAAGATTCATAATTATTATTTTAGCATAAAATCTTTATTTTAATTTTATTTTTTGATACAATTTATTTTGTTTAGTGAATTAGTTTGTGATTTTATAAAAGATAAGAAAGGAAAAGTAATTTTTAAAAAAAGATGTATTTTTTCGGGGAATAGCTCAGATGGTAAAGAGCGCACGCTTTGGGAGCGTGAGGTCGTGGGTTCAAGTCCCACTTCCCCGACTAACAATACCAAAAAAAATTAAAGCAAAAGCATTAGTTCTTTTTTCTGGAGGCTTAGACTCGCTTCTTACATGTAAAATTCTTCAAAAACAAAAGATTGATTTTACTCCTGTTTTTTTAAAACTTATTTCTTTGACTCAACAAAGGCGTAAGAAGTTGTCAAAGGAAATAGTTTGCGGTTAAAAGTTGTTGATATATCAGCAGAAGAACATCTTAAAATTGTAAAAAAACCAAAATTTGGCTATGGATCATCGGCTAATCCTTGTCTTGATTGTCATATTTTAATGCTTAAAAAAGCAAAAGAAATTTTAGAGAAAGAAGGTTATGATTTTGTTGCTACTGGGGAAGTTTTGGGAGAAAGACCAATGAGTCAAAACAAAAAAGATTTGGAACTGGTTGAAAAAGAAAGTTCTTTAACTGGTTATCTTCTTCGCCCTCTTTCTGCCAAATTATTAAAAAAAACAATACCTGAGGAAAGAGTTGGGTTTTAAGAGAAGCTCTTTTTGACATTTTTGGTCGGGGAAGAAAAAACAACTAAAGTTGGTGAAAAAATTTAAAATAAAAAAATTTCTTTCTCCAGTCGGGGGTTGTATTCTTTGTAATTTAGAGTTTGGTAGAAAATTAAAAGAACTTCTAATAAGGTATCCAAATTTTTCTGGAATATTTTTCTGGAATAGATGTTGAAACTTTGAAAATTGGTCGCCATTTTTGGGAAGAAGATGTAAAAATTATATTAGGAAGAACTCATAAAGAGAATTTAAAGCTTGAAAAATTAAAACAAAAAATGACTATATTGTGAAAATGGAAAACTATCTGACCCAACGGTATTGATTAAAAGTTATGAAAGAAAAGTATCAAAAACAGTTTTTAAAAAAGCAAAAGAGTTGATTAAAAAGTACGCCAAAAAAGCAAAAGGAAAAAAAGATATTAAATTTTTGATATACTAAAAGCATGCAGGATTTATTTGATTTTGAAGGAAAAAATCTAAATAACAATTTCTCTCAAAGTAAAAAGAAGACCAAGTGGCTTTCCCACAGCGCTTTAGAAGAAATGCATCGGTGCCCTCGTTGCTTTTGGTTATCTTATAAAGAAGGAATAAAATTACCCGAAGGAATTCAATCACGACTTGCCAATCGTTTTGATACGATTTTAAAAAGATATTTTGATAGTTACCGGAAAAAAGGAGTCCTTCCTCCTCTTATTGAAGGAAAGATTAAAGCCAAACTACAGTTTCCTTTTAAAGAAAGTTATTACTTTAAATTGAATGACGAGTATGGTTTTTTTGGTAAGGTAGATGAATGTTTTATTGATGATGAGGGCAATCATATCCCTGTTGATTTTAAGACTGCCTCTTTTGATCCAAGAGAAAAACAAATATTATCAGCCTATCAAAATCAGATCGATGAGTATTTGTTTTTAATGGAGGAAAATGGAAAAAAAGTGGCCAACTTTGGTTATCTAATTTATTTTTTTCCAGAGATGACTTTTGAATTAACCAATGGTTTTCCAATGATTGTTCATATTGTTAAAATAGAAAGAAAAGTAAAAGATATTAAAAAAAGGATTGAATCCGCCATAAAAATTCTTCAAGAGCCAATTCCGAAATCTTCCCCTAACTGTGTTTATTGTAATTGGTTTGGGAAGGTAAAAAATATTATTGGAAAATAAACTCCTAAAATTCTTAACTAAAAGACTAAGAGAAATTATTTAGTACTTAAATTAATAACAAGAAAGATTTTTTCAATCAAAAATGTTTATTATATATAATAATATAAAAACTTGTTGATTAATAAACTAAATTATGACAGAAACCATTTGTTATTAATAATTTCGCGAAAGTCATAATATATAAATGAATTTACAAATATTTCTTCAAAATCGAAAATATCTCATTATCTTTCTTGCGTTGTTACTTATTTCTCTTGTTTCTTTGTTTTATTTTTTTTATTTTAATAAGAATAATAAAGTAGAAAAAATAACAAGTTCTAATTTTTTAGATAAAGATATTAAAAAAGGTTCAGGTAAAGATTTAGAAAAAGAAATTAAAAACAATTACTATCAAAAAAATAAAGATAAAAAAATCTCTATCGACAAAAAATTTAATAAAAAAGAAGTAGCAAAAAGCATAGTTGAGTGGTTAAGAAAAATGGAAAATCAAGTAGCTCTACAATGTTTTGACAAGAAGTGTAAATCTTTGGGAACCGATCGACAAAGAGAGATAGGAAGTATTTGGGCTTTTTTTAATTACTATCTTTACTCAAAAGATAAAAATTATTTTAATTTGTTTAAAGAAAAATTAGAAAAATATGCGCAGTTATCAAGAATCCAACCTTTTCAATCAGATTTTTTACAGTGTTACTATCTTAATGATATTTATCAAAAAGGAATAAAAGAAAAGTTGATTGATGAAAGTTTAAAAAAAGATTTAGATGATATTTGCATTAATAATATTTACTTTAGAGAAGAAGATATGATTCATAGCGAAAAAAATATTAACGATTTTAATGCTGAATTTTTAATTAATCGGATAAAATCTAAATCAATAGAAATTTCCACCTCAAACAATAAAAATCTTACCTCTTCTTTAATAGAAAATAATCGACATTATCTTCTTTTTGTAACGGCTGCTTCTGATCATGTCGCTCGTTATTTTATTCTTAATAAACCAACTAATCTTTATACTGCAAAAGCTTATTTTGATTCGGCAGTTGAGTATTTTATAATTAATAAAGAAAAAATATTATCAGAATCACCATTTCTAGGGTTGGCGGCAATTATTATATATAAAGCTAATTTAAAAAATGATTATCTTAATTTTGCGAAATTTATGTTTGACTATTTAGACTCAAAAGCAAAAAATAATGATGATACTTTATTTAAAACTGGAATGGCTTATTTAGGGCGAGAAATTTATTTAGCAACAAAAGAGACTAAATATTTAAGTTCTTATAAATATTATTTTGATAACCTAGTTAAAAATAATCTAGATATGGTAAGTTATAGAGGTTTTCGAGAAAATAAAAAAATTTTTCATAATGGGGGAGATTATGTTTATATATATGATTTGAGAATAAATTATTTGATATTAGATTTGATTTTAAATAATTAAAAATGAAAAAGCTTTTTCTTATTTTTTTAATTTTTCAATTTTTTTCTTTTTTAACTCTAAAAAAAGAAGTTAATGCTTTAGAGTGTCAACCGCCGAAAAAATATTGTTCAGAAAATTATACAGAAAGTTGCACCACTGATGATGGAAGAGCGGGAGTGAAGTATTGTTTTAAAGAAGGTTGTAATGACACTGGCGGAGGAGGACCAACCTGTCCTTGGCAAGGAAATTCTCATTGTGGACCTTGTGTGCCCCAGGGCACCCCTCCGCCGGCACCAACAGATATATCTGAGTGTAGCCAAATTAGTGGACATGAGGCAGGGAGGTGTGTAAGAATTAGTGGTCAAAGATCTTGTCAGCCTTCATGTAATAATGAGTGGAGTGCTTCTCCAAGCGAACCAAATGTAGAATGTGTGGAGGTAAAATGTAATCCTTGTGGAAATAACACTTCTTGTTGTCGAAGAAGAAGACTAACAGATACTCCACCACCACCTCCATCAACAGAAACACCGCCTCAACCTACAAGAACTCCAACTCCAACTAATACACCAACTCCAACAAGAACCCCAACTCCAACGATTATCTACGTCACTGCCACTCCTGTTTCAACCGGAAGCCCAAGAAATCAATCCCCAATAAGAGATAATGTGGGTTATGTTTGGGTCTGTTTAAAAACAGAAGCATATAGTGGAAATGAATATGGTGCCGGTTTAGATCATAGATTAAAAGCAACTGGTCAATTACCCCATTCATATGGCCAAGATATTTATATTGTTGGTTGTGTCACAAATAATCAAGGAATTTATTGTACTACTGGCAATTCAGAAAAAGATAGATATCTTGGTATTAGTAAATTAGATCAACATACATTTCAAATACTTCATCCACAGCAAAATCCTTTTAAAATTCCAACCAATACTAATCAAATAGAAACTTATGTTCGCTCAACTAGTCGTGATTTTATGACTCATACGATATATGCTGTTTATAGAAATCCTTCTTCAGGAGTTGACGTTGGTCAAGGCGGTCTTCAACAAGGAATGCCTGTTTTTTCTCTCAATGCTGAAAACAAATGTATTTTGATTAAATGGGACCCTAAAGGAAAAGTAATAGATTACTATACAAAAAAACCAGTTAATAATGTTGAGATTATATTACTTAATGAGAGAGGTCAAAAAATCATTGAACCAGGATTAGTTAATCCACAAAAAACAAAAGAAGATGGTATCTTTGACTTTTTTATTTCTGAAGATAATAGATTATATAAAATAAAAGTTAATTTACCAAAAGATTATCGATTAATTGATAAAAAAGAAATTATTAATAAATTGCCTAAAGAATTTTCTGACCCTTCAAAATACATTATATACTCTAAAAATTTGATCTTAAAATTAAAGGATACTAAAAATAAAGAAGTTATTATTTTTATAAAATCTAATAAAGAAAATTTTTGGCGAAAAATTTTAAATTTTTTTATTAATTAAATTTTCCAATAACTGCCATCTTCTTTTTTTTACTTCATAGGGAACATCGTCTTTCATCACTTTAGTGGCTGCTGTCATTGGTCGAGGTGAGTACATAGCAATATATGCTTTTTCAAAACCTACCTTTTTACAAAGTTTGACAGTATTTTCAAATTCCTCATCAGTTTCACCGCAAAAGCCAACAATGATATCGGTAGTAAATTTTACCCCCGGCACTTTTTCTTTAATTTTGTTGATCAAATTTAAATATTCAGAGGTAGTATACCAACGATTCATTCGTTGAAGAACTTTATCATCGCCGGACTGAACTGGAAGATGGATGGTTCTTGTGATATTTGAATATTTGGCAATTACTGAGATTAACTCATCAGAAAAATCCCACGGGTTTGAGGAGATAAAATCTACTTTTTCAAAACCAAGTTTGGCCACCTCTTCCAAAAGATAGGGAAAAAGAGTAGGAATCCGATAGCGGCCTAAATGTTTGACATAGACTGGTTTTAAATTCTTACCGTTGATTTTATATGGTAAAGATGAATTATTGGGTTTTTCTATAGAATGGGATTCAAAATAAACTTTATTTAAATCTCTCATCACTTGAACATTTTTTTCGCCTAAAATCAAATCAGCCCCATATGAATTAACGTTTTGTCCCAAAAGAGTAATCTCTTTGTACCCTTGCTCTTTTAATTTTTTTGCCTCAGAAATAATATCTTCAAAAGGTCGGCTGATTTCGCGACCGCGGGTAAAAGGAACAACACAAAAAGTACAAAAGTTATTGCAACCATTTGATATTGGAATCCAGGCATGAATTTTGTTTATTCTTATGGGTTCATGGTCAAAACCAACTTCTTCAATCGGCATAAACTCATCAACTTGCGGCATTCGTTCTTTTAATTTTTGTAAGATTTTTCCGGTTTTATCACGAAAAGCGACTCCAACCATACAACCGGTGACAATAATCTTAAGCGTTGGTTTTTTTTCTTTGATTTTGCCTAAATTCCTTACCAGTCCATAAACTCTATCCTCGGCTGACTGGCGGACCATACAGGTGTTAATAACAATATAATCAGCATCAGTATATCCTTTTGCTGGTTTCATCCCTCTTGCCTCAAAAGCGGCAGCAATTCGTTCTGAATCGGCTTTGTTTTGCTGACAACCGAAAGTTTTAATAAAATATTTCATAGAGTAAATTATAAACAAAAATTTATCTAATGCAGCCAGAAATTATTTTTTTAAAAGAAACATATAAAAATAAAAAACTACACCTGTTAGGTGTTTTAAGTTTACACTTATCGATTTAATTGATTTTAAACTTTAATTTTATTGTAAGAGGTGTAAATTTATTATATCTTGTTAAATCCATTGACAATAAGTATTTCAACAATAAGCTTTAAACAGATGCAAGTTTATTACATCTGTTAGGTGTAAAGTTAATTTATTTACATAAAACAAAAAAAGACAGTGACGTTGATTTAATTGTTTAATTTGGCTAGAAGAATAAAAGGAGGAATTAAGACTACACCTAACAGGTATTTTTAGTTTACACTGTTGAATTTTATTAATTTTTAATTATCAAAAAACTGTTTTAGCAACTGGTGAATTTTATCATGTTTTTAATAGAAGCATAAACAATCAACCAATTTTTGTGAATAAAAGAGATTGTCAACGATTTATTGATGTTTTATTTTTTTATCAAAGAAATCCTAAAATAAGATTTTTTCACTTTATGAATTTATCTTTATAAGAAAGAAAAAATACATTTAAACAACTTAATAAAAACAAGAAATTGGTTGAAATATTAGCTTTTGTTTTAATGCCAAAATCATTTTCATCTTCTTCTACAACTAAAAGAAGATAATGGAATTTCCTTGTATTTGAGTCGGGTAACTAACAGTTATACCCGATATTATAATACAAGACATAATCGAAAAGGAGATCTATTTTAAGGTGTTTTTAAGACAGTAAGAGTTGAGACGGAAGAGTAATTAAATTAATTCATCTTTCCCGTTATATTCATATAAATCCGATTGTCTCTTTTGTTATTGATGAAAGTAATCTTATTTCTTATCCTTTTTCTTCATTATCTGACTATCTCAAAGGCAAATCTTTTTTTATTAGATTTAAAGCCAATTTTGAATCATTTTAAAAATCCAAATGATTATAAAAAATTTGTTTTTGATCAAATTGATTATGGAAAAAAATTAAAAAAATTAAGCATTTGCTCTTAGAAAAGTAACAGGTGTAAACTTATTACACCCAACATGTGTAAGGCTAGTTCTAGTATTAATGAATGTTTACTAATCTATCCGCTTCTTTGTTTTTTTCACGAGGAATTTGATGATAAAAAATTGGAAGATTAATTTCTTGTTCCAACATTCTTATTTTTAAAATATATTCTTTAATTTTTCCATTTTTTACTTTAAAAAAACCATTAACTTGATTGACTAAAAGGCGCGAGTCAGAATAAAATTCAATTTTTTCAACTTTAAAATTAGTGATTAAGTTTTCTTTTTGTTTTTTTATTTCTTCAAGGGCATAGATTAAAGCTTTATACTCAGCCTCGTTATTAGAGGCAATTCCAATTGATTGATTAAACTGAAAAATTTTTTTGCCTTTAATATAAAAAACACCACCAATACTTGCTTTTCCCGGATTGCCTTTTGCTCCACCATCGGTAAAGACATTTAAGGTAGACATAAAAGTTATCATACTTTAAAATTAAAAAAAATTAAACAAAAAGTTTTTATTTGATTATTTTTTTTAAAAAAATTAAAATATCAAATATGAGTGTAATTTTTGGCTATTGGTTAGGAAAAAGTTTAGGAGAAAGAGTAGACGAGTATCATCAATATCTTAAAAGAGTTGAATTCGAGCAGCAATATCCTAAAGCTTTCCCCAAAGATAAAAATCAAATAATTAAAGATTTAAAACAATTTTCGACTTTTACCAAAGAAGAGATATTTTCTGAGTTAAAAACCGATATTTTTGGCCTTAGCGACAAAGAGGTAAAGATCAGGCTCCATGTTTATGGAAAGAATGTATTAGAGTATAAAAAGAAAAGGGAATGGTACAAGACACTTCTTCATATTTTAATTAATCCTCTGATAATTTTATTTTTCTTCATTATTATTGTTTCTTTGTTTACTCAAGATTATAAGACTTCTTTTGTTATTAGTATTATGGTTTTGATTAGCTTAATTATTAGGTTTATCCAAGAAACAAAAGCTTATAACGAAGCAGAAAAACTTATGTCTTTAGTTAGAACGACAACAACAGTTATAAGAAATGGAAAGAAAAAGGAAGTAGATTTAGTAGATGTTTATCCAGGAGATGTTGTTTATTTGTCGGCTGGTGATCTAATTCCTGCTGATATAAGAATTATTGAAAGTAAAGATTTATATGTTAATCAATCATTTTTAACTGGTGAATCTTTACCGGTTGAAAAGAATCATTTTATTGAAAAAAACATCGACACTCATCCGTCAAATTTAAAAAATATTTGTTTGATGGGAACAAATGTTGAAAGTGGATATGCGATTGGTATAGTCATTCATACAGGAAAAAATACCTATTTAAATACTTTAACTAAAGATTTAATAGGAAAAAGACCGATGACTGCTTTTGATAAAGGAATTGAAAATTTTACTTACTTAATGATCAAGTTTATGGCTTTTATGGTACCAATAGTTTTTTTATTTAATGGAATTACTAAGGGAAATTGGTTTGAGGCTTTTTTATTTGGGATTTCAATTGCTGTTGGCTTAACTCCTGAAATGCTTCCGGCAATTGTAACTTTAAATCTTTCAAAAGGAGCAATTAAAATGGCTAAGAAAAAAACAATCGTTAAAAATTTAAACTCAATTCAGAATTTTGGCGCGATGGATGTTTTATGTACCGATAAAACTGGTACTTTGACTTTGAATAAAGTAACTGTAATTAAATATTTTAATGTTTTAGAAAAAGAAGATTATAAAGTGGTTGATTTTGCCTTTATAAATAGTTTTTTTCAAAGCGGTTTTAAAAATTTAATTGACACCTCAGTTGTTGATTATCAAAAGAGAGTTAAAAGAGATAAAATTTGCAACGATTATAAAAAAATTGATGAGATACCATTTGACTTTAAAAGAAAACGTTTATCAATAATTGTTGAGAATAAAAATAAAGAGAAAATATTAATTTGTAAAGGAGCGGTTGAGGAGGTTTTATCAATTTGCACCCATTTTGAAATTGAAGAAAAAAATAAAAAGATTAATGATAAGTTAACGGATAAGATAAAAGAGTTAAACAGCAAATATTCAAACGAAGGTTATCGACTAATTGCGGTTGCTTATAAAAAATTAGACTCAATTAGTAATAATAACGCTAGTAATTTAGAAAAAGATCTTGTTTTTCTTGGTTTAGTAAGTTTGCTTGATCCTCCAAAACAATCGGCTCATGAAGCAATTGAGAATCTTAAAAATCTTGGTATAGAGATTAAGATTTTAACCGGTGATAATGAATTGGTAACTAAAAGAATTGCTCAAGAAGTAAAGATAGATAACAAAGGAGTAATTTTAGGATCCCAAATCGAACAGATGGATAAAAAAACTTTAGAAGATGTTGTTGAAAAAAATACAATTTTTGCTAAATTACTTCCTCATCATAAAAAAAGAATTGTTGAGACATTGCGAAAAAAACATATCGTTGGTTTTTTAGGTGATGGAATAAATGATGCGCCAAGTCTAAGAGCTTCTGATGTTGGAATTTCAGTTGATGGTGGAGTTGATGTGGCAAAAGAATCAGCTGATATTATTCTTTTGGAAAATAATCTTAAAATTTTAGCCGATGGAGTAATTGAGGGTCGAAAAATTTTTGCCAATATTCTTAAATATTTAAGAATGGGCGCTTCATCAAATTTTGGCAATATGTTTTCGGTTCTTGGGGCAAGTATTTTTTTACCATTTTTACCAATGAAACCAATTCAAATCTTGACTAACAATCTTTTGTATGATATTTCTCAACTATCAATTCCATTTGATAATGTGGATAAGGATTATATTCAAAAACCAAGAAGATGGAATATCGATGATATACGAAGATTTATAATTTATATTGGACCAGTAAGTTCGATTTTTGATTATGTGACTTATTTTGTGATGCTTTTTATTTTTAATAGTTGGCAAAATCCATCACTTTTTCAAACCGGTTGGTTTGTCGAGTCATTACTTACTCAAACTTTAATTATTCATGTGATAAGAAGTAAAGGATTACCTTTTATTCAAAGTCGTGCTCATCCTTTTTTAATTTTAACTACAATATTAATTTCTTCTATTGGAATTTTTCTTGTTAATTCTCCTTTTGCTTCTTTATTTGATTTTACTACTTTGCCTTTATTATATTGGCCAATTTTGGTTGGTATTTTAATTAGTTATATTCTTTTAACTCAATTAGTAAAAAGATACTACATTAAAAAATTTGGTTGGAATTAATTTAGTTTTAAAGTTTGATTAATTTCTTAATCGAGTTTTTTGCTAAAATAATCTTAAATGAAAAAAATTGTTTTAATTACTGGAGGAAGCGATGGATTGGGTAAAGAAATTGCAAGAGTTTTAAATAATGATTTTTTAGTGATTATTCTTGCTGATAAAGAAGATAAATTAAAAAAAACCGCCAAAGAATTGGGAGTTGATTATTTTGTTTGTGATGTTTCTTCTTATAAAAATTGTGAAGAGGTTATTAATAAAATTATTCAAAAATATAAAAAGATTGATTGTTTGATTAATAATGCCGGAATTTGGATTGAAGGATTTTTAGAAGAAAATGATTTTGAAAAAATTAAAAAAGCAGTTGAGATTAATTTATTAGGATCAATTTATTTAACAAAGTTAGTTGTTCCTTTAATGAAAAAACAAAAAAGCGGTGATCTTATTTTTATTAATTCCCAAGCAGGTTTGAATGCGAAGGCAAAAAGAGCGGTTTATACCGCAACAAAATGGGGTTTAAATGGTTTTGCTAAATCATTACAACAAGAGCTTTTACCTTTTAATATCCGCGTTTTAAATTTTTATCCTGGAAAAATGAAAACTTTTCTTTTTGAAAAAGCTGGGATTGAAAAAGATTTATCAAACGCTTTTGAACCAAAATACTTAGCCAAATTAACAAAAGAGGTCCTTCTTTTACCAAAAGAAATTGTTGTTTCAGAGTTTGGGATTAAAAGTTTAAAACAATAAAAATTATAAACGATTCTTCTTTTGGTAAATTTCAGAAGACAAATAGAAAGAAAAAGATATTAGAATGAGAGATTATTTATTCAAAAAATTTAACGATTTATTTTCTTTACCCTTTCAATAATTAAAATAAACGCAACCAAAAGGATAAAAAAACTTAAAAAAGCAGTAAGTTTTTCTAATCCTTTTAAAAATAAAGAAGCAATCCCTAAAATGAATGAAACTAACCAATAAAAAATAGCAATACGTCTTTTTCCCCAACCAATTTCTAAAAGTCGGTGATGAAAATGCCCCCAATCGGCACGGAAAGGTGATTTTTTTTGATAAAGGCGTCTTATTATTGTATAAATAGCATCAATCATTGGTATTGATAAAATTAAAATAGCAGTTCCTAATTTTCCAAAAGACAAAATTGATAAAATCCCAAGCCAAAAACCAGCTAAAGCTCCTCCTCCATAACCTGGCATAATTTTCTGAGGATAAAAGTTCCAAGGTAAAAATCCAAGATAGGCGCCACTTATAATAAAAGCCAAGATTGTTACCGAGTAAACTGTAATGTCATGAGCAGTAAATCTTTGAGATAAGAGTCCCAAAAAAAAAGCGGTAATCGCCACAAATCCAGGAAGTTGTCCATCAACGCCTTTACTCCAGTTGACCATGTTAGTTAGCCATGTTAACCAGATAATTGCTAAAATATTAGCTATAATCAAAACTTCACGGTTGCCAAAAAAATCAAAATTTACTTTCCACTGATCAAGTCTAATTACTCCTCCTAAAGGATTTGAGATATAAGGAATTCCCAAACCAAAACCTACGACTAAAGCAGAAATTAAAAGGTTGGCAAAAAATCTTAAATAAGGAGAAAGATCAAAATAATCATCCAAAAGACCAATGATTAAAAGCAAAAAACTAGCAACGATAATTCCTAAAATTATTTTATTGAGATTTAAAAAAAACAAGGAGGTTATTAAAAAACTAAAAAAAATTGGTAAACCACCACCGCGAGGGATTATTCCAACATGAGTATGAGCCGGGTGTTTTCGTTTTTTTTTGTCGGTTACTAAATTTATTTTTTTTGCAAAAATTATTGTTGGATAAGTAAATAAAAAAGATAAAAAAGAAGCAAAAATTAAAGCCAAAATATTTTTCATAAATTTAACTTACTAAAAAAATAATTCGCAAAAAAATTAGGGGAATGATAATGAGTAAAAAAAGATTAACATAATCGACTATTTTTTTAACGAAAAGATTACCAAAAAAAAACTTTCTATAAAAGAAATTATTAATAAAAAAAAAGAAGTTTAAAAAAGAAGGTAAAAAAACAATCATCCAAAGATCACCTAGTTGTTCTTCACCAAACCGACGGGAATAAAATAAAGGAACTTGGGGTGGTAGATGAGGAAATTTTAAAATAAAAATTAAAAACATCAAAAGATTGGCAAAAAAAAGCAGTTTCTTCATATTTTTATTATATCTTAATTTAAAAAACCGCTTGGATTGAATAGGAGTTATTTTCGACAATAAAAGCTTTTTGAGGATAGGAAGGAAATGAAAAGGTGATTGCTTTTTTTGGGATTAGAACTTTCCCAACATAATTTGGAATTTGCTCATAATTTTTATTAAAAATTTTTACCCGATTGATATCAAAGTAATAACCAGCAACAAAATAATCAAGTTCGGAAACAACATAAACAAAATCGTCTTTTTTTGCTAAAGCTTTTATTTCTTGATAAAGCTTTTTGTAGTTTGATTTTTTTCGAAATTTGATCTGAAGTTTTTGATAATCAAAAGAAAAAAATAAAAGAATAAAAATGATAAAAACAGTTATTTTTTTTGTTTTTATTTGATTGATTAAAAAAAATAAAAAAATAAGCATTAACAATGAAGAACTTATAAGATATCGGGGAAGAAAGATTGGCTTAAAATAAGAAACGATAATGACAAATAAAGGGATAAAAACCCCATTGAAGAAAAGATAAAAAAAGATCGGTTTTTGAGTATTTTTTTTAATAAAAAAACCATAAATTATTAAAAAAGTTATAAAAAGCGACAGAAAGCCCATTTTTTTATACGAAAAACCAAAATCTTTTTCAAAGCCGGTAAACAATATTCCAAATAGGTTTTTGATCATAAAAAAATCTGGTTTCTTAATCCAAAATCTGTCTCCAATTATTTTTTCATTTTGAATAAAAACAAAAAAAAACCATAAAATTAAAAAAGAAGCAAGATAAAAAAAATAGTTTAGTTTAATTTTTTTAAATTTTTTTTTAAATATAAGATAAGTTAAGATTTGAGATAAAAAAACAAAAATCATAAAATAATGGGTAAAAAGACCCAAGAAAGAGGCAATTATATACTTTTTTTTATCTTCTTTTAAAAAAGCATAAGATGACCAAAAAGATAAAAAAGAAAAAAGAGTATAATTTCTTGCTTCAAAAGCATAGTATAAAAATAAAGGATTAAGCGCAAAAGTTATTAGAAATAAAGTTAAAATGAATTTTTCTTTAACTTTTAAGATTTCTGTTAATAATAAAAAAACAACATAAATTGTTGCCCAATAAAAAACTAAAGATAAACTACGAATAGCTATTTCTGAAGAGCCAAAAATTTTTATCCAAAAATGAAGTAAAAGATAATATAAAGGAGGATTAAAATCTTTGGCGGTTAAGAAAATAATTTCAAAGATATTTTTTTTGGCTAAAAAATATGAAAAAGCCTCATCGCGCCAAAGGCTTTGAGCGAAAAAAAAAAGCGGTGTTTTTGAAAAAAGAAAAGATAACATAAAAAATTATTAAACTTTTTCCGTTACCTTATATTTTATCGGCTTTTTAAGCAAAAGTCTTGTTTGCGCTTCTAAAGCGGGGGTTGAGGAAAAAAGAAAAGAAACAAGAGGAAGAAGATACCATTGGATAATCAAAATTGGTAAAGAGGTAATTTTTATTTTTTGTTTTAGTTTTTTTCTAATAATAACATCTAAAATAATATAAAAAATAAGTAGTAAAGAACTTAAAGTTAAAATCAAAGCAGCGATTTTTGGCAAAAGAAAACCCATAACTGTTCTTTTAAAAATGGGGTTTATTAATGGGGGAATTGAGGCGCTTACCGTTAAAATAAAAAATGAGGTTGACCAAAGAAAATGGGTTTCAAAAATAAAAAGAATTTTTTTTAATTTTAAGAAAAAGGGGATGTGAGGAGTTTTAAAAAGGTTTTTTAAAGCGTAAGCAATATCTGAAGCTCCCCAGGCCCAGCGTTTTTCTTGCTGATAGCGATTGATTAAAGTTTTTATCAAACTCCCCGAATAAACTGCATCACCGTTAACTATTGTATATAAAGGAAGAGTTTTTACTTTTTTACCAAATTTAAAAAACGCCTGAAGATAAATATGCCAATCTTCAGGAATAATGTCAGTATCCCAAAAATTAACCTGTTTTAAAAGCCAAAATGAAGTAGAGTAGGTTGAAATTTGGATAAGATTTTCTTTATCTGCCAAAAAAGCCAAGCGTAAGATAGATGAAAGAGTAGCCTGAATTCTAACAAAAATTGGCAGCTGCCAAAAATTGTTATAAAGTAAAACCGGCGCCCAGTAAAAATGAAAGAGACGATCTTTATCTTTAAGATAAGAAAAAGTAAGATAAGAAAAATAGTTTTGGGGAAGGATACTGTCAGCATCACCAACAGTGATTAAAACTTTTTGGGGATTAATGTTTTTTTTGGTAAGATAACTTTCAATGAACTTTGCCGCATAGGTTTGGTTGCTGGCTTTTCCTTCAACTTCATTATCCAAAAGCCTGTGAAAAGTAGCAAAGATTTTTTCAAAATGATTTTTAAATTCGTTGATTAATATTTTTGCTTTTTCTTTGGCTTCTTTCTCTCTTTCTTCAAAGGCTAAAACCAAATAAATTTTTTGCGGATAGTCATTTTTTGCAATTGCCTGAATCGTTTGTTTTAATTTATAAAGTGGTTCTTTGTAGTTTGGAATGATTACAAAATGGTAAATTTTTTGGTTTTTTATTATTTTTTCTATTTTTTTAGCAAAATTAATTTTTTTAAAAAGTTCAATTTTTTGATAAGAAATAACTGCGTGGTAGACTGTTTTTAATGATTTATAAAAAAAATACACGTCAAAAGCGATGATAAAATAACCAACAACCGCCGGATGAAAAGGAGAAAGCCATAAAGGTAAAGTAATTGTCAACCAAGAAAGGGAGGGTAAAAAAACTTCGGTTAGTCTTTCAAAAAAACGACTTTTTAGAAAAAGATTCATCATAGTATTATGTATTATATTATAAAATTAACCTATGAATGATGAACAAAGACAAGCAATAACTTACAATCAAGGACCTCTTTTGGTAATTGCAGGACCAGGCACGGGTAAGACCTTTGTTATCGTTGAAAAAATTAAGTATTTAATAAAAAATAACTTAGCCAAACCAGAAGAGATTCTAGCTCTTACTTTTACTGAAAAAGCTGCTTTGGAGATGGAGGAACGGGTTGATAAAGAAATGCCTTATGGTTATTTTCAAATGTGGATTTCAACTTTTCATTCTTTTGCTTATCGAATTTTAAAAGATGAAGGAGCCAATCTTGGCTTGCCTTTAGATTTTCATTTAATGACGAAGGCGGAGGCAGTGATTTTTTTAAGCAAAAATCTTTTTGCTTTTGATTTAGATTATTTTCGTCCTTTGGGTAATCCGGAGAAGTTTTTAGAGGCTTTGATTTCGCATTTTTCTCGTTTAAAAGAAGAAAATATTAGTGAAGAAGAATATTTTAATTGGGCAAAAAAATTAAAACCAAAAAGTGAAGAAGAAAAAATTGAAAAAGAAAAGTATCTAGAACTGGCCAAGGCTTATTCTCTTTATCAAAAACTTAAGTTAAAAGAAGGACTGGTTGATTTTTCTGATTTGGTTTTTTATCTTTTTCATCTTTTTAAAAAACGTCCTAATCTTAAAAATCGCTATCAAAGGCAATTTCGTTATATCTTAGTTGATGAGTTTCAAGATACCAATATTGTTCAATATGATCTTTTAAAACTTCTTTTTCCCAAAGAAAAAAATCCCTTTCTAACGGTGGTTGGTGATGATTCGCAAGCAATTTACAAATTTCGTGGCGCCTCAGTTTCTAATATTTTAAGTTTTATGAAAGATTATCCAAACGCCAAAAGGGTGACTCTTATTAAAAATTATCGTTCTTGCCAAACAATATTAGATACTGCTTATCGTTTAATTAAACACAATGATCCAGATACTTTAGAAGCAAAATTAAATATTTCAAAAAATTTAATTTCTCAAAAAAAAAATAATAAAGATGCCATTGATTTTTATTTAGCCAATAACGTTGATGAAGAAGCGGAATTTGTGGCAAAAAAAATTCTTGCTTTAAAAGAAAAGCATAAGTATTTGTTTTCTGATTTTGCCGTTTTAGTGCGAGCCAACAATCATACCGAGCCATTTATTCGCGCTTTTTCCCGGTTTGGAATTCCTTATCAATTTTTGGGACCCTCTTTTCTTTTTCACCAACCAGAGGTAAAAGATTTAATCGCTTATCTTTATTTTCTTTCTGATATTGAGGATTCATCTTCATTTTATCGAGTTTTAACAATGGATATTTTTAATATTGATAAAAAAGATTTAGCTTCTCTTCTTTCTTTTTCCAAAAGAATCAGTCAATCGCTTTTTATGGCTTTGCGAATTTATCTTTCTTTAACTTCAGATGAAAAATATGAGAAAGAACTTGAAATTTATAAAAAATATCTACCACTTTTTACTAAAGAAACAAAAGAAACTTTTTTAAAAATTTATAAAATGGTTGATCGTCATTTAAAGCTTTTGAAAAAAGAAACCGCAGGTCAAATTCTTTATTATTTTTTAGAAGATTCTGGCTATCTTTCAAAATTAGTAGACTACAAAACAGAAAAAGAAGAAAGAAAAGCTTTAAATATTTCTAAATTTTTTAATAAGCTAAAGAATTTTGAAATGGAACATGATGATGCTTCTGTTTTTGCAGTTTCTGATTGGATTAAAATGAGTTTGGAACTTAATGAATCACCTCAAGTTGATGACTTTGACAAAGAAATTTTTGATGCAGTTAATATCTTAACTATTCACTCAGCAAAGGGTTTGGAGTTTCCAGTAGTTTTCTTGGTTAACCTAACTCAGGGTCGTTTTCCAACTTATGAAAAACAAGAAAAAATTGCTTTACCCGATGCTTTAATTAAAGAGATTTTGCCTTTTGGTGATTATCATCTTGAGGAAGAAAGGCGACTTTTTTATGTTGGATTAACAAGAGCAGCTGACTATGCTTTTTTGACCGCTTCATTATATTATGGTGAGGGAAAAAGAGAACGAAAAATTTCTCAGTTTGTCGTTGAGTCTTTGGGAAAAGAGTTTTTGGAGAAAAAAATTGCGGCAAAAAAAGATGAGAAAAACCAACTTTCGATTTTTGATTTTGCCCCAAAAAAAGAGATAGTTTTAAAGTCAAAGTTTTATCCTTTAGAATTTTCTTTTTCGGCGTTGGAGGTTTATAAAACTTGCCCCCTTCAGTACAAATATCAATATGTTTTAAAAATTCCCACTACTCCAACTGCTGCCGAATCTTTTGGGGTTAGTCTTCATCAAACCCTTCAGCGATTTTATCACAAGTATCAAAACGATAAAACAATTGATTTTAAAATTATGCTTGAAATTTATCGACAAAGTTTTATCCCGGTTGGTTATAGTTCTTTTTCTCATTTTAAACGAATGAAAAAAGAGGGCGAAAAAATTCTTAAAGATTTTTTTGAACGTTTCCATCCTCCCGAAGGAAAAATTTTAGCCTTGGAAAAAAAATTTAAAATTAAGTTGGAAAAAGAAATTATCATTTTGGGAAAAATTGATCGTCTTGATGAAAAAAAAGACGGCAAGATTGAGATCATTGACTACAAAACGGGAAAAATACCTGATGAAAAAGAATTAAAAAAAAGTTTACAGCTTTCTATATATGCTTTGGCAGTAACAGATAAAGGTACTTTTAATAAAAAATTAAATGAGATAATTCTTACTTTTTATTTTTTAAATGAAGGAAAAAAAATCAGTTTTCAAAAGGAGGAAGAAGATATAGAAAAGGTAAAGAATGTAATTAAAAATTTAGTGGATGAAATAAAACAAGAAAAATTTGAGCCAAACGTTGGTCTTTGGTGTGATTTCTGTCCTTTTAGAATTATTTGTGAAGTGTGGAGGTGAAAAGAAAAATAGAGAATTAATAATTTTTATTGATAAAATCATAATGTATGAAACAAGGAAAAGTCCTTTTGATTGGTCGGCCAAATGTGGGAAAATCTACTTTTTTAAATAATTTAATTGGACAAAAAGTGGCTATCACTTCTCCTAAACCTCAAACGACGAGATTTCCCATAAAAGCTTTATATCAAGATGAAAGAGGGCAGATAATTTTTATTGATACCCCAGGAATTATGAGAAAAACTGAGGATTATTTATCTGAAAATATTAATAAAAAAACCCTTCAAGCTTTAAATGAAGAGTTGGATTTAGTTTTATATATGGTTGATCCAACAAGAAAACGTGATTTTGAGGAAGCAAGAGTTTTGGGATTAGTTCGAAAGTTAGAAAAACCAAAAATTTTAGTTTTAAACAAAATTGATCTTTTAAGTGAGGGTAAAAAAAACGATTACTCAGCTCAATATAAATTTTTAGAAGAAGAGTTTGCCGATGTTTTTTTTATTTCTGCTTTAAAAAAACTTCATTTTAAGCCACTACTAAAAAGAATTTTTGAGCTTTTACCAGAAAAAAAAGAAGAGAAATTTGAAAATATAAATCCTTATCCGGTGTTAAATATTGATGCCAAAACTTTTGTGGCTGAGTTAATTCGGGAAAAAGTTTTTTTGATGATGGGCGAAGAAATTCCTTATACCACAACCGCCGTAGTTGATGAGATGGTGGAGCGAAAAAATGGGCTAATTTATATTAAAGCCAGAATTTTAACCAATAATGATCGTTATAAAAAAATGTTAATTGGCAAAGAGGGGCGAAAGATTAAAGAAATTGGCTCATATGCTCGAAAAGAAATCGCCCTGGCAACAGGTAAAAAAGTTTATCTTGATTTACAAGTTGAAACCGATCCTCATTGGATGGAGATTTATTTTTAAATAATATGTCTGATTCTAATCCTTCAGCAGAAAAAATTTTTTTATCTAATCGATTATATAATGAAAGTTCTGAGAGTGATAAACATACTACGCCTTTGGCTGAAATTCAAGATTATATTGGTTATAATCCTCAAGCACGCAGTGATCGCTTTGGTAATCGATATTATTTTTCTCCCGATAAATATTTTTTTGATCGAGAAAAAGAAAAGAAAGCGATGCTTATGGTTACACAAGATGGCCAAGAAGTTTTACGAAGGTTTCCCCGTTTTTTAAGAATTATAAATGATTTATTAATAGAAGTGAATAAGCCATATGGTTTAGGCAAATTACCGAATTCATCGGTTATCAATATAGATAATGGATATTATAAAATAACAAGAATAAAAGAAGCAGAAGGTTTACAAAGCAGTGGTTTTGTGATAGAGATTTATGAGAATGATAAGGAAGTAAAACAAAAATTTTTTGTAAAAGTAAGAAGAAGAATAAAAGAATCAACGACAGGAGAAGATATTTCTCAACCTTATTTTTATGAAGCGTTACAAATTCAATCAGTTTATAATGAGCTTGGAGAAAGCGCTCGACAAAAAAGAATACGATTTCCCAAAATTTTTTTCGCTACAAGCGAAGTATTAGTTGAGGAATATGTCCCAAATGATAATCCTAATTGGTTTAAGGATAGAAAAAGATTGGTTGATTTACTTGAATTTTTAAAAGAATTAATTAATTTTTTAAAAGAAAAAGGAAATGTTAGTTTATTTAATAATTTACTGCCAGATTTGTTTTTTCCTCCAGCAAATTTAAGATTGAACAATATTTTTTGTGATAATAATGGAAATTTAATAATTGTTGACCCATTTTTTCGAACTGAGAAAGAAGGTTCTTTGAATGAAGAATTAAAAGATGGAAGTTTAGAGAAACAGATTGAAGAAATAATTGCTCGCTTGAATGAATATTTACGAAGAGAATTGATAGAAAAAAAATAAACCTCATTAAATTAATTATTCTTAAAAAATTTTTAAATATTTAACAAAAATTATTTTTTTCATTTGCTTATTTGCTATAATTTTACCATGAAAAAAATTATTTTTTGATAAAGAAAATGAAGACATACCTTATTTGATAGTCAATGCAGTAATTTTTAAAAACATCAATGGAAAACAACACATTCTTTTAGGAAAAAGAAAAAGTTTTGCTTTAAATTATCGTTTTTTTCTTCCAGGTGGACCCATCAAAAAAGGAGAAAAAATTAAAAATACTTTAATTTATAAAATTAAAGAAGCAATTAGTCTTGACATTATTCCAAAAAAAATTTTATGGATTGATGAAAATTTTAAAAAAAATCATTACATTAATTTTTATTATCAATGCTTATTAAAAAATAAAAATCAAAAACTAAAAAATTTAGAACCACATAAATTTTATAGTTGGGATTTTTATCCAATTGACAATCTACCAAAACCATTAGAATTTAGTTTGGAAAAATTTTTAGAGGAATATCAGCTAAGAAAAAGGATTTTAAGATTTGCAGAACCATCTGTTGATTATATTGGAGTCGGAGTAGCAGCTATTATATTAAATAAGAAGAATGAAATTCTTTTTCAGTTACGTGGTGAAAAAGCAAAAAACGAGCGCGGTCTTTGGAAGCTACCTGGTGGAACAGTAGAATATGGTGAAAAAGCAGAAGATGCACTAAAAAGAGAATTGAAAGAGGAGCTGGATATTGAAGTAGATATAATAAAACATGTTGTTTGTCTAGATGCTATTTTGGAAAAAGAGAATTAACATTGGTTTGTTTCTTTTTATCTTTGTTATATTAAAAAAGGAATTCCAAAAATTTTAGAGCCAGAAAAATTAAAAGAAATTGCTTGGTTTTCTTTTAAAAATCTTCCCAAAAACTTAGCGTTTGGTAATAAAGAGGTAATAGAATATTTTTTTAAAAAAAACCCTCCCAAAATGGGAGGGGATGCAATTTTTTAGATTAAAATTTATTTGGAAACCACTTTAACTGGGATTTTTTTAGGTTTGGCTTCCTCAGCGATTTTTGCTGAAACTACAACCACCCCATTTTCTACTTTTGCCTCAATTGATTTTTCATCAACTGGGCGAGGAATAGTGGTTGTGTAATCAAAAGATGTGACTCGGTCCATTCGATAAACTACTTTTCTTTTTTTCTTTTCTTCTTCTTTTTCTTCATACTTTCCTTTTATTCTTAAAACTCCATCTTCGTAGGTAACTTCCACTTTATCCGCTGGAATTCCAGGAACAGCGGCTTTGACCACTACTTTATCATCTTCTTCATAGACATCCAATCCTTCAGTCATCGTTAACTCTGGCCATTCTTCCTCTTCTTCCCATAAAGTTGGTCTAAAAAACCATCGAGCTAAAGGTGAAGAAAGCCTTAAATCCACCATATTTTTTCACCCCCTTTCAATTTTTAAAACTTATAACCTAACTATATTAGCAGTCTACCATAAAGTCTGCTAATTTGTCAAGAGGTATTTTTAAAAGTTTATCTTTAAGCTAATTAATAAGTTATTCTTAACCATTTTTAAAGCTAGTTATTAATTCAAAGCAAGATAGTATTTTAAAAAGCAAAATTTTTATTTTTTTATTTTTATTTCTTAAATTTTCAAATTTAAGTTAAACTTCCTGTCTAAAGTTTATTTAAGATTTTAAAATAAAAGTTGACAAAATTTATAACGATCGCATATTAAATTTGTCAACTTTTTGAATTTTTCTCTAGTTAATAAAATGTTTTTTTATTTTTTTTCGACTTACTAAATTATGAATCTTCGTAATTTAAAAGATGCTAAAAGTCGCCGAGAGTTTTTAGAAAAAGAGCTTAATATAAAGCTTGAAAATATTAAAAAAGCCTTTATTCATAATGAAAATCAAATAACCGTTGAGAATTTAATTGGAGAGACAACTTTACCGTTGGGAGTTGCTGGCCCCATAAAAATTCAAAATTCAAAATTCAAATCTCAAAATTATTATATTCCTTTAGCTACGACTGAAGGAGCTCTTATTGCCTCAGTTAATCGCGGTTGCAAAGCAGTAAATTTATCAGGAGGAGTAACTGTTTTTTTGGAAAAAATTGGCACAACTCGAGGATCGGTTTATGAAACAAAAAATTTGGAAAAAGGATTTTGGTTTTTGAATTGGCTTAAAAAAAATGAGGATTTAATAAAAAAAAACGCCGAAAAAACTTCTTCTTATCTTAAATATTTAAAATTTGAAGGCAAGGTAATTGGACCTTATACTTTTGTTCGTTTTTATTTTGATCCCAAAGAGGCAATGGGAATGAATATGGTCACTTTTGCTACCGATGAGATTAATAAAATCATTAAAGAAAAAACTAATATTTCTTGTTTGGCCCTTTCGGGAAATTTTTGTGTTGATAAAAAACCATCGTGGTTAAATTTTTTTACAGGACGGGGAATTTCTTTATGGGCGGAAAGTGTTATTAAAAAAGAGGTGGTTGAAGAGGTGTTAAAAACTACACCTCAAAAAATATTTGAAGTTTGGTTGGCAAAAAATATTACCGGATCAATAATTTCTGGAAGCTTGGGATTTAATGCCCATTTTGCCAATATTGTGGCTTCATTTTTTGCCGCCACTGGTCAAGATTTAGCTCATGTGGTTGAAGGAAGTGTCGGGATAACAACGACTAAATTAGAAAGAAGTGGTGATTTATATTTTTCTATTTATCTTCCATCAGTAATGATGGGAACCGTTGGTGGGGGGACAAGATTGACTATTAAAAAAGAAGCGATAAATATTACTAAAGCTAAAACAAAAGAAGAACTAGCAGAAGTTTTGGCAGGGGCGGTTTTGGCTGGTGAACTTTCCCTTTTGGCGTCTTTAGCTGAAGGAAGTTTGGCCAAAGCTCATAAAAAATTGGGAAGAAGAAAATAAAAAAAATTTTAAATTTTAAATTTTAAATTTAAATTTTTATGATAGGTATTGTTTCTTATGGCTTTTATTTGCCAATTTGGCGGATCACAACAAAAGAGATTGCCTCAGTTTGGGGTAAAAATTATTTGGAGATTGAAAAATCGCTTTTGGTAAAGGAAAAAACAGTGGCTTCAGTTGATGAAGACTCATTAACGATGGCATTTGAATCTTCAAGTTTAGCTTTAAAAAACTTTCCTGATAAAAAAGAGAAGATTAAATTTGTCTTTTTTGGTTCAGAAACTCCTCCTTATGCGGTAAATCCTACTTCAACAATTTTAGCTGAGTTCTTAGGGCTGAAGAATGACTATTTAGCCAACGATCATCAGTTTGCCTGCAAAGCAGCAACCGGTGCTTTGATTTCTGGTTTAGGATTAATAAAAGGAGGCGTTTTTGATTATGGATTGGTGGTTGCCTCAGACAAAGCCACTGGTAAACCTCATGATGCTTTAGAGTATACCGCTGCCTCTGGATCAGTGGCATTGATTATCGGCAAAAATAATGTTGCCTTAGAGATTATTAATCAACAATCTTTTTCCTCTGATACTCCTGATTTTTGGCGACGGGAGGGAATCCGCCATCCATCACATGGGGGGCGCTTTACCGGAAAACCATCTTATTTTTATCATATTCATCAGGCAGCAAAACTCCTTTTTGAAAAAACCAAATTAAAACCAAAAGATTTTAACTATGCTGTTTTTCATATGCCAAACGGTAAGTTTCCTCAAGAGGTAGCTTTTGGTTTGGGATTTGAGAAAAAACAAATTGAAAAAAGTTTAGTAGTTTCTTATCTTGGTAATTCTTATACTGCTTCGGCTTTGATGGGTTTAGTTTCGGTTTTGGAGGAGGCAAAAAGTGATGATTTGATTTTTTTTTGTTCCTATGGTTCAGGTGCTGGTTCTGATGCCTTTGTTTTTAGAGCAACAAAATATTTGGAAAAAGTAAGATTATCTTTTAGGTCATCAATAGAAAATAAAAAATATATTGATTATTCAACTTATTTAAAGTTTATGGGGATGATATAAAAAAATTCAAAATGCAAAATGTAAATCTCAAAATGACAGTTCAAAATTAAAAATTTTTAACGTTAATTAATTTTACATTTTTAATTTTGTGAAAATTATTGCATTCTATCAAACAAAATTTGGTGAGCTTTGGGAAAAGTCGTTGACTTCTCTTATGAAAGAGGCAATCTTTGGTGTTTTAAAAGAGGCTAATCTTGAGATTGATCAAGTAGATGCCATTTTTTTTTCCAATATGATGGCTGGAGTTTTGGAAAACAATCTTCATACCTCTTCAAAGATTTCAGAAATTATTAAAAAGAATATTCCCATTTTTCGGATTGAAGCAGCTTGTGCCTCTGGTGGAATGGCTTTTCATTTAGCAACAAAGTATTTAGGTGACAACTCCCAAAAAACAGTTTTGATCTTAGGAGCAGAAAAAATGACTGATTATTCACCGGAAGAAGTAACATCGGCGTTGGCAGCGGCTGCTTCTGGAGAGGAGCAAGAGGCGGGACTTACTTTTCCTGGGCTTTATGCTTTAATGGCCAATTTTTATCTTCAAAAATATCAATATACTGAGGAGAATTTAGCCTATGTTTCTTTTAAAAATCATTTTCATGGAAGTCTTAATCCCAAGGCTCATTTTCAAAATAAGTTAACGATTGAAAAAATCTTAGAAAGCCCATATGTTGCCTATCCGTTAAAGGTTTTGGATTCTTCGCCCATTTCTGATGGAGCTTCGGCTTTGATTTTAACTAACGATAACCAATTGATTAAAAAGTCAAAATTTTCAGTTTCAGTTTTAGCTTCAGAGGCGGCAACCGATAGTATCAATCTTTTTCAAAGAAAAAGTTTGGATGAGATTCTGGCAACGAAAATAGCCTCAGAACTTGCTTTTAAAAAAGCAAAAATTGAAAGAAAACAAATAAATGTTGCCGAAGTCCATGATTGTTTTTCAATCGCTGAGATTTTGGCAATGGAAGATTTGGGATTTTGGGAGAAAGGAGAGGGAGGAAAAAGAATTAAAGAACTTTCAACGATGCTTGGTAATTCTAATTTAACCGTTAATCCATCAGGAGGATTAAAAGCATCTGGACATCCAGTTGGGGCAACGGGAGTAAAACAAATTGGTGAGATTTTTTTACAATTGACCAACCAAGCAGATAATCGGCAAGTTAAAGGGGCAAGATTTGGATTGGCACATAATGTTGGAGGATCTGGAGGAACAGCGGTTGTTACAATATTAGGAAGTTAATTATTTAAAGACTGTCTTTAATAAAGACAGTCTTTGGAATAAAAACAGTCTTTGGAATAAAAACATGATTTCACCAGTCAAAATTTGGCGAAGGCAAAAAGAAAAAAGAGAAATTTTAGGAAAGGAGGGCAAAGTAATTTCTTGGACAAAGATTTATGTTGCCCCAAAAGATTTTAAAAATATCGCGCCTTACCCTGTAGTTTTGGTAGAATTAGAAGATAAAAAAAAGTTTGTTGGACAGTTAGTTGATTATGAAGAAAAGGATTTAAAATTTGGCCAAAAAGTAAAAGCAGTTCTTAGAAAAACAAGAAATGTTGGCAGTGAAGATGTGATTCCTTATGGAGTCAAATTTAAACCAATAGAAGATGAAAAAAATTACTAGTTTTTCCGCACCCGCGAAAGTTATTTTATCAGGAGAACACAGTGTTGTTTATGGGCGACCAGCCTTGGTTGGTGCGATTAATAAAAGACTTAATTTTTCTTTAAGTGAAAATCAATTTTTTAATAACAAAGAAGATAAAAGCGTAAGAAAAATTGTTGCGTTGATTGAAAAAAACGTTGTTGATTATCTTAAAGAAAGAGAAATTCCCTATCAAAAAAAAAGATATTTTTTTAAAATTGATTCAGAAATTCCTATTGGTTTTGGTTTGGGTTCATCAGCGGCTTTATCGGTTGCGGCAACGGCTTGTTTTTTAAAATTTTTTACCGGAAAAGATTTTTCAAAAGAAGAGATTAATCATCTTGCTTATCAAATTGAAACCTATTTTCATCAAAATCCTTCAGGAGTTGATAATACTGCTTCTTGCTTTGGAGGATTGATTTATTACCGCAAAGAATTTGAATTTTTAAAAAATATTGCTTTTTTAAATTTTAAAATTCCCAAAAATTTTCCTCTTTTTTTAATTGATTCTAAAAAACCAAAAGAAAAAACAAAAGAAATGGTTCAAATGGTTTATAAAAAATATCAAAAAAATAATAATTCTTTACTTGAAAGTATTTTTTCCGATATGGAAAAGGTAACTAAAAAAATGGTTTTAGCAATTAAAGAAAAAAATAAGTTTCTTTTTCAACAATCTCTTTTGGATAATGAAATTTTTTTAGAAATTTTAGGGGTAGTTTCTTCAAAAACAAAAAAATTTTTACAAAGACTCTCTTCTTTTGGGGTTGGAAAAATAACAGGAGCGGGTGGAAAAGAGGAGGGCTCTGGATTTATTTTATTTTTTGCCGAAAAGGAAAAACAGTTGATTGATTTTTTAAAAAAAGAAAAGATTAATTTTTTTAAATTAAGTTTAGATAATAAAGGAGTTTATGAACAAAGTAAAAATTAAAAGTCCAGCAAATATTGCCTTTATTAAATACTGGGGGCAAAAAGATAAAAAATTTTTTCTTCCTTATAATGATAGTTTTTCTATGAATCTTTCTTCATGTTATACGATTTTAGAAATAGAGAAAATAGAAGAACCAAAAATAAAAAAACTTTACGTGAAAGATTATGATAAAAATAAGTTTGAGATGAAGACAGATGAATCTTTTGAAAAAGTGATTAGTTTTTATAATAAAGCTAAAAAATTTTTAAAAATAAAAAAAGATTATGGTTTTATCATTTACTCTTCTAACTCTTTTCCTAAAAAAGCCGGGATTGCTTCGTCAGCCTCTTTTTTTTCAGCCTTAGCTTTAGGTTTTTCTTGGCTTTTTGAGAAAAAGTTAGATCAAAAAAATCTTTCAATTCTTGCTCGTCTTTCTGGTTCGGGTTCTTCTTGTCGATCTATTCCTGATGGCTTTTCTTGGTGGTATAAAGGAAGAAAAAGTAATGAAAGTTATGCCGTCTCTATTGCCCCACCATCATATTGGGATTTAGTTGATTTAGTTTTGATTTTGAATAAAGAAGAGAAAAAAGTTTCTTCTTTTGAAGGGCATCTTAAGGCAGAAACTAGCGGTTTATTTAAATATCGTCTTTTAAGTTTAGAAAAAAGATTAAAAGAAATTAAAAAAGCTTTTTTCAAAAAAGACTTTACTTATTTTGGTTATCTTTTGGAAGAAGAAGCAATCTCGATGCATTCGGTGATAATGACTCAAAAACCACCCCTTTTTTATTGGAGTGGGAAGACGATTGAGGTAATAAAAAAAATTATTGAAGAAAGAAAAAAGGGACTTGAGGGATATTTTACCATTGATGCTGGAGAAAACATCCATTTAATTTGTCAAAAAAAAGATGAAGAGAAATTTTTAAATTTTTTAAAAAACCAAAAAGAAGTTTTACAAATCATTAAAAATTATCCAGAGATTGGTACTAAATTTATATGAGAAAAAAAATCATTCTTATAAAATTAGGAGGAAGTTTGATTACCGATAAAAATAGGCCTTTTACGGTAAAAACTTCGGTAATTGATGAGTTATCGCGTCAGATAAAAGAAGCCTTAGAGGAAGATAAAAATCTTCAATTGATAATTGGTAATGGTGGTGGTTCTTTTCCCCATTATCCGGCATTAAAATATAAAATGAATGAAGGAATAAAAGAAGAAAAACAAAAGTTTGGATTTTGTTTAGTACAAGATGCGGCTTCTCGATTAAATCGAATTGTTGTTGATTTTCTTTTAAAACATAATTTAAAGGCTGTTTCTTTAAATCCATCATCGATGATTATTACCAAAAAGGGAAAAATTAAAAAATTTTTTCCTTATCCACTTTTTTCCGTTCTTAATTTAGGTTTGATCCCTGTCACTTATGGCGATATTGTTTTTGATGAAGAAGAAGGAGGTTTTATTTTGTCAACAGAGAGAATTTTAAATTTCTTAGCTTTATTTTTAAAAAAGAAAGGTTTTAAAATTGAAAAGATTATTCACAACGGGTTAACCCAAGGAGTGTTAGATGAAAAGGGAAAAACAATAAAAAAAATTACTTTGCAAAATTTTTATAAAATTAAAAAAAATTTTTATAAAACTTTAGGATTTGATGTTACGGGGGGAATGTTACATAAGGTTGAAGAAAGTCTTTATTTAACTAAATATGGAATAAAAAGTTTTATCATAAACGGAACAGCTAAGAAAAACCTTTTAAAAGATGTTCTTTTGGGAGAAAAAGTTGAAGGTACGTGGATAATTTAAAGAGTAGGAAGGCTAAATTCGATGCCACTTGGGCCAATTTTTATTATCCCCAAAATATTACCAGTAACCAATCCCCACACCGCCAACATCATAAAAATTAATAACATCCCAATAACCGCATTCGTAAGTTTTGCTTGAGCTTTGGCGATTTTTTCTTTTTCTCCACCAGAGTTTATCCAATAAAATGCTCCCCAAAGTAAATAAATAATTAAAGCAATGCCTGCAATCATAATAAAAAGCCTTATTCCGATTTCAAAAATTTTCCCCAACGCTACACTTGGGTCACTTCCTAAGATTCCAATTCCGGCTGGCGGGCTAATTTTACCAAAAGGATTTTCTTGAGCTAATACTTTTATCATAGTTAAAATGGTAAAACTGACTCAATTTGAAGTATTTTTGAAATTATTCTCACCAAAAGAAAACTACTAACAACTATAATTAATCCCAAAACAGCAAAGCCAATAGTTTTTTGAGATTTAGCGACGATTTCTTTATTTTCTCCGGCTGTTAAGATTTTAAAAGCTGTTTGCAAAAGAATAATTAAAAAGAATAAAGCAGCACCAGCCATTAAAAGTGGTAAAATTATTTTCATTAACGTAGGAATAGTGGCAATTTTTGCCGGAGCAAAATTGGTGGGATTTATTTCTATGGCATAAATCATAAAAAAATTTTAAAAGAAAATGATTTTTAAAGTCAAGGGGACTCATAAATTTTATGAATAATTTACCAAATCATATTGCGATTATCCCTGATGGCAACAGGCGTTGGGCAAGGGAGAGGGGATTGCTTACATACGAAGGTCATCGACGTGGTTTTGATGTTGGTGTTGAAATTGGAAGAAAAGCAAGAGAGATGGGAGTTAAGGTTTTAACATTTTGGGGTTTTTCTACTGAAAATTGGCAGCGAACAAAGGAAGAAGTTTTTTATTTAATGGAACTTTTTTATCAAATGATAGAAAAATATTTACAAGAATCAAAAAAAGAAAGAATAAGAATTATTCATCTTGGTAGAAAAGATCGAATCAATGAAAAACTTTTAAGAAAAATTAAAGAAGCCGAAGAGAAGACTAAGAATTTTAAAGATTATTATTTAGCAATTGCGTTAGATTATGGAGGTAAAGATGAGATTATTCGCGCCGTTAAAAAAATCCATCAAACAAAATTTAATTTCGATAACCTTTCAGAAGAAAATATTAATCAGTTTTTAGACACAAAAGATCTTCCTTATCCTTATCCTGATCTGGTTATTAGAACAAGTGGAGAGGTAAGAACCTCAGGTTTTATGATTTGGCAAACTGCTTACTCAGAGTGGATCTTTTATCCTAAATATTTTCCTGATTTTACTATTACTGATTTTGAAAAATGTATTGAAGAGTATAAAAAAAGACAAAGACGTTTTGGTGTATAATATTTTTATGTTTCTTCCCTCTTTTACTATTACCAATAAAATATTAACTAACATTGCTAAAATTGAAGCAGCAAAAGAGGTAATAAGAAACGCTCCTCTTCTTCCTTTATGGGAAAAACAGTTTAAACAAGATGCAATTGTTCGAGCGGTTTATCATGGAACTCATATTGAGGGGAATCTTTTAAATAAAGATGAGGCAAAAGATGTCCTTTTGGGAAAAGAGGTAGCGGCGCGTCAGCGAGATATTCAGGAAGTAATCAATTATCGCAAAGTAATTGAGTTTATTGATGAAGAAGCAAACAAAAAAATTGAGAAGATTACGGAGCAATTAATTAAAAAACTTCATAAAATCATTACTGATAAAATTTTACCACCCCAGGAACAAGGAGAATATCGAAAAAAACAGGTAGTTATTCGTAATTCTCAAACAGGAGAAGTGACTTTTCGGCCGCCTTCTCCAATTGAGGTTCCTTTTTTAATGCGAGAGTTTGTTTATTGGTTAAATACGTGGGGTTTTGATAAAATTCATCCAGTTTTAAAAGCGGGAATTGCCCATCATGAACTGGTTAGGATTCATCCTTTTTTGGATGGTAATGGAAGGGTGGCTCGGATTTTGGCGACTTTGATTTTGTTTTTAGGGGGGTATGATATTCGTCGTTTTTTTTCACTTGAAGAGTATTACGACAAAGACGCTGCTTCTTACTATGAGAATTTACAAAAGGCTTCTTCTGGTGATTTAACTTCTTGGCTTGAATATTTCACTTTAGGCGCAGCAATTGAGTTTGAAAGAATAAAGGAAAAAGTTTTAAAACTTTCTAAAGATGTTAAACTTAAACAAAAAATTGGGGGTCAACAAATATTTTTAACTGAAAGGCAGATTAAGATTATTGAATATATTCAAGAAGTTGGTTATTTTCAAAATCAGGCCTTTAAAACTCTTTTTCCTGATATTTCCGAAGACACCGTTTTGCGCGATTTAAAAGATTTAATGAATAAAGGTTTAATTAAAAAAGTTGGTTCAACTAAAAAAGCTCGTTATGTAATGGTATGAGTTTTAAAGATTTAGCCTTTTTTTTTGAAAAAATCGAGAAAACAAAGAGTCGGTTAGAGATTACTGAACTTTTGGCCAAACTTTTTAAGAAATTAAATCCTAATGAATTGGAAATGACTATTTTTCTTCTTCAAGGTCGAGTGGCGCCTTTGTATGAAAAAGTGGAGTTTGGGATGGCGGAAAAAATGGTGATTAAAGCAGTCGTTTCTGCCTTAAATCTGGAAAACAAATTTTTTATGAAGGAATATAAAAAAAACGGTGATCTGGGAGAAACAGTTGAATACTTTAAAAAACAATTTACTTCCTTTGAAGAAAAAGAATTAAAAATTGAGGAGGTTTTTAATACTCTTTATCAAATAGCAATTGCTTCGGGGGAAGGATCGCAAGAGAGGAAAATAAATCTTCTTTCTTCTTTGATAAGACAACTTGATCCTTTATCTTGTCGATATTTAGTTCGAATACCAACGGGTGTTTTACGTCTGGGTTTTTCTGATATGACGATTTTGGATGCTTTGTCATGGATGGAAAAAGGGGATAAAAGTTTGCGTGATGTTATTGAAACGGCTTATCACGTCCGACCCAATTTGGGGTATATTGCCAAAGTGATTAAAGAAAAAGGCGTTTATTTTTGTAAAAAAATTATGCCGTCGGTTTTTACACCGATTTTAATGATGAAAGCAGAAAGGCTTTCTTCGGCCAAGGAAATTTTGGAAAAAATTGGCCCTTGCGCAATTGAATCAAAATATGACGGGTTTAGACTTCAAATTCATTATTCAAAAGAAAAAGACGAAGTAAAAATATTTTCTCGCAATTTAGAAGAGGTTTCAGCAATGTATCCCGATATTGTTTTGGGAGTAAAAAATGAGATAAAAGTAAAAAATATTATCTTTGAGGGAGAGGCGATTGGTTTTAATCCTCAAACCGGTGATTTTTTACCCTTTCAAGAAACGGTTCAGCGAAAAAGAAAATATGGAGTGGAAGAGAAAAGTAAAGAAATTCCTTTAAAACTTTTTGCCTACGAACTTTTATATTTAGATGATTCCAACTTCATTCATCGTCCATTTGAGGAAAGAAGAAAAGCTTTAGAGAAAGTTATTGGTCAAAAAAAAGATATCTTTCAAAGTACTATTCTTTTATCACCACAGAAAATTGTTTCAGAAGAAAAAAAAATAGAACTTCTTTTTGATGAGGCGGTGAGTCGTGGTCTTGAAGGAATTGTGGCTAAGAAATTGGATGGAGTTTATCAGGCAGGAGCCAGAGGATGGAATTGGATCAAGTTTAAAAGAAGTTATTCGTCAAAAATTGAAGACACAGTTGACTGTTTAGTTATGGGTTATGATGTTGGCAAAGGAAAAAGAGCTTCTTTTGGAATTGGTGCTTTCTTGGTTGGGGTGTTTGATGAAGAAAATGATTCATATGTGACTGTTGCCAAAATTGGTACCGGTCTTTCTGATGAAGAGTGGCGGCTTCTTTTTCAAAAATGTCAAAAAATAAAGACAAAAACAAGACCAAAAAATTATTTGGTTGATAAGACGATGGAGTGTGATGTTTGGGTTTTGCCATCTTTGGTAGTTGAGATTCGAGCAGATGAGATTACTCGCTCACCGGTTCATACGGCCGGAAGAAAAATGAAGAAAACAAAAACTGGTCAAGCGGAGGAGGTAGATGTTCCTGGTTTTGCCTTGCGATTTCCTCGCCTGCAGCGTTTTCGTGAGGATAAAAGTTTTTCTGAGGTGACTACTTTAAAAGAGTTAGAAAGTCTTTATCAAAGTCAAAAACGATGAGAGATTAAATTTTTAACTAAACGCCAAGGATAGTTGATAAAAAAAATCCAAGGAGTTTTGGTGATTCTTCGGGCGGAAGCATAAACAATAAGTTGCCAGTCATAAAAAATTCTTCCTTTATTTTTCAAAATGTGTAGTGATAAATCAATATCTTCATGGATATTTTTTTCATCAAAACAGATTTCCTTTTTTATTTTTTCCCAAATTCTTTTTGAAATTGCCATATTTGGGCCAAGCAACGTTTCACCTTTTTGTAAAAATTTCATCAAAATAAGATAAATCTTTGAAAAAAAAGAAGTTTTTAAAAAAAAATTATAAAAAATAATTGGACCGGTTAGCCCATCGATTTTGTTCTTTGAAAAATTTTCTTTAATTTTTTTTATCCAGTTTTGTGGTAGAATCGAGTCAGCATCACAACGGGCTAAAATTTCGCCCTTGGCTTTTTTAAATCCTTTGTTTCTCGCAAAAACTATTCCTTTATTTTTTTCCTTAACAATTTTAATTGGTAAACTTTTTTTATATTTTTTGACAATGTTTATTGTGTTATCGCTGCAGTTATTATCAACAATAATTATTTCATCAGGTTTTTCATTTTGGTTGATAAGACTATCCAAACAAGTCTTAATGTATTTTTCTTCATTGTAAACAGGGATAATAACCGAGATTTTATTTTTCATTGAGAATTTTTTTATAAATATCAATTAAAATTTTTGTTGAATTATCTTCTTTATATTTTAATATTTTTTGATAATTATTAAAAATTTGTTTTTTCATTTCGAGATATTTTTTTGGTTCATTCTTTATTTTTATTAATTTCTCAGCCCATTTTTTTGGATTTAATTCTTTAATAAAAATTGCCATTTTTTCTGAAATAATTTCTCTGCTTATAGGATAATCTAAAACTATTAGCGGCAACCCGCAAGCTAAGCTTTCAATATAAGAAATTCCAAATGTTTCAAAGGATGAGGCAGAGATAAAAATATGGTGTTGTTTTAAAAAATTAGGAAGAATCTCATTTCTGATCCAACCGGTAAAGATAATTTTATTATCTAATGATAATTCCTTGACTTTTTTTTCCAAAAATTTTCTATCAACACCGTCTCCTACAATTGTTAATTGAAAATCATTTGATAAATAACGCATCATTTCAATTAAGAAATCCATTCGTTTTTCAGCAGATAAACGTCCAACAGTAATCAGTTTAAAAATTTTTGGAACAGTTAAAATAGGTTTTTTATTTTCTATAAAAAATTGATTTTTTATTGGATAAGGCAAGATGAAAATTTTTTTTAATCCTTCTTTTTGGAGGAGTTTTTTGTAATAATAAGACGGGGTAGTAATAAAATTTGATTTTTTTAATAAATAAAACTGATATCTTGTTATTAACTTTTTAAATAATAAAAAAAACCAAGACGCATGACTTTTTGCTTTGCTAAAATTAGTGTGAAAAGAAATAAGGGTTTTGATTTTATTTTTTTTAGCAAATTTTAAGATGAAAAAAGATAAAATGGATGGTTCATGAAGATGAATAATTTGAGGCGAAAAAGCAAGAATTTTTTTTATTGTTTTCGAATCTAAAAAAATCGATAAATGAAAGTAGGGATAAAATAAAGAAAGATTTAAGCTTGGATTAATAATCAGTTTGTTTAAGATTATTTTTTCAAAATCTTTATTAATATTTCCAGTCAATAATTTTGTTTCGATTTTCTTTTGATTTAGTTTTTGCAACCAAGTAAGAACTGCTAATTGACTGCCACCACCTATTTTAGATATTGAATCATAAACAAAAAGAACTTTCATTGTTTTATAATTTAAAATGCAAATTTATGAAGCTGTATGAAACCTTTTTTTTCTTTTATTATACCAACATTAAACGAAGAAAAGTTTTTGCCAAAGATTTTGAATGATTTAAAAAATCAGAAAGAAAAAAATTTTGAGGTGATTATTGTTGATGGTTATTCTCAAGATAGAACAGAAGAAATTGCTAAAAAAGATTGGCAGATTCCGATAAAATTTTTCAAAGTCAAAAAAAGAAATGTTTCTTTTCAAAGAAATTTTGGAGGAAAAAAAGCCAAAGGGGAGTATTTGGTTTTTTTAGATGCAGACTCTCGAATTGATAAAAAATTTACTCAAAATTTAGAAAAAAAAATAACTCAAAAAAAGGGATTAATTTTTTTTCCATCAATAATTCCAGAAAAAAAATCTTCTCAAATTGAATTGGTTTTTAAGCTAATTAATTTTTTTATTGAAATGTCCCAGTCTTTAGCAAAACCTTTTTCGCCTGGTGGCTCTATAATCATTGATAAAAATTTTTTTAGAAAAATCGGTGGTTTTGATGAAACATCTTATTTGGCTGAGGATCATAATTTAGTTTATAAAGCTAGTCTTTTTGGAGTAAGAGCAAAAATTCTTTCTCAGATAAAAGTGAAGTTTTCTCTGCGTCGTTTAAAAAAAGAAGGAGAATTAAAATTTCTTTATAAATATCTTTATGCAACAATATATTTTCTTAGAAAAGGAAAAGTAGATAAAAAAATTTTTGATTATCCAATGGGGGGTCAGGAGTATGAAAATCTTAAAGATATTTCGGTTACGGGCAATTTTCAGCGATATTTAAGAAAGATAAGAAAATTTTTTATTAAATATCTAAGCTGAAGCTTGATTAAGTATGTCGATCAGCTACTTTTGAGGCGGCATATGAATCAGGTTTAATTTTTATTTGATAACCACTACCTCGAATCATTCCAACCACTTCAGCAATCATTGCTCTTGTTTCACCATTTTGTCCTATATCAACGTGAATTTGGATATTGTAACGGGAGATGCCATTTGTTTTTAAAAATTTGATAAAAGTCTCGGCTGTTTGTAAAGAAAGAGTCGCTTCGGTATAAATTCTTTCCTTAAGAGACATTTTCTTTTTTATTATTTCTCGTTTCCAAAAATATATGCCACCAAAACCCACCCGGTGGACAATTAAAGCCGAAACAAAGTCAAAAGAATCTTTCTCAAATTTTTGTGAATCAGTACCAACAATTATTTCATATCGACTTTTTTTATCAGACGCCATAAATTCGCTAATAATTTTTTTAAGTTTATTAGTGTCAACACTGCCGTATGTTGGACTGTGAAACATAAAAAACTCAAAACTCAAAACTTTTAATTTAAAACTATCCTTTGATATTGCCGATTGGTTTAAAATAGGCCACGGGCTTTGATAAACCGGCCAATGAGACTGATTTTACCACCTCTTCAATATTTTTATAAGCAAATCCAGCCTCTTCGGCGACTCCTGAAAAAGAAGCGGCTTTAACGTAAATCCCTTTATTTTTTAATTGATGAATAAGTTTTTCTCCTTTGATTAATTTTTTGGCCTTGGCGCGTGACATTGTTCTGCCTGAGCCATGAGCTGTTGAAGCAAAGCTTTTTTCCATCGCCTCCTCTTTTCCCAAAAGCAAAAAACTTCCTGTTTCCATCGATCCGCCAATAATTACCGGTTGATTGGGAAAAGAACGGGTAGCACCTTTTCTGTGAATTAGAAGTTTTTTTTGATAATGAGTTTCAAATTTAGCCACATTATGAGCCACATCATAAACAAGATTCATCGATAAAGTTTTTGAATCTTTTCCCAAAACCTCTTCAAATACTTTTCTTACTTGATAAGTAATTGCCTGACGATTCACAAAAGCAAAGTTTACAGCACAACTCATGGCCGAAAGATAGTCTTTTCCTAAAGAAGAATTTATTGGCGCACAGGCTAACTGCCGATCAGATATTTGGATTTTAAAATGAGAGAGATTTTTTTCAAAAAGTCGAAGATAGTCGCTGCAGATTTGATGACCAAAACCACGTGATCCACAGTGAATCATCACCGTTATTTGATCTTTAGCAAAAATCCCAAGACTTTTGGCTGTTTTTTCGTCAAAAATTTTATCAACTTTTTGAATTTCTAAATAATGATTACCCGATCCCAAAGTGGCAAGTTGAGAAATGCCTCTTTCAATTGCCTCTTTTGAGACTTTTGAAAAATCAGCGTCTTTTACCACTCCTTCTTCTTCGATATGTTTTATGTCTTCCTCCCAGCCTAAACCAAATTTTTTGATAAGATAAGAAACTCCTTTTTCAACCAAATTTTTTAATTCATTTTTATTAATTTTTAAAAAACCTGACCTTCCTATCCCAACTGGAATTTTTTCAAAAAGTTTGTTGACTAATTTCTCAATAAAGGGCAAAATTTCTTTTGTTGTGAGATTGGTGGTTATTAATCGCATACCACAGTTGATATCGTATCCAACGGCTCCTGGAGCAACATATCCTTCCTTTTCATCCATGGCAAAAACTGTTCCAATGGGCGCTCCATAACCCGAGTGAGCATCGGGCATCACATAGACATCACCAAAAAGGCCAGGAAGAAAGGCAACATTTCTTGCTTGGTAAAAGACCTCCTCATCCATTTCTTTTAAAAGGTTTTCGGTGGCAAAGATTTTTATCTTTCTTTTTAGATTCTTATCATCAATTACCCATTCTGCTTGACTAATTTTTTTTAAATTAATTTTTTTAATATCAATCATAGTTAAATATCAAAAACTAAACTTAACCGATAAATGCCATTTTTTATTTTTAAATCAAATTTGTGTTTTGTTAAAGCTTTAATGTCAACTTTTATGGGTAAATTAGTTAATTTTTGGCCAAAAAGAGTGCCTTCAATTGAGTTTTTTTTGAAAATAAAACTCCCTTTTTTAAAAATTAAGTGTTTGGTGTCTTTTAAATAAATTAATTTTTCAATGAGCAAAAAGATTTGTTCAGAAAAGTCATCGGCTTCAATTTTAAAAGTAATTTTTTCTTTTAAATTTTTAATTTTTTTGATTTCAGTGATAATTGAGCCAAAGGCTTCAAGAAGATGGTTTAACAATATTTTTTTTGTTTTTCCGTAAACAACAACCAAAACGTCGGCAATATTTTCTTCTTCAATAATCTCCCATTTTTTATGCCTCACCCCAATAGATTTCTCCATAACCAGATTGTGCCAACTGATCTAAGATTTTTTCGGCTCTTTTTTGATCGATACCTAATTCCTTAGCTAAAATTGAGGATGGTGTTTCTTCTCTTTTTTCAACGATTTTTAGAGCTTGAAAAAACAGAGGATCTTTTTCTTCTTCCTCATCTTCTTTTTTCTCAATTTTAATCGCCATACTTTCAATTTTTTTTACTCGTTCGTCGATTTCTTCTAGTTTTTTTAGGATTAGCTGAAGAGTATGATCGTTCATGGTTTTTTTAATTTTTAACATAGCGGAGGCAAGAGGATTCGAACCTCTGATCCGCCGTTTGAGGCGGATACTGGTTTTCAAGACCAGCCCGTTCAACCACTCCGGCATGCCTCCTAAGTGGAGGCGCAGAGGGGAATCGAACCCCTGCAGTAGCTGTTTTGCAGACAGCTGCGTTTCCACTTCGCCACTGCGCCTTTTATTTAATATTTTACCATGGAGTAAAAGTTTTATAGTAAAATAATCTTGTTATTATGAAGACAAAAATTGAAACTTCAGCCGGAGGCATTGTTTTTAAGAAAGAAAACGGAAAGATTTTATGGCTTATCTGCCAGCATTCTTATCATCAAGGTTGGGTTTTTCCAAAAGGGTTGATTGGCGATAAAAAAGAAGATGAAGATATAAAAGAGGCCGCTTTGCGAGAAGTTGAAGAAGAAGGTGGTGTTAAGGCAAAAATTATTGATGAGACCCCCGTTAAGGTTTTTTATACTTATCAATGGCAAGGATCACCCCATGGAGGGAAGAATGGGGAAAAGATGCTTGTTAAAAAAACGGTTTACTATTTTTTAATGGAGTATCTTTCTGGTGATCCAAAAAATCATGATTGGGAGATGAGTAATGCTAAATTTGTTTTAGAAGAGGAAGCAAAAAAGATGTTGACTTATAAAAGCGATAGAGAGGCATTTGAAAAAATATTAAAAATTTTTAAAAATCATTTTCTTCAATAAATTTAGCAATCTCTTTTGTTCCCAAAAGAGAATCAAGTGTTAAAATTTCTTCAAAGCTAAACCAACCATATTCTGAAGCTTCATTATCTATTTTAACAGAAAGGTTATCTTCTTTTGGAAAACAGCGAAAGACAAATAAAAGTCCATGCCAGTTATCTTTGGGACGAATGACCTCAAAAACTTTGGGGAGAAATTTTACTTTTAAGATTTCTATACCCGTTTCCTCTTTTATTTCTCTTTTTACTGCTTCTTCTAAGGTTTCAAAAAACTCTAATCCTCCTCCTGGAAATTGCCATTTGCTCCACTCTTTTTTTGGCGACTGGCGTTTAGTAAGAAGATATTTATCATCTTTTTTAATAACTCCAATAACTACCGGAAAAATTTGTTTTTTCATAAAAAAAGCAGGTAATAGGAATTATCCCGCCTCTTGGGGATAAAAACTTACTATCTTCATGCCATAGCGAGATGTTTTACCACTCAAGTATACAAAAAAATTTAATGAGCGGGTGATGGGAATCGAACCCACTGTCTTCTCCTTGGCAAGGAGACGTTTTACCGGTAAACTACACCCGCTTATCTTGTGCCGAGGGGCAGAGTCGAACTGCCATCTGAGGTTTTTCAGACCCCCGCCGTGACCACCTTGGCTACCTCGGCAGCAACGAAATGGATCTTGCTATTTTGATTGACAATTTTTTAAACTAATTTTAAAATAAACTAAGTTTTAAAATTATATCAAAATATTTTCAATCTTTAAAAACTAAATAAAACTTCATTTGCACTTTATAAAAAATGTTATATAATATTTATTTAGTTTTTTCATGATAAAAATAAAAGAATTATTTTCCAATTCTTTTTAAAATTTTAGCCGGATTGGACGGCAATTTTTAAGCCCCAATCTGGGGCTTTTTTTGTTTTTATGACAGGTTTTATTTTAGGTGAAAAAGGGGAGATGAGTCAAATTTTTGATGACGAAGGCATTCGTTGGCCAGTAACTAAAATTCTAACCTCTCCTTGTTATCTTATTGATATCAAAACCAAGGAGAAAGACGGTTATTTTGCGGCTGTTCTTGGTTTCAAAGCCGTAAAAAACATCAAAAAACCAGTATTAGGTAAATTAACGAAGGCGGGGGTGAAAACCCCGCTTCGTTTTTTAAAAGAAATAAGACTTGATGATTTTGGTGATAAGGTTTTAGTTTTAAAAGATGAAGAGGGAAAAACTTGCGGATTAGAGATTAAAGATTTAAATTTAAAATTAAAGATAAGTGATCAAATCAATCCAAAATTGATGTTTAAAATTGGAGAAGAAGTAGATGTTTCTGGAATAAGTAAGGGAAAAGGATTCGCCGGGGTAGTTAAGAGGCACGGTTTTTCAGGAGGGCCAAGAACCCATGGTCAATCTGATCGAGAACGAGCGCCTGGTTCAATTGGTCAAACTACAACACCAGGAAGAGTATATAAAGGAAAAAGAATGGCAGGCAGAATGGGAGGAAAAAGAGTGACCGTTAAGAATCTGAAAGTAGTTGAAGTCGGTGATGATTATTTAGTTGTTTCTGGTCCTGTTCCTGGGGCAAAAGGGGGTCTTTTAGAAGTTGTTTCTTTTTAAATTTCTTAATAAAAGCTATGCCAAGAAAAACAACGGTTAAAAAAAAGAAGGAAGAAAAAGAGGAAAAAAAAGAAAGAAAAACGGAAAAGAAAAAAGAAACAAATGAGTTTAAAACGATCAAATTTTTTCCTGATGGCAAAAAAGAAGAAGTAACTCTGGCAAAAAGTCTTTTTGATGTGGTGGTTAATCCCAAAACTTTGGCTTTATATATACGCGTTTATTTAGCCAATAATCGTCAAGGAACTGCTTCCACTAAAACACGAGGTGAGGTTTCTGGTTCAACGAGAAAGATTTATCGCCAAAAAGGAACTGGTCGAGCAAGACACGGTGATATCAAAGCACCAATTTTTGTCGGTGGGGGTATCACTTTTGGCCCAAAACCACGTGATTATTCTTTAAAAATTAATAAAAAACAGAAAAAACAAGTATTTTTGGGGGCTTTAACTTACCAATTTAAGAATAAAGGTGTTTTAGTTTTTGATGATAGTTTTTTGACGATTAAACCAAAAACAAAAGAGCTTTTTGATTTTTTTGTCAAAAATAATTTAGCTTCAGAAAAAAAGCTGATTGTTTTACCAAAAATGGAAAGAAACAATTTAGTTTTGGCAGGAAGAAATATTACTAATTTAGAGTTTACTTCTTTGGAAAGTTTAAACGCTTATCAGATTTTGAGTACTAAAAAACTAATTTTTCTAGAAGAAGCACTTAAAAGTTTGGTCAAAAAATATGGAAATTAATGAGGTCATTATCGGTCCTTTAATTACGGAAAAGACGACTAATTTAGTAAAAGATAATATTTATACTTTTTTAGTTAATAAAAAGGCAAATAAGTTTCAAATAAAGACGGTGTTAGAGTCTTTATATAAAGTAAAAGTGGCCGAGATTCGTCTTGTTAATCGAAAAGGAAAAAAGAAAAAAGTAGGTAGGTTTTTGCATGAAAAAAAGTTACCCGATATTAAAATCGCTTATATTAAGTTAAAAGAGGGAAGTTTAGAAATTTTCCCCAAAGCCTAAATAAAAATTTATGACAGAAAAAGTTGTTGATAAAAAAGCAGAACCAGAAAAAAGTTTAATTACCATTTTAAAAAAACACTCTGGCCGTGACAATAGTGGTAAAATTTCTGTTCGTCATCGAGGGGGGCGGCAAAAAAGATATTATCGGATAATAGATTTTAAAAGAGACAAAAGGGACATAAAAGCAAGAGTTTTGCGGATTGAAAAGGATCCAAATCGGAATGCTTTTATTGCTTTAGTTGAGTATGAAGATAAAGAAAAAAGGTACATTCTTTGGCCAAAAGATTTAAAGATTGGTGATGAGATTATTGCTTCAGAAAAAGCAGAAATTGTCCCAGGTAATGCTTTGCCTTTGAAAAATATTCCCATTGGCGTTTTGGTTCACAATGTTGAGCTTTATCCAGGAAAAGGTGGTCAAATTATTCGAGGGGCAGGAACTGCGGCAATGGTGGTGGCGAAGGAAGGAAGATATGTTCATTTAAAACTTCCTTCAGGGGAAGTTAGAAAGTTTTTGGATGAATGTTGGGCGACTATTGGTAAGGTAGGGAATGAGGAGCATAAGGATGAGATTATTGGTAAAGCGGGAAGAAAAAGACTAATGGGTATTCGCCCAACCGTTCGCGGAACGGCCCAAAATCCAAGAAGTCATCCTCATGGTGGGGGAGAAGGAAGAACAGGGGAGGGAATGCATCCAAAAACGCCTTGGGGCAAACCCGCTCGTGGCAAAAAAACAAGAAAGAAAAACAAATGGAGTGATAAGTTAATTGTTAAAAGAAGAAAGTAAAAAAAATTTTTATGGAAAAAAAATTTGTTTTTAAAAATTTGCCAATTTCGCCAAAAAAACTAAGATTTTTATTGCCGCCTTTGAAAAAAATTTCACCAGTTAAGTCGTTAGATTATCTTTTTTATACACCAAAAAAAGGCGCCAAAATATTAAGAAAGGCAATTAAGTCAGCGGTTGATGCTGTAAAATCAGGTTTAAAAATAGAAGAAAATAAGTTAAAATTTAAGACTTTGGCGGTTGATGAGGGAAGAAAATTAAAACGTTTTCGTCCGGGAGGAAGAGGAACAGTAAAACCAATTGTTCGCCGTTTTTCTCATTTAACTATTGTTTTAACAGATGAAGAAAAAAAGAGTTTGAGAAAAAAAGAAGAAATAAAAAAGAAGGAAGAAGAAATTAATGATGAAAAAAGAGGAAAAAAGCTGGAAAAAAAAGAGGAAAAAAAGAGATTAAAAATTAAGAAAAAAAGTTAATTTATGGGCCAAAAAGTTCATCCAAAAGGTTTTCGGTTGGGAATTATTTTTAATTGGAGTTCCCGGTGGTTTTTTTCGTCAAAAAAGAATTATCGAGATATGCTTCTTTCTGATGCCAAAATTAGAGAAGGATTAATGAAAAAGTTGAGTTATGCAGCAGTCACCCAAGTTGATATTGAAAGAGCAATAAAGAAAATAACGTTAATTATTTTTTCGGTAAAACCAGGAGTGATTATTGGTCGGGGGGGTAAGGGATTGGAGGAAGTAAAGAATTTTATTTTACAATTTTTACCAACTACAAAAAATAAAAAAGAAACAAAAGTGGAAATTAAAATTGAGCCGGTTAAGCGACCTTATCTTAATGCTTATTACGTAGCCCAGTCAATTGCCGAAAAATTAGTGAAAAATTTTCCTCATCGAATGGTGGTTCATCAGGCAATGGATCGGGTGATGGAGGCAGGCGCCAAAGGAGTAAAGATTCAACTTGGTGGAAGAATTGGTGGAGCTGAGATTTCAAGGCGAGAAAAATATTTTCAAGGTACAGTTCCAACTTCAACTATTAGAGAAGAGATTGATTATGCTATTTATCCGGCATTGACCCGGTCCGGATATGTGGGAGTAAAAGTTTGGATTGCTAAATAATTTTTATGTTAATCCCAAAAAGACAAAAATATCGCAAACAGTTTCGTGGTGTTTTTCGAAGAATTGCCATAAAAGGCAATGAGCTGAATTTTGGAACGATTGGAGTAAAAGCACTTGAGGGAGGTTGGATTAAGGACAAAGAAATCGAGGCAGCAAGAGTAATTTTAGCAAGAGCCACAAGAAAAAACGGTAAGTTTTGGATTAGAATTTTTCCTGATAAACCTTATACCAAAAAACCACCAGAAGTAACCATGGGCGCGGGAAAGGGAGATGTTGCGTATTATGTGGCACCAGTTGCCCCAGGAAGAGTTTTGTTTGAAGTTTATGGTTTGAAAGAAGATGAGGCAAGAAAAGCTTTAAAAAATGTCATTGCTAAGTTATCAGTTAAAGCTAAGATAGTAAAAAAAGAAGAATGAAAAAAGAGATTAAAGAATTAAAACAAAAAACCATTAAAGAACTTGAGAAAGAGATTAATAATTTAAGGCAAGAGATTGCCAAGTTAAAAATTGAGATGAAAGTTAACCCGCCAAAAGACACTAATCTTTTAAGGAAAAGAAAGAAAAAATTAGCCAGGTTATTGACGGTTTTAACCGAGAAAAAAGAAGAAGAAAAGTTAAAAGTTAAGTAATTTTTTTTATGTCAAAAATTTTAACCGGAACGGTTATCTCAACTAAAATGCAAAAAACGGTGGTAGTAAAGGTGGAAAGAAAGTTTCGTCATCCTTTGTATGAGAAAGTGATTACTCGTCACAAAAAGTACAAAGCTCATAATGAAGATTTTGATTTAAAAGAAGGAGATCTAGTAAAAATTATCGAAACCCGACCAATTTCCAAAGACAAACATTTTAAAGTGGTAGAAAAGTTATCAAAATAAACTCTTATGATTCAACTAAGAACAATTTTAACTGTTGCTGATAATACTGGTGCTAAGAAAGCGATGATGATTGGTTTGCCAAAAAAAGGAAATCGAAAATTGGCTTATGTGGGTGATGTGATTACGGTGGTGGTTAAAGAAGCATTGCCTTATTCTTCAGTGAAAAAAGGCGATGTTTTGCCAGCGGTTGTTGTTCGGACAAGAAAAGAAAAAAGACGTCCTGATGGTAGTTACATTCGATTTGATGATAATGCTTGTGTGATTTTGGCAGGGAAAGGAGTAAAGGATCCAAAAGGTACAAGAGTTTTTGGCCCGATTGCTAAAGAAGTAAAAGATGCTGGTTTTTCAAAAATTGCTAGTTTAGCCGAAGAAATTTATTAGTTTAGAAAAATTTTTTATGAAAATTAAAAAAGGGGATAAAGTCAAAGTAATTTACGGAAAAGATAAAGGTAAAGAAGGAGTGGTGGAAAAAGTGTATAAAAAAACTAATAAAGTTTTGATTCCAGGAGTTAATTTATATAAAAAACATATTAAAAAAAATGAAAAAATGCCGCAAGGGGGAATAATCGATATCCCAAGACCCTTGGACGTTTCAAAAGTGATGCTTATTTGTCCAAAGTGTAAAAAACCAACGCGAGTGGGATTTTTTAAAGAAGGAAAGAAAAAATTTCGGATTTGTAAAAAATGCGAGAGTAAAATATAAATTTATTTTAAACTTGATATGGATTTTAAAACTTTTTATCAAAATGAGGTAAAACCGAAACTCATGAAAGAGCTTGGTATAAAAAATCCGATGGCTGTTCCTAAAGTGGAAAAGATTGTTTTAAATGTCGGTGCTGGAGAAGCGGTTACCAATAAAGGAGTTTTGGAAAAAATTCAAGAGCAAATTTCTTTGATTAGTGGACAAAAAGCAGTTATTACCAAAGCCAGAAAGTCTATTTCAGCTTTTAAAATAAGAAAAGGGATTCCCATTGGCGTAAAAGTGACTTTGCGGGGAAAAAGAATGTATCATTTTTTGGAAAAATTGATTAAAATTGTTATTCCTCGCTTGAAAGATTTTCGAGGAATTAATTTAAAAAGTTTAGATCCGGCAGGAAATTTAAATCTAGGTTTTTCTGAACAAACGATTTTTCCCGAGATTGATTTCGATAAAATTGATAAAATAAGAGGATTGCAAGTAACCATTGTTACCAACGCCAAAGATAAAAAAAAAGCAGAAAAGTTATTTCAGTTTTTAGGAATTCCTTTTTATGGCGAAAAAGTCAGATGAGGTAAAATTTTTAAGAAAACAAAAATATAAGGTTCGGTATCGTAACCGTTGTCCTTTTTGTGGAAGAGCAAGAGCTTATCTTCGCCGTTTTGGGATGTGTCGAATTTGTTTTCGCGAAAAAGCATTAAAGGGAGAGATCCCAGGTGTTAGAAAAATTTCTTGGTAATTTTAAATATGGCCAGATCGAGTAAAAAAGGTCCATACATTGATGAAAAACTATTAAAAAAGGTTTTAAAACAAAAAAAAACCGGAGAAAAAACACCCATTAAAACATGGGCAAGAGATTCGCAAATTCCCCCAGAATTTGTCGGACATAGATTTTTAGTTCACAATGGAATAAAATTTATTGAAGTTTTTATTACTGAGGCGATGGTTGGTCACCGATTGGGCGAGTTTGCCCCAACCAGAACCTTTAAAAGTCATGGTAAAGTTACCAAAAAAATAGTTGAACCAACATAAAAATTATGGAAAACAGTTTTATTGATCTTATAATTAGGATTAAAAATGCTTATCTGGCAGGAAAAGAAAAAGTTGAAGTTTTGCGTTCGAACTTTAATTTAAATATTTTGAAAAAGTTAAAAGAGCTAAAGTATATTAAAGATTATTTTGAAAAAGAGGATGGAAAAAAAATTGAGGTAGAACTTTTATATAAAAACAATCAACCAGCATTAAATGATGTAAAAATTCACTCAAAGATGGGAAGAAGGATTTATCGAGGTTATAGAAAGTTAAAACCGGTTTTAAATGGGCTGGGTTTTTCGATTATTTCAACATCAAAAGGAATTTTAACTAACGTTGAAGCAAAAAAGTTAAAAGTTGGTGGAGAACTTTTGTTTGATATTTGGTAATTTTTTATGTCAAAGATAGGCAAAAAACCCATTCCTTTATCAGAAAAAGTGAGTGTTAATATCAACCAAAAAAATATTTTAATAAAAGGACCAGAAGGAGAATTAAGCTTTACCCTACCTTCTGAGATAGGGGCAAAAGTGGAAGCAAATAATTTATTGGTTTTTGTAGAGAAAGAAAATAACCAATCAAAAGCTTTATGGGGTCTTTATCATCAACTTTTGGCCAATGCGGTTTTGGGCGTCCAAAAAAAATGGGAAAAGAGACTTCAGATTGTTGGTACCGGTTATAATGTTAAGCTTGAGGGAGAAAGATTAGTTTTTAAACTTGGTTATTCTCATCCAGTAATTTTTGAAAAACCAAAAGATATTGAGTTTAAAGTAGAAAAAAACACGATTATTTCCGTTTTAGGTGTTGATAAACAAAAAGTAGGGGAAGTTGCTTATAAAATTAGAATGTTAAAACCACCTGATGACTATAAAGGTAAAGGGATAAGATACGAGGGTGAAAAAATCAGACTTAAACCAACTAAAAAAGTTAAAAGCGGGGCAGCCGCATAAAAAATTTTAAAAATATGAAAAACATTAATCGTAATCGTCGCTTAAGAAGAAAATTACGGGTTTCGGCCAATATTTTTGGTACGAAAGATAGACCAAGAATTTCGGTATTTCGATCCAATCGTTATCTTTATGCTCAAGCGATTAATGATGAAAAACGACATACTTTAGCTTCTTCATCAAGTTTGATTTTGAGAAAAAATAAAAAAATCGATAAAAAAATGACAAAAGTTAGTGAGGCAAAAATTGTGGGTTTGGATTTGGCGGAAAAATTAAAAAAATTAGGAATTGAAAAAGCTGTTTTTGATCGAGGGCGGTATCATTATCATGGAAGGGTAGCTGCTTTGGCCGACGGCTTAAGAGAGGGAGGCATAAAAATATAAGTTTTTTGTTTTAAATTTAAAATGGAAGAAAATCAAAATCGCGAAGAAAAAAAATTTGAAGAAAAAGTTTTGATGGTGCGTCGAGTATCAAAAAAAATCCCCGGGGGTAATTATATTTCTTTTTCAGCTTTGGTGGCAGTAGGAGATCGGCAAGGGCAGGTGGGGATTGGCTTGGGAAGAGGGTTAGAAGTTCCCCCAGCAATTCAAAAAGCCATTAATTACGCCAAAAAACATTTGATAAAAGTACCTCTTTTTAAAAAAACTTTACCTCACGAAATAAAATTAAAATATAAAGCCGCCAAAGTTCTTTTAAAACCTGCTCCTGAGGGAACTGGTTTAAAAGTGGGGGGAGTGGCGCGTTTGATTTTAGAAGTTTGCGGGGTGGAGAATGCGTCAGGAAAGATTTTAGGTTCAAGAAACAAAATTGCTAATGCCTATGCAGTTTTAGAAGCGTTAAAAAAATTAAAACCAAAAAATCTATGAAAATTCCTTTTTTATCTTTTTTGCCAAAGCTTGTGAAAAAAGGAAAAAAAAGAGTGGGTCGAGGTTTGGGAAGCGGTAAAGGAGCCAAATCTGGTCGAGGGACAACCCGTCATCAAAAAGCAAGAGAATCAATTCCTCTTTATTTTGAAGGAGGGCAGGGGAGGATTATTAAAAAGTTTCCTCTTCTTCGGGGAAAAGGAAGAAACAAACCAAAAAAAAGTAAAAAACTTAAAAAAAAGGAGTTTTATGAAAAAAAATTAAAGAAAAAATTAGAAGAAAAAAACCATGAAAGAGATAACAAATAAAATTCAAAACCTGTTTGCCGATCCGGTTTTGCGCAAAAAATTAATTTTAACTTTTTTTATTTTTTTTGTTTTTCGACTGTTTGCTTTTTTACCAGTACCGGCAATAAATTTGACTCGTCTTAGAGCTTTATTTGGTCAAAATCAATTTTTATCCCTTTTGGATATTTTTTCCGGGGGGACTTTAATTAATTTTTCGGTGATGGCTTTGGGTCTTAATCCTTATATCAATGCCTCAATTATCATTCAGCTTTTAAGCGTGATCTATCCAAAATTAGAGGAACTGAGGAAAGAAGGTGAATATGGCCGATTTAAAATTAATCAATATACTCGACTTTTAACTTTACCTTTAACTATTCTCCAATCAATTGGGATTTATTTTCTTTTACATAATCAAAAAATTATCGCTTATTTAACGCCGCTTGAGTTTTTTTCATTTATTACTACCTTAACCGCTGGTACTTTTATTTTGATATGGCTTGGCGAGCTGATTTCTGAGTTTGGTTTAGGCAACGGCATTTCTCTTTTAATCTTTGCTGGAATTGTGGGAAGGTTGCCAGTTTTTATAAGTCGTACCGCTTTAATTATCAGTAAAGAATTGATTTTTAATCTTTTAATTTTTTTACTTTTGGCAGTTTTGGTGATTGGGACGGTTGTTTTTATTAGCGAAGCCACAAGAAAAATTCCAGTTTTATATGCCAAAAGAATTAAGGGCAATCGTATTTATCAAACTGCCCCTAACTTTCTTCCTTTAAAATTAACCCAAGCCGGAGTTATCCCAATTATATTTGCTGTGTCTTTTGTTCTTTTTCCTCAACTTTTAGGTAATTTTTTAGCAGGAGCAAAAAATAAAATTGTTTCTGATTTTGGTAATTTTTTGATAGTTTTTTTTAATCCTTCGGGTTTTTTTTATAATTTTTTATATTTTTTCTTGGTGATTGGGTTTACTTTTTTTTACACAGTGCTTATTTTTAATCCCCAAAAGATTGCTGAGGAGTTACAAAAAAATGGGGGATTTATTCCAGGAATAAGACCGGGAGTTTCCACCAAAGAATATTTAGAAAAAGTTTTGTACAAAATTACTGCAGCTGGAGCTTTGTTTTTGGGATTGATTGCGATTTTTCCGGTTATCGCAGAAAAAATTACTGGTGTTTCTAATTTAGTTATTGGTGGGACAAGTGTTTTAATTGTTGTTTCTGTTGTTTTGGAAACTTTTAAAATGATAGAGGTGCAGTTGATTATGAAAAATTATGATAAGTTTTTAAGATAAAAAATCTATGGCAAAAAAAGGTTCTCGTCTTCTTATCGGTTTAGTTTGCGAAAGTTGTAAAAGATTAAATTATGTGACAGAGAAGAACAAAGTTAATACGCCGGAAAAGTTAAAAATTAAAAAATACTGCCCCTCTTGTAAAAAAAGAACGGTTCACCAGGAGACAAAAAAACTTGATTAAATTATGAAACTTGTATTAATCGGTATCCAAGGTTCAGGTAAATCTACCCAAGGGAATCTTTTATCAAAACAACTAGATATTCCCTATCTTTCAACCGGTCATATTTTTCGTCAAATTGCTAAAGAAAAAACGGCTTTAGGCCGTTATATCAAAGAAACAATTAACGCTGGTCTTTTGGTTCCCGATGATAAAACGATTGAGATTGTTGAAAATTATCTTTCAAGGCCAGAATACAAAAAAGGTTATATTTTAGATGGTTTCCCAAGAACTTTATATCAAGCCAAAAAATTTAAAAACCATTTAGATAAAGTTATTTATCTTAAGATTTCCGAAAAAGAAGCAATTTGGCGACTTTTTCATCGCAATGACACTTTAAGAGAAGATGAGACATTGCCGGCTTTGCGACAAAGGATAAAACTTTTTTATCAACATACTTTGCCGGTAGTTGAATACTATCGAAAAAAAGGGATTTTGGCTGAAATTGATGGTGAAAGATCAATTACCGAAGTTAATCAAGAGATTTTGAAAAATTTGGGAAAGCAATTGGTTGAGAATCAAATTAAATCATGGAGGCAAAAGAAAAAAACTATTCTTGCAATTGTTGGTTTGCCAGGAAGCGGCAAAACTGAGGCAGCCAATTATTTTAAAGAAAAAAAAGGTTTGCCAGTGATTTCTTTTGGCAAAATTATCAATGAATATATTGAAAAACATGGGCTTTCGCATACTAATGAGGTTCATCGAAAATTAAGAATGGAGTTTCGTCAAAAATATGGAATGGCGGCAATGGCGGTATTAAATGAAAAAAAAATCAAAAAAGCGTTGAAAAAAAGTAACATCATTATTATTGAAGGAATGCGTTCGTGGGAGGAGTATCTTTATTTAAAGAAAAAATTTCCAAAAGTAAGAATTGTGATTTTAGCATTGTTTGTTGATAAAGATTTGCGTTATAAAAGATTGGCTAATAGGAAAGAAAGACCAGCGCTTTATGGAGAAGAAAGAGATATCAGTGAGTTAATCGAAAGTAATATGGGACCAACGATTTCTTTTGCTGATTATTTGGTTAAAAACAACTTTTCTAAAGAAGAATTTTTTGATAAGTTGGAAGAAGTATATCGTATTATTTATTTTTCGTAAAAAAAGAAAAATTATGATTTACTATAAGACTGAAGAAGAAATTAAAATTATAAGTGAAGGAGGTAAAAAACTTAGACGAATTATTGAAAAATTGATCAAGTTGGTTAAGCCAGGGATAACGACTTTGACAATAGAAAAACAAGCTAGACAGCTGATTCAAGAAGAAAAAGCAGAAGTTTCTTTTGATAAGGTAGAAGGATATCAATTTGCTACTTGTTTGCCGGTTAACAACCAAATTGTGCATACTCCACCATCAGAAAGAGTTTTAAAAAAAGGTGATTTGTTAACTGTCGATATTGGGGTTTATTATCAGGGTTTTCATACCGATTGTGCTGAAACAATTATTGTTGGAGAGGAGGGAAAAGAAGAAATAAAAAGATTTTTAGATACCGGTAAAGAAGCATTAAAAAAAGCAATTGAAAAGATAAAAGTAGGGGGGTATTTGGGAGAGGTTTCAAAAGCAATTGAGACAACGATTAAAAAAAACGGTTATTTTGTTATTAAAAAGCTAACTGGGCATGGAATTGGTAAAGACCTACACGAGGATCCATTTATTTTTGGATTTTTAGATCGGCCAATCGAAAAGACTTTAAAGATAAAGCCGGGTTTAGTATTAGCAGTTGAAGTAATTTATTCAATGGGAACAGAGGAGATGATTTTTGAGAAAGATAGTATGTGGTCAATTGTAACAAAAGATGGGAGTTTATCAGCTTGTTTTGAAAAAACTGTGGCCGTAACAAAAAATGGGGTTTTGATTTTAACTTAGTCTTTTAAAATTAAAATTTTTATGTTAAAATATTGTTTTATTGTTTTTAAGATATGAAAGATAACGTTTTGGTGGTTGAAGGTGAAGTAGTAGAAAACCTCCCCAATACTCTTTTTCGGGTGAAATTAAAAGATTCCCAAAAAGTGATTTTGTGTTATTTGTCAGGAAAAATGAGAAAAAATTTTATAAAAATTTTACCTGGTGATAAAGTAAAGGTAGAGATGACACCTTATGATTTAGAAAGAGGAAGGATTATTTATCGTTTATAAAAATTCTTATGAAAGTAAGAGCGTCTTTAAAAAAAATTTGTGCTAAATGTCAGCTAGTAAAACGAAAAGGTCGTTTATATATTATTTGTGAAAACCCCAAGCATAAACAAAGACAGGGGTAATCAAAATTAAAAGTTTAAAAAGAGAAATCAAATGGTTAGAATTTTTGGTGTTTCCTTACCCGATGATAAAAGGGTTGAGTACAGTTTGACTTTAATTTATGGCATTGGTTGGCAGCGTGCCAAAGAGATTTTAAAAGCAACCAGTATTGATCCTAATAAAAAAACAGGTAATTTATCGGAAGAAGAGTTGAGAAAAATTACCGATTTTATCGAAAAAAATTATAAAGTGGAAGGAGAACTTCGGGAAGAAATAATGGAAAATATAAAAAGACTTAAAGAAATTGGTTGTTATCGAGGGATAAGACATATTCGGGGATTACCCGTTAGAGGTCAAAGGACACGTTCTAATGCCCGAACGAAACGAGGAAAAAGAAAAACTGTTGGTGCTTTGAGAAAAGAAGTGTGGGCCAAAATTGAGCAAGAAAAACAAAAAAAACAACAAACAGCTGCTGATAAAAGTTCCAAAAAATAAAATAATTTATGGTAAGAAAAAAAGATAAAAAACAAAAACGGGTAGTGGAAAAGGGAAGGATATATGTTGTTGCTACTTTTAACAATACTTTTATTACTGTTACTGATGAAAAAAGCAATCCGGTAATTGTTGGTTCTTGTGGAATGTATGGTTTTTCTGGAACAAGAAAGTCAACCCCTCACGCAGCAACAGTTACCACTGAGGCAACGTTAAAAAAAGCAATCGCCGAATATGGGTTAAAAGAAGTTGATGTTTTTGTTAAAGGAATCGGTCCAGGACGAGAAGCGGCTTTACGAGTGATAAGAAGTTCGCAGATTGATGTTTTGCGCTTAATTGACATTACCCCAGTTCCTCATAATGGGGTGCGACCACCCAAAATAAGAAGGGTTTAAAAATTAAAAATTATATTTATAAAATTTAATGAGATATACCGGTCCAAAAAATAGAATCGCCAGACAACTAGGTATTGACTTAGGGCTTAAAACTCCAGGTACAAAATCACACGCAAGACTTCTTAAAAGACTAAATATCCCACCTGGTCAACATGGGGTTAAAAGCCGAAGAAAACTTTCTGAGCGGGCGTTACAGCTTAGAGAAAAACAAAAATTGAGATTTATTTTCGGTATTTCTGAAAGTCAGTTGAAGAAATACTTTAAAAAAGCATCACAAAAAAAAGGTAATACCGTCTTGTTTCTTTGTCAATTTTTAGAAAGAAGACTTGATAACGTTGTTTATCGTTTAGGATTTGCTCCAACAAGAGCTTCCGCTCGTCAACTTATATCTCACAAACACATTAAAGTTAACGATAAAGTTTTAAACATTCCATCGTATTTAGTCAAAGTTAATGATATAATTACCTTTGCTGATGAAAAAATGATGCAAGTCCCTGAAATAAAGCAAAGCTTGGAAAATAAAGATTTAATTATCCCTTCCTGGTTAAAAAGAGAAGGAAAAACAGGAAAAGTAATAGAAGAACCTTCAAGTGAGTTAATCGAAAAACAAGTTCATTTAAGATTAGTAATTGAATACTATTCTCGTTAAAAATTTTTAATTTTAAAAAAAATATGCTTACCCCCAATTACTCAACCGAAAAAGTGGAAGAAAACGCCACTTATGGAAAGTTTGTCTTAAGTCCCCTTCCTAAAAGTTTTGGTCATACTTTTGGATTTGCCTTAAGGCGGACTCTTCTTTCATCACTTGAAGGAGCAGCCATTACTCAGGTAAAGATTGAAGGCGTTCCTCATCTTTTTATGCCAATTGCTGGTATTAAAGAAAGCGCCTTAGAACTTATTTTAAATCTAAAAACAATCAAGTTTGAATTACCAGCCAACGGCCAAGCCAGAGTTTATTTAGAAAAAAAAGGATCAGGAAAAATTTATAGCAAAGATTTAAAAGGAGAGGTAAAACCCATAGATGAAAATATTTATCTGGCTGAGATTACTGCTGAAAAAGGAAAACTTTTTTTAGAAGCGATTGTGGAAAAAGGAATCGGTTTTTTACCGTCTGAACAACAAGAAAAAAAAGAGTTTGGTTTTATTGCTATTGATGCTGCATTCTCCCCAATTGTTAAGGTTAATTATAAAGTTGAGGAAGCAAGAGTGGGGACCAAAACTAACTTTGAACGGTTGATTTTAGAAATTTGGACTAATGGTGGAATTACACCAAGCAATGCCTTAAGACAAGCAGCCCAGATTATTTCAACCCATTTTGATCATCTTTTATCAGGAAAAGATTCGCCAAAACCAAAAGTTGATTCTACGGCGTTACAGTCTCAAAATAAGGAAAATAATCGTTTTTTAGAGATTATTATCGACGAATTAAATTTACCCTCAAGGGTAATTAATGCTTTACTTCGAGAAAAGATAGAAACAGTGGCTGATTTGATGAAAGTGGGTAAATCAAAGTTGACAACCATGAAAGGATTGGGAAAAAAATCAATTGAATTAATCGAAGAAGAACTTAAAAAATTAGGAGTTTCCTTAAAAGAAGAATAAATTGTTGTTTTTAATTTTTATGCGTCATCGGGTAAAAAAAATAAAGTTTAAAGGTGGTTACGATGCTACCCGGGCTTTGCTAAAAAAATTAGCTTACAATTTTTTGACGCGCGGTAAAATAAAAACCACTTTAGCCAAAGCCAAAGTTCTTAAATCAGCGATTGAGAAATTGGTAGAGAAGATGAAGGAGGAAAATGAAAAAAATAAAGCGTTTTTTCTTTCCTATTTTGGTCAAAAAAGAAAGCTTTTGCCGCTTTTTTTCAAAGTAATTGGGCCGGTTTTCAAAGAGGTAAAAGGAGGTTATGTTCGGATTATCAAACTTGGTCAAAGAGATTCTGATGGAGCAAGCCAAGCTTTAGTAGAATGGACAAAACCGGTAGTTTATGAAAATCTTGAAGATAGAAAAACAAGAGAAAAAGAAAAAAAAGATGTTAAAGAAAAAGTTAAAAAATAAAAATAGATATGGTAAATTTAACTGTATCAACTAAATCGATATCAGAAAAAGAAATAAAAAGAGAGTGGCTTGAGATTGATGTTTCTGATAAAGTATTGGGAAGAGTGGCGCCAAAAATTGCTTTTTTTCTTCAAGGAAAACATAAAGTTAACTATGTTCCCTATTTAGATATGGGAGATTATGTGGTGGTTATTAATGCTAAAAAAATAAAAGTTACCGGTAATAAATTGGAAGAAAAAATCTATACCCGGTATTCCGGTTATCCTGGTGGGTTAAAAAAGACAAAACTTAGTGAGCTTTTGGAAAAAAATCCTAAAGAGGTGATCCGTCATGCGGTTTTGGGAATGCTTCCTAAAAATAAATTAAGAAAGAAAAGAATTACTAGATTATATGTTTTTCCCGAAAACAATCATCCTTATAAAAATAAAGTTAAAAGTGTGGTAATTTAATTTTATGGCAAAAAAGACGAAAGATTTAAAATATTATGAAGCGGTTGGTCGAAGAAAAGAAGCTACTGCTATTGCCCGTTTGTATATTCCATCTCAAGAGGGAGTAACAACCGTTTCTGACTTAAAGATTAAGAAGGGTGAAATTTTTGTTAATGGAAGACCAATTGAAGATATTTATAAAGCACCAGAAGAAAAAATAATTTATCAAAAACCTTTAAAACTAACTAATTGCGAAGATCGATTTTCTATTTCTGTAAAAGTTTCTGGTGGTGGAAAAATAGGTAGACTTTTTGCTATTACTTTAGCTATTAGTCGCGCTTTGGCCCTAGTTGATCAAAATTATCGATCGATTTTGAGGAAAGAAGGTCTTTTGACTGTTGATTCCAGGGTTAGAGAGCGAAGAAAAGTGGGTACCGGTGGCAAAGCCAGAAGAGAAAAACAATCACCAAAACGGTAATCTTATAAAATAAAATTCATGAACAAAGATCTATCAGTTATTATCGTTTCTTATAATACCTCAGAATTAACTTTTAAATGCATTAACAGTCTTTTTTCTTCTTTAGAAAAAGAAAAAAATATCTCTTTTGAGGTAATTGTAGTTGATAATGGTTCAGAAGATAACACAGTTGATATGTTAAAAAAAATCCCGATAGAAAAAGATAGGTTTTTGATTATTGAAAACAAAAAAAATCTTGGTTATGCCAAAGCTAATAATTTAGCAATAAAAAAGGCGTCGGGGGAGTTTATTCTTTTTTTAAACTCTGATGTTTTAATTTCTGAGATTGATTGGAATAAAATTCTTAAATTTTTAGAAAAAAATAAAAAAGTTGGTGCTCTTACCGTTAGGGTTAATTTAAAAAATGAGCAGATAGACCCAGCCTGTCATCGAGGATCGCCTACCTTATGGCGAAGTTTTTGCTATTTTTTAGGTTTGGAAAGATTTTTTTCTCCTTTTCCTTTTTTAAATCGTTTTTTTGGTGGTTATCATTTGATTCATTTAGATTTTAAAAAAATTCATGAAGTTGAAGCCATCTCTGGAGCATTTTTTTTAACAAGAAAAAAGATTTTGTCAAGATTAAAGGGTTTTGATGAGGATTTTTTTATGTATGGAGAAGATTTGGATCTTTGTGTGAGGATCAAAAAAATAGGTTATAAGATTGTTTACTATCCTTTGTTTTCTGTTTTGCACTTAAAATATCAAAGTGGTTTAGGAAATAAAGATAAAGAATTGAAAAGACAAACAAAGTATTATTTTTATCAAGCAATGAAGATTTTTTATCAAAAACATTATGAAAAAAGATACCCTTTTTTTATTAATTTTTTTGTTTATCTTTTTCTTGATAGAAAGATAAAACTTTATGAAAAAGATCGGTATTGATGCCCGGCTTCTTAATCAAACTGGGGTAGGAACTTATTTACAAAATCTTCTTTTTTATCTTGATAAAAAGAATAATCCTAATCATTCATATTTTGTTTATTTATTAAAAAATGATTTTAAGAAGATAAATTTTGAAAGTAAAAACATTATCAAAAAAGAGGCCAATTTTTACTGGCACAGTTTCTCTGAACAAGTTGGATTTTTAATGACTTTGTTAAAAGATAATCTTGATTTGATGCACTTTACTTATTTTACTTTCCCAATTTTTTATTGGAGAAAATTTTTAATCACCATTCATGATATGACGCCAATTTTGTTTAAAACTGGTCGCGCCTCAACAAAAAATCCATTAATCTATCAGTTAAAACATTTGATTTTTAAAATCGTTCTTTTTTTGGGGTTAAGAAACTCAGTTAAGGTGATTGTCCCCACCAAAACCGTTAAACAACAGATTATTTCTTACTATGGTCAAAAATTTAAAGACAAAATTAAGGTAATTTATGAGGGGGTTTCTTATCATCTTTTAAAAGAAAAAAAAGAAAAGAAAATTATAAAAGAATTTCCCTATAAAAATTTTTTTCTTTATGTTGGTAATTTTTATCCTCATAAAAATGTTGAAAATTTAATTGAAGCATTTTCTTCTGTTGATAAAAAATACTCTCTTATTTTAATTGGGATAGATGATTTTTTTACTAAAAGAATAGAGGGTTTTTTAAAGAAGAAAAATTTAAAAAACATTGTTCTTATTAAAAATTTACCAAAAGATAAATTAAAGTGGTTTTATCAAAATTGCTTGGCTTTGGTACATCCTTCTTTATCAGAAGGGTTTGGTCTAACATTGTTTGAGGCAGCTTATTACGGGAAGCCAATTATTGCATCCAACATCAAAGTTTTTAAAGAACTTTGGGGAGAAAATTACCTTTCTTTTGACCCAAAAAATCAAGATGATATCAAAGAAAAAATTAACTATTTTTTAAAAAAAAGACCGAAATTTTCCTACCAAAAAATTCTTCAAAAATATTCTTTTGAAAAAATGACAAAAGAGACTTTAAAACTTTACGAAGAACTTCTTAAATCTTAAATGATAAAAATTAGAACTTGCCTAAACCATCTTACCAACGGCCGCAAAAAGATGGTAAAAGTTGAAAAAAGGAAGGGGATTTGGGAGAATATAAACTATGAATAATAGTGGTTTATTTGAGGAAGAAAGAAAAATTGTTGATATTAAGGTCTTGGAAAGTTGGCTAAAAAGTGCTGCCGATCTTTTGCGCGGTCGATCAGAAGGACTTTATTATATTATCACCCTTCTTTTTTATAAAAGGCTTTGTGATGTTTTTGATGATGAGATAAAAGAGGTACAAAAAGAAATCAAAGATTTACCTGAAAAAGAATTTAACAAAATTGTCAAAGAAGCAAAACTTACCCGAATTTTTATCCCAAAAGAGGCTCATTTTTCCGAGGTTAGAAAAACAACGGTTAATTTAGGTGAAAGATTAGATAATGCCTTGTTTTTAATTGCCAAAGAAAATCCCCAACTTCAAGGGGTGATTGATACCGTTCAATTCAATGAAACCCGCTACGATGCAGGTCAATATAAAAGGATAATTGATGACAACACCATCGCAAAACTTTTAGAGGTTTTTAACCGTCATACAATCGGTCTTGATGAGACTGAACCTGATATTATTGGTCGGGCTTATGAGTATTTACTTCGTTTGTATGCATCAAGCAAAGGAAAAACCGCCGGTGAGTTTTATACGCCAACTGAGGTGGCATTTTTGATGGCCTATTGTTTGGAGCCAAAAGAAGGAGAGGAAATTTACGATCCGGCGGTTGGTTCAGGTGGGCTTTTGATTAAAAATCATTTAGTTTTAAAAGAAAAACTTGGCGGAAAAATTAGTCGACCTTTAAAACTTTATGGTCAGGAAATAGATCATCTAACTTACGCTTTGGCAAAAATTAATATGTTTATTCACAATATTGAAAAAGCAGATATTCGCTTGGGCGATACCCTTTTAAACCCGGCGTTTTTGGAAGATAATCGGTTGAAAAAATTTGATGTTGTTTGCGCCAATCCAATGTGGAATCAAAAAAATTATGATGATAATTTTTATGACTCAGATCAGTTTGAAAGATTTTCTTTTGGCTATCCACCAAGAAATACTGCTGACTGGGGTTGGGTGCAACATATGTTTGCTTCATTAAAAGACAATGGTCGGATGGCAGTGATTTTAGACACTGGCGCTGTCTCTCGGGGATCAGGAGAGAAAAAAGATAGAGAAAAAGAGATTAGAAAAAAATTTATTGAAAGAGATTTGATAGATGTGGTTTTGCTTCTTCCTAAAAATCTTTTTTACAATACTGATGCTCCTGGTGTTATTTTATTTTTGCGAAAACAAAAACCAGAAGAAAGAAAAGGCAAGATTTTACTAATAAACGCCTCGCGCGAATTTCAAAAAGGAAAACCAAAAAACTATTTAGGTGAGGAAAATATCACAAAAATTGTTGATGTTTATAAAAATTTTAAGGAAGTTGAAGGATTAAGCAAAATTATAACTTTAGAAGAAGCAAAAGAAACAGATTATAATATTTCGCCCTCAAGATTTGTAAGTATTATTGAAGAAGAGAATTATAGATCAATAAGTGAGATTAAAGCGGAGTTGGAGAAAGCGGAGGAAAAAAGGAGAAAGGTTGAGGAAAAATTAATTAAAATTTTAGGAAAAATAATATGAATTTTGCTGATATAACTTCTCGTTTGGAAGGACAAAATTTAATCGCGTTTATCGCCTTATTTTTAGCATATTTAGCTTATAGAAAATCTATTTACGATGAATTTAAAAGCTGGATTGATTTGATTAAATCATTTAAGTCTGAGTTAGATTATGCATCTGCATGGATAGGAAATTCTTATTCTTCGGCTCATGCAGATTGGTATGATCCCTCAAAATTGGTTTATCCTCTCACCTTTGAGTCAGTAAAAGCAATTTTACAGAAAGGGCGCCCACCCTTTTTTATTGGTGAAGAATTTTTAAAAAAATTAGCAATTTTTAATGAAAGAATACATGCTTTTAATCATTTGTTAAATGCACAAATCAATAATTATATTTTTAACGATTCCAATAAGCAATTGACTAAAGAAAAAGCTTTTTTTATAAATAAAGTTATTCATCTTCAGTTAATTGGTAATTTGAATACTGGTACATTATATTTTTTTCACCGATATTTTGATAAGGAAGTTTCAGTAATTTTATCTATTTGGAAATATAAAATTCCTTGGCATATAAAGTATCCTTTTTTAGTTTTTTTTATTAGTTTTTTTATTTATGTAATAATTGATTTTTATCTTTAAGTATGGGTTGGCCAACAAAGAAATTAGGAATGATTGAAGATTATCAAATAAAAAAGAAAGTAGAATTTTGTTTGAGACAGTTATTTAAAAATGATTATCATCTGTTAGAGATTAAAGCGCATGAAAGAAGTATTGCTCATAAATTAGCTGAATATTTGCAACAGCAATTTCCTGATTGGCATGTTGATTGTGAATATAATAGGCATTATATAGAAATTAAAAAATTGGATGAAGGAAAAGTTTATCCTGATATTATCGTTCATTTAAGAAATACTTCTTTTAATTTACTTGTAATTGAAATTAAATGTTCTGATGAAAATTATGAAGAAGACATCGAAAAATTAAAAAAATTTACAGAACACAATGGTAAATTTAATTATCAATTAGGTCTATTTTTAAAGATTATTAATTGTGAGATAAAGGAAAAAATATGGTTCAAAAATGGCCAACAAAAAAATTAGGTGATTATATTCAAGAAAAAAAAGAAAAAAATAAGAAAGGTATAGACTTACCTGTTTATTCTATTTCAAACATTTATGGTTTCATCCATTCTGAAGAACTTTTTTATAAAAAGGTTTATAGTAAAAGTTTAAGAAATTATAAAATAGTTGAAAAAGGTGATTTTGCTTATAATCCTGCAAGAATTAATGTAGGTTCAATCGGCTTATTTGATAAAGAAGATAGAGTATTAGTTAGTCCGATGTATACTGTTTTTAAAATAATAGATAAAAATAGCCTAGACCCCAAATTCCTTTTTTTATTATTTAAAACCGATAAATATTCAAAATTAATAAAAAATACAGCTGATTCAAGAGGAAGTGTTAGAAAAATTTTATCTTATGATGATTTGGTAAATTTTTTAATCCCCCTCCCCCCTCTTCCCATCCAGCAAAAAATTGTAAAAATTCTTGATACGATTCAGGAGGCAGTTGATATTCAGGAGAAAATTATTGAGAAAACAAAAGAGTTGAAAAAATCATTGATGAATTTATTATTTCACTATGGTGTGGGGGGTTTGCGGGTTAAAGAGTTAATGAGTTCGCGAGTTGGCGAGTTGACTAGTTCAGAAATTGAAAAATTTGGGATAAAATTAAAGAAAACTGAAATTGGAGAGATTCCAGAGGATTGGGGTGTTATTAGTTTTTCAAAATCTCTGGATATAAATTTTAGGTTTAAAGTTGGTGAGTTAAAACAAAGAGATTATCAGAAAGATGGGGAATATCCAATCATTGATCAGGGCGAAAAATTAATTGCAGGTTACTCTGAAGATTATGATAAAGTTTATCAAGGAGATTTACCAGTTGTAATTTTTGGAGATCATACGAGAGTAGTTAAATATGTAGACTTTCCATTTATTGTGGGTGGCGGAGGAGTAAAAATTTTAAAACCAAATGATAATTTTGATATAAAGTATTTTTATTATTTACTTTTAAATCTCGATATTGAAAGTAGAGGATATAATCGTCACTTTGGAATTCTAAAAGACAAATTAATACCCTTACCACCTCTTCCCGAACAACAAGAAATTGCTGAGATTTTGCAGACGATTGACCAAAAAATTGAGATTGAGAGAAGGAAAAAGGAGCTTTATGAGGAGTTGTTTAAAGCGATGTTAAATAATATAATGTCTCAAAGAATTGATATTAATAATATTGGGTTGTAAAAAATAATTTAAATTATGTTAGTTTTTATTGATGAATCTGGAGATACAGGATTAAAAGTAAAAAAGGGATCAAGTCGATATTTTATTATTACATTAGTGTCTTTTGAAGAAAACGAAGAAGCGATTGTTTGCGATCAAAGAATTCAACTTTTAAAAAGAGAATTAAGATTACCAGCGGATTTTGAGTTTAAATTTAGCAAGTTACGCAAAGATATAAGAATAAAATTTTTTTAAGCTGTTTTGCCCTATGTTTTCTTTTATTATGGCATCGTTATCAACAAAGACCCAGCAAATTATATGGTGACGGTTTTAAAATTAAAGAATCGTTTTATAAATATACTTGCAGTTTAGTTTTTGAAAACGCAAAGCCCCATCTTAAAGAGGCAACAATTATTATTGACGGAAGCGGATCGAGAGAGTTTAAAAAACAGTTTAGTACTTATTTAAGAAAAAAAGTTGGCACAAGTGTTATTAAAAAAATTAAAATCCAATCTTCACACAATAATAATTTAATCCAATTGGCAGATATGATCGCTGGGGCCATAAACCGAAGTTTTAGTCAAAAAGGAGATAAAGATATTTATCGAAAGATAATTAAATCCAAAGAAATATATGTTCAAATTTGGCCAAAATAAAACCATCGTCTCTATCCCTTCAAAAGGAACGCTCGCATTGGATTGCGACAGTTTGAGACGATGGCAATTCCAATATATTATAATACAAAAAGCGATATACTATGTCAATAGTTTTTTTGTATTTAAACAAAAAAACACCAATATTGTTTAAATTAAAAAAATTTTTAATCCCAATAGACTAAATATGAATGATATTAAAAGAGTAACATTTTCAGAAAGAAAAACTGTCCAAAATCCGATTTTAAACTATGCTGTTGATTTGGGTTGGCAATATTTAGATCAAGAAAAAGCTCTTGATTTGCGCGATGGAGAAACAGGTATTTTCTTTTTGCCGGTTTTAAAACAAAAATTAAAAGAGTTCAATCCTTGGCTTTTGGAGACTGAAGTGGATGATGTTATCCGTGAACTTTTAGAAAGGATAAGATACGGCTTTGAAGGTAATCAAAAAATTCTAAATTATCTTCGCAGTCAGGTGCCAGTTTTTAGTAAAAGAGAAAATCGGCGTTTAAATATCCGTTTTTTTGACTTTGAAAATCCAAAAAACAATGTTTTTTACGTAACTTTTGAACTGTCATTTACCAATGGTAAAGCCTGGAATCGCTTTGATTTAGTTTTTTATATTAACGGTCTGCCAATTTTAATTTTGGAAACCAAAAATCCAGAAAAAGAAGAAGGGATCGATGAAGCTTTAACTCAAATCAAAAGATACCACAACGAGTCGCCAGAGTTTATGACTTATCCTTTATTGTTTGTTGCTTGTAATCTTCATCAGTTTATTTACGGACCGACTTGGAATTTAGAGGAGCGCTATCTTTATCACTGGCGGCAAGGGAAAAATTTAGAAGAAATTTCTAAGTCATTTTTAGATTTCAAAAGAATCCTTTCATTTATTGAGGATTATATAATTTTTTGGAAAGAACAGGGTGAGGTAAAAAAAATTGTTTTGGCAACCCATCAGATCAAAGCGGTAGAAAAAATTGTTGAACGAGTAATCAAAGGAGAAAAAAGACACGGTTTAATTTGGCATACTCAAGGAAGCGGGAAAACTTTGTCAATGATCGTTTCCGCTTATAAATTAAGAAAATTGCCAAGTTTAGATAATCCAACACTTTTGATAGTTGTTGACAGAACGGAATTGGAGGAACAAATGAGTCAAAATTTAGAAAAATACGGTTTTCCGGCCGTTGAGATTGCTAAAAGTAAAGAGAAATTAAAAGAACTTTTAGCATCTGATTATCGGGGGCTTATTATAACTTTGATTCATAAATTCGATCGAATTTCGCAAAATTTAAATCAAAGAAAAAATATTATTGTTTTTGTTGATGAGGCGCATCGAACTCAAGAGGGAGAGTTGGCTGTTTATATGCGATCTTCCTTGCCTAATGCTTTCTATTTTGGATTTACTGGCACTCCAATTGACAAAACCAATATTGGCAAAGGGACATTTATAACTTTTGGAAAAGATGATCCGCCAAAAGGATATTTGGACAAATACTCAATTGTTGACTCTTTAATTGATGGAACAACGGTACCAATAAACTATACTTTAGCCCCCAATGACTTTCTTATTCCAAAAGATATTCTTCAGGAGGAATTTTATAACCTTATAAAAGATGAAGCGATTACTTCGGTTGAACAATTGGATAAAAAAGTTTTGGACAAAGCCTTAAGGTTAAAAAATCTTTTAAAAGCACCAGATCGGATTAAAAAAGTAGCTAAGTTTGTAGCTTACGATTTTAAACAAAGAATCGAACCTTTAGGGTTTAAAGCTTTTTTAGTAGGGGTTGATAGGGAAGCTTGTGCTTTATTAAAAGAAGAGCTTGATAAATATTTACCAAAAGAGTATTCAGAAGTTATCTATACCCCAGCCCACAACGATAATCAACTTCTTAAAAAATATCAAATTGATGAAAAAAAAGAAAAAGAGATAAAGAAAAATTTTCTAAAAGCTTCAGAAATGCCAAAAATTTTAATTGTCACCAGTAAGCTTTTGACCGGATTTGATGCGCCCATTCTTTACTGTCTTTATCTTGATAAACCAATGAATGATCACTCGCTTTTGCAGGCAATTGCCAGAGTCAATCGTCCTTTATCTGAAAAAGAGTTGACCAATAAAAAGACTTCCGGCTTAATTATCGATTTTATCGGTATTTTTGAAAAGTTAGAAAAAGCTTTGCGTTTTGATTCGGCTGATGTTGAAAAGGTGGTTGTTAACCTTGAAGAAAAGAAAAAAGAATTTATAAAACTTATCAACGAGGGAAAGTTTTATTTAAATCTTGTAGGTGACAAAATCGATGATAAAGCGGTTGAGAAAATTGTTGACTATTTTTTTGATAAAAAGGAAAGAAGGAAATTTTTACAGTTTTATAATCAGTTGGTTTCTCTTTTTGAGATTATTTCTCCTGATACTTTTTTGCGTCCTTATCTTGATGAATATTTTTTATTATCTTCGATTTACAAAGTTTTAAAAGCTAATTTTGAAAAAAGAATTCCTGAAGAGATTTGGAAAAAAACAATGAAACTTGTTCAAGAGAAAACTTTGGTTGAAGGATTAAAAACGACTTTGCCTTTTTATCCAATTGATGAACGAGCAGTAAAACTGATTCAACTTGACTCATCTTCCGAGCGGGTTAAAATTATAAAAACCCATCGTTCAATTAAGATTTTTATTGAGGATGAGGGTAAAAAAGAACCATTTTTGTATCTTTTTAGAGAAAAGATTGAAAAAATTTTGGAAGAGTTTGAGTTGAAACAGATTGGTACTAAAGAGGCGCTTAAAAAATTTAAGATTTTAATTGATGAGATCAATAAAGCAAGAAAAGAGAAAGAAAATTTAGGCTTTAAAGAAAAAGATTATGCTTATTATTATGCTTTAAAGGATTTTATTGATGATGAGGAAAAAAGAAAAAAGATTTCTTTTAAAGTGAGTCAGTTTTTTTCTGAGTTTCCCAACTGGAAGGATAATCCAGAAAGTGGAAGAAGACTGAGAATAAAAATAATTTCTTCCCTTTTGCCTTTAATAAAAGAAGAAGAAAAATTTGAACTAATTAATCAAATAGTAATAAGAAGAATCTTACCGTTGCAAAAAGAAATAGAAAGGAATTTTGCATAAAAAATATATTATAAACAAAACAAAATAAAAAAAATTATTGTATAATATAGGGCAAAATGGGAAAGAAAAAAGTTTATTATAAAAAGGAAGATTATAAAAACTTGATTTTCAATCTTTTGAAGGAAAAATATTTGAGTTTAATTATTGGTATTTTGGTTTTATATTTTTTTGCTTCTTTGATTTATCAAAATTTTATTGTTAAAAACTTTAAAAATTTTAAAGTGACTCTTCCCAAAGATATTAATTTATTTAAAAAAATAACCCCAACGCCTTCTTTGTCAAAAGCCAAAAAAGAAAAAAAACCAAAAACCTATGTCGTTCAAGAAGGTGATTCTTTATCATCAATTGCCGAAAAATTTTACGGTGATTTATATCAGTGGCCAAAGTTAATGGAGGCCAATAAGCTAACCAATCCCGATCTTATTGAGGTGGGAATGGTTTTGGTTATTCCTTAAAAATCTCTTTGGGGATTTTGATGCCGATTTTTTCAACCACAATGTCATTTTTTTTTGGAGGAATACGCACTTCAATTAATGGATGAGAAAAATTACCGCTTTGTTGTATTTGATACCAATCAAAGAAATATTTAAAGCCATGATTCATTCCCAAAGGAACATCAAAAGAGATATTGAATTTTTTACCTTCCGTTTTTTCTTTGATAATCTTTGCCACTTTTTCTTTGTAATAAAAACCAAAATAATTGTCTTTTAGATTATAAATAATACTTTCTTTATTTAAAAGAAATATAAAAATAATTAAAAATAATATTAAAAATAATAATTTTTTTATTTTGATAAAAAAGTTTATTAAGGTAAGATAGATAAAAGGGTATAAAAAAATAAAATAGTACTCTGCTGGTCTTTTACCCCAAAACATAAAAGCAAAAGGAAAAAAAATCCATAAAATTAGAAAAGATTGAAAAAATCTTTTTTTAAAACTAAGTTCTTTTTTTTGAAGAAAAAAAATAATAAAAAGATTTAAAAAATAAAAAATTTTTACCGGCCATTGGTTTTTAAAAGGATCACCGACTAAAATAAGAGGTTTTAAAAAATTGCCAAAAACCGACCACCAAATGAAAAAATCTTTATTTAAAGCTTTTTCTGAGCCAAAGAAAAAGTTAAAAAAATTTTTGATGTTTAAAAATTGATGACGAAGATCAAAGATAATAAGAGGAGAAAACATTAGAATAAAAGAAATAAATAATAGAATTATATTTTTTATCTTAAGAGTAATTTCTTTTTTTAATAATCCAATTAACAAAAAAACACAAGAAAAAAAGATAATAAAAAAAAACTGAAAATGCATATTAGTAAAAAAACCTAAAATTCCTCCCAAAATTATCCAATCGATTTTTTTATTTTCTTTGTAAATTTTTTTTAAAAAATAAAAGGTAACAATTATTCCCAAAGGTAAAAATACCGGCCACCAACCAATTGTGTCAAAGTGAATTAAAAAGAAGTTAATTGTCCAAAAAGATAAGAATAAAATAGCAGTTTTTTTACCAAAAATTTTTCTTAAGACAAAAAAAGAAACCCAAAAAAATAAAATATTGATAAAAACAACAAAAAAAATTAAAGCTTTTGGGTGAAGTTTTGTAATTAGGAAAAAAGGAACTAAAAGATAGGAAAAATAAGGTCCTAAAAAAAATCCTGCCTCACTTACCACTCTTGGACCAATAAGAGTTAATTTGCCATTTATGATATTTTTTACCGAATAACAAATATTTTCTTGATCCCAATCAAAAACAAAACGTTTTTCAAGGTTGTAAAAGCGAAAATATGAAAAGATTATAAAAATTATTGATATTATTAAAAAGATAATTAGAGTTTGATATTTTATAAATAAAATTTTAAAATTAACAATAAGAGAATATGATATTTTTTTATTATTTTTTATTAATTTTTTTTCTTTCTCTTTACTCATATTCTTTAGTTGATCCTAATTTTACCTTATTTAATCATCCTTCTTGGACTTTTTTTAGGAATATAATGGTTTATTTTGGTTATTATAAACGTTTTTGGTCAGCTTTAGTTTATATTTTATTTATTTTATTGCTTTTTTATTTTTATTTCTATTTTCAAAATAAAAAAATTAATGTTTTAAAAGCTGTCTTGTTGATTGGATTTTTGACTTTATTTTCCTATCCTTTTTTATCTCATGATTTTTTTAACTATTTATTTGATGCTAAAATTTTAACTTTTTATGGTAAAAATCCTTATCAGTTTTCTGCTTTAGATTTTTCCAATGATTCTTGGACTCGCTTTATGCACTGGACGCATAGGACTTATCCTTATGGGCCAACTTTTTTAGCAATTACGGCTATTCCTTCTTTTTTTTCTTTTGGTAAGTTTTTTTTGGCATTTTTTTTATTTAAACTAACTTGGTTTTTATTTTATTTTTTAATGGTTTATTTGTCTTATAAAGTTGATAAAAAATGGAGTTTGATTTTGGCTTTTCATCCTTTGATTATTGTTGAAGGGTTAATCAATAATCACAATGATTTGTTGGCGTTGAGTATATCGGTTATGGCAACTTATTTTTTAATCAAGCAAAAAAATAAAATCTTAAGTATTGTTTTTTTTATTATTAGTGGGGGGATAAAATATCTTTCTTTACCTTTTGTTTTATTGGTTTTTAAAAAAAAATTAATAAAAGTCCTTTCTTTATTTTTAGTTTTTATTTTAATAATTTATCTTGCTTTTTTTCGTGAAATTCACCCTTGGTACTTTTTAATCTTTTTTGCTTTTTATCCCTTTTTTTCAAAATTAATTGAAAGACTTAACTTTTTTTTTGCCGGCCTTTTGTTTTCTTATTTTCCTTATCTTTTTCTTGGTGGTTGGGATAGTCTTGAAAAAATTAATCAAAAACATATAATAATATCAATATTTTTAGCTCTAAATTTAGTCTATTTATCATTTTTTTATGTTAAAGAAAATAAACAACTTTTTGAAAAATAATTTTTGGGAAGCTGGGGTATTTCTTTTTTCTTTTTTTGTTTTTTTATTTAATGCCCGTTATGTTTCTTATCCTGATGAGTTTGTTAATCTTTTAGCGGCAAAATCAATTCTAAATGGGGGGATTGCCTATCGTGATTTTTTTGATCATCATCTGCCTTTGGCTTGGTATTTGGGATCAATTTTTTTAATCTTTAGTTTTGGATCTTATACAATTTTTCGCCTTTTTTGGTCTTTGTTTAATTTTGTCTTGCTTTCTTTTTTGGCTTTTTATATTAAAAAAAAATATCAAAAAGTCTATCCGTTTTATCTTATTTTTTTAGTTTTTTATCCACTAACTGCTTTATATTTTTGGTTTCATTTATATTTAGCCGATAGCTTAGCAGTTTTATTTTTTACTCTTTCTTTTTGGCTTTTACTTCTTCAGACATTTTTTAAAAAAGATTTAAAAGAAAAATATTATGTTTCTATTTTAGTTTCTTTTTTAAACTTTTGTTTAGTTTTTTCATCAGCTACTTTTGTTTATTTAACATTCTTTTTGTATCTTTGGCAGCTTTATCTTATTGGATTAAACAGAAAAAATATTATGTTTTTTGTTTTTTTCAGCAGCTTGCCTTATTTGATTTATGGTTTGTATCTTATTTTAACCGGTACTTTTTTTGATTTTTATTTTGCCAATTTTGTTTATAATACCAAACTTTATATTTCAATTCCCAATTATGTAAAAGGAACTCATTTTAATCCCGCAAAATTTGCTTTAACTTTAATTGATAATTTTTGGCAAAACTATGTAGTTCTTTTAACCCAAATTAAACATTTAGATTTATATTTACCAATTGGCGTTTTGGCAGGATTGGGTAGTTTAATTTTATTTTTGATACTGTTAACAACAAAATTACCAATTGGAGCTATCTATTTTTTTGTTTTATCATTTTCTGCACCAAGAAGTAATATTCAAAAATTTTCTGAAACCGACTATCAGGCAAGTTTATTTTTAGTTTTAGGCTTGATTGCCTCCATTTTTAGTTTTTATTTTTTATATCAAAACAAGTTTAAAGAGATTTTTTGGGAAGACCTGTCTCGATTGGTGAAGATTCTTCTTTTTATTTTTGGATTTTTTTCTTTTTTGTTCTTAGGGCAAAATTTTTATCATAAATTTTTTTCTGTTTATACCCAAAAAATGCCTTCAGTTTACAACTTTTCTTATGTTGCTGATTTTATTGATCAAATTATTGAAAAAAATGAGTATTATTGGATTGGTCCTTATGAACCCCATCATGAGTTTTTTGTAAAAAAAGGTAAACTTCCCGGAAAGTATCCGACTCTGCTTCCTCAATTTAGAGAAGATGATTATTTAAAAAATGATTTTTTATCACAGTTTAAGAAAAATAAGCCTTTGATTTTAATCTTTAATCATCAAGCATCAATCTTTATGACACCAGCTAATGAATTTGGACGATTTTTCTTAGATTGGTTAGAAAGAAATTATGTGAATTTGGATCAATTAAAAATAAAGGCAAAAAAAAGTTTTTCGGAATTCAATATCCAAACTGATTTGTATTTAAAAAAAGAGGAAGTTGATCAGTTAATCTTAAGATTAAAAAAAGCCAAATATTTTTAATTGTTGTTAAAAAATCTTTTTTAATTCTTCAATTGGGTTAATTTTGAATATTAAAACGATAGTGGCAAGATATGTTAAACTACCAATAATTATTCGCATTAAAAAATTAAGGTAAAGGTTATTTGAGAAATAAAATTTATCAAAAATCAAAAGACTAAAAAACATCAAAAACGAAGAAATAATAAATGGTTTAATTGGTTTAAAAAAATTAAAATAAACCTCTTTTTTCGTTGATAAAACTACTAAAGGAAAAGTTGACGAGATAAAAAGATGGGTAATAGGAAAACCAAAATAACCAAAGAATTTAGTCAAAATGGGAGTAAAAATCCAAGTTACCAATGTCCAAAAAATCATTAAAGAAAGCGATTTTTTGACTTTGCCTAAGGCATTAAAAATATTAATAAATGGGGCGTAATAAATAACTAAAAATGAAGAGAGAAGAAAGATATTAAATAATGGCAACGCTAGTTGCCATTTTTGATAGCGAGGGATAATTTCCAAAAGCTTTGGCATTAAAAAAAAGGCAAAAACCATTAGTGGAGCAATTAATCCAGTAAGATAATACAAAACTTTTTCGATTAATTCTGCTATCTTTTTTTTATTATCTTGGATTCGAGAAATAGCAGGAAATAAAACTTTGGTGACATTGTCCATAATGATTCTTATTGGTGCCTCGGCCCACTTTTTGGCAAAACCGATATAACCTACCCCCTCAAAACCAACTACCTTGCCAAGATATAAAATGATAAGATCATCTTTAAATAAAGCTAAAAACGAACTGCTTTGAAAAGGAAGACCAAAAGAAATAAGTTGCGAAAAGCGATTTTTGTTAAAACCAATTTTTATCTTCCATGGCGAAAGTTTGTAAATTAAAAAAAGGCCTACCAAAGATCTAAAGGCAATTGCGATAATAAAGCTTTTTAATTCAAATCTAAAAAGAGCAAAGATAATTACCAAAAGATAAAAAAAGGTGTTTTCAGTCATTTGGACAAAAACAATTTTTTCGTATTCGACTTTTCTTTCTAAAAAAACTGAAGGAATAGTTTTTAAAGAAGAAATGAAAAAAGAAATAAGAAGAGTAAGATAAAGATAGGCTCCATCTTTTGGTAAGTTATAAAAGTGACGAATAAAAGGTGTCGCTAATATTCCCAAGACAACAAGGGTAATAATTAAAATTTGTTGGACAGTAAAAACCGTTTTTATATCTTCATCATCAATTTCTTTTTTTTGAATAAGAGAAGCTGCTAATCCTATATCAGAAAAATAGTTTAAAAAGGCAATTGTTGAAAGAAGAGTAATATAAATTCCAAAAATTTTTGGTGAGACGACAATGGTTAAAATTAAATTAGCCAAAAAACCCAAAAAAGCTGAGTAGCCACTTTGAAAAAAAAGACTAAAAATACTTTTGACAGTTTTTTTCTTTAAATTAGATTGATAATCCATCTTTATTTTGCTGGTATAATAAAAAAATGAAAAAAAATAATTTTTTGATCGATATTTTTCTTCTTTTAATTATATCAATCCCAAGTTTTATTTATATTTTAAATCCTTATTACTTTACTATTCATGATAATCAACATCCAGTAAGACTTTATCTTTTAAACGAAGGCATAAATCAAGGTTATTTTTATCCTCGTTGGCTTGATAAACTGACTTTTGGATTTGGCGATCCGCTTTTTAATTTTTATCCACCCTTAGTTTATTATTTAGCTTTGATTTTTTATCGCTTAGGTTTTTCTTTGATTTGGTCAATAAAGCTAGTTTTTATTTTAGGTTTTATTTTATCAACCATTTCAATGTTTTTTTTAGCCAGAAAATTTTTTTCCAAACCCGTTTCTTTTTTGGCGGCCACTTTATATAACTATCTTTTTTATCATGCGGTTAACGCTTATGTCCGGGGGGCTTTGGCTGATTTTTTTACGATGTCAATTTTTCCTTTTTTAGTTTTGACAATAGTTAATCTTTATCAAAAACCAAATTTAAAAAATGGTTTATTTTTTGGCTTATCTTTGGCTTTTTTAATACTAACTCATCAACTAATTGCTTTTGCTACATTTTTGTTTTTGCTTTTTTTGTTTTTGTTTTATTGGTTGGTATCAAAAGAAAGATTTTTATTTTTTAAATATTTTTTGATTGGTTTTATTTTTGGTTTATCTTTATCATCTTTTTATTGGCTGCCGATGTTTTATGAAAAGCAGTTTACTTTTTTGGATAAAGAACTTGGAAATTATTATGATCATTTTATCTATCCTTATCAGTTTTGGTATTCACCTTGGGGATTTGGAGCATCGATTAAAGGAATTGAGGATGGGATGAGTTTTCAAATCGGGAAAATACCGGTTTTTTTAATGCTATTTTCTTCTTTTATTTTTTTAATTTATTTATTTAAAGTAAAAAAGAGAAATTTTTTTCTGATTTTAAATTTTTTATTTTTTTTGTTTTTGATGATTTTTGGTTTGTGGATGACCACTTTTTACTCTGATATTTTATGGAAAAATTTTAAAATCCTTTGGAGTTTACAGTTTCCTTGGCGGTTTTTGGCGCCAACTTCATTGTTTATTGCTTTAATTGGATCTTTTGGAATTTGTTTTTTAGAAAAATTGACTAATTTAAAAAAAGTAATTGCCTTTATTTGTTTTTTTTTAATGATTTTTACCATATTCAAATACTATTCATACTTTAAACCACAAAGTTATCTTTATGTTTCTGATAAAGATTTGGTAACTGATGAAGAAATTATGTGGCAGCAAAGTAGGACGGTTTTACACTTTGTTCCAAAAGGAGTAAAAGCTAAAAAAAACGAGTATGGAGTTTATGTTTTAGATATTGAAAAAAACGATTTACCAAAAAATATCTTTGAAATAAAAAAAGGTGAGGCAAAAGTTAGAGTTTTGGAAAATCGTTTTCAGGACAAAAAATTTTTTATCGATGCTCAAACATCAGTTATTTTTAAACTAAATACTTTTAATTTTCAAGGTTGGCAGGCATATTTAGATGGAAAAAAAATAAATATTGATGATAATAATGATTACAAATTAATTACGGTTTTTATTCCCAAAGGAAAACATCAATTGGAATTTAAGTTTGAAGATACGTTGGTGAGAAAGATAGGTAATTGGTTGTCAATTCTTAGTATATTAGTATTATTTTTTATTAGAATTAAATTTTATGAAAAAATTAAATTTTTTATTATTTTTTATTATTGTTTTTTGCGATATCAGTAACTTTGTTTCTTAGATTTTATAAATTAGACAAAGTTCCCAATTCGCTTCACTTGGATGAAATTGCCAATGTCTATAGCGGAAGATTTATCTTAGAAAATAAGGTTTATCTTTATGGTAATAAACTTCCTCTTTTTTTACTTTGATAAATTGGGAGATTATTCATCGGTGATAACAATGGATATTTAGGCAGTTAGAACATATATTTATTCAATCTTTTCTTTTTTTGTTTTTTTATTAATTTTTTTAATTCTAAATAGTTAGTGGGGAAAAGGAAGGGCAGGACAAGTTTCTATTTTCAATTTTGTTTGGGGGGGTTGAAGATAATAATCTTCAACTGATATACCAAGAAAAGAATCCTTTAATTGCTCGCATGTTTAACAATAAAATTGTTGGTTATAGCAGAAAATTTCTTGAGGAGTATTTTAAATATTTCTCTCCTTCTTTTCTTTTTATTAGCGGTGGAGGAGAAATTACTCATAAAGCACCAAATACCGGGGAGCTTTATTTAAGCCTTTTACCTCTTACTCTTTTTGGATTATTGGATTTTGTAAGAAAAAAAATCGATCAATCAATAAATCGCTTTTTTATTATTCAATTTGTTTACTTTTAATTTCGGCTATTCCTGGAGGATTGACTGTGGTGGCGGTACCTGATTTTCATCGTATTTTTTCAATGAGTATTTTTTATATTATTTTAGCTCATATGGTCTTAATGGGCTAACTTAGATTAAAATAAAAAAATTGATTTAAGTTTTTTCATTTGCCCTTTTTTGATTATTGAATTAGTTTATTTTATGCACAATTTTATTAATCATGTTGATTATTTGCAATTTATTGCTCACAACGAAGGAACACGGGAAGCTTTTAGATTAAAAACAATTAATTGACTTTTTTTATATAATTTTTTTTTAAATTTTTTTACTTTTTCAACTCAAAAAAATAAATCGCCGATTTTTTTCCTGGTTTTTCAAATTTTTTGATAAGTTTAATTGGCCAATTTTTGGGAAATTTATTTCGGTGAGGAAAAACAACATAAATGTAATATTTATCTAAATCTTTTTGACGGGCAAACAAATCTTTTTCCTCAAGCGGCCAATAAGCATCAACTGACACGTGATGGTTATCACGAGGAAGACTGGCACGAAGCATATCACCAATTAGGCCAAAATTACCTTCTGCCATCAAAATTACTGGTTTTTCTTTTGATTTTTTAATCGAAAAATCAATAATTTCTTTAACACCCCAACCAGCCGGTGGACCTTCAATATATTGACCGCGATCAATTTTTGGGAAAGAAATGTTTTTAAAATCAAAAAGAATTTTATAATCAAAATACAAAGCTGAAATTAAAAAAATCATCAAAAAAAATATTTTTGCTTTTTTATTGAGTTGACTGATAAAAAACGAGGCAAAAATAATCATTAAGGAGGCAAAAAATATTAAGTATCGGGGAAAAATTACTTTGGAAATTGAGGCGATAATTAGAAAAGGGATTAAAAACCAAAGAAAAAGATAGAAAGTCAAAGATACGTGTTTTTTAAAAAGAAAAAATAAACCAAAAAGTGTAAAAATGGGCAAAACAAATCCCGATTCCCAGATAATATTGATCAAAACTCCAAAAAAATTATTCCAAAACAAAGAAAAAGGCGCTTTTAAAAATTCTTCTTTCGTCATTAAAAAGGTGGTGTTTTTTATATCAATATAATGCATATAAGGGGATAAACGTTGAACGTTGTAAATCAAAAAGGCAAGTATAATTACTAAACAATAAATAAGATAAAAATTTAATGTTTTAATTAACCAATGTTTTTCTTTTTTAAAAAGAAAAGTTATTGGCGCTAAAAGTCCTAAAAAAACAAAAAGTTGAGTTGATGATTTGGTAAGAAGGACTAAGCCAGAAAATAAACCAAATATTAAAGCTAAATCTAAGCGAATATATTTAATAAGAACCAAAGAAAAAAATAAAATTCCCAAAAAACCCATATTAACGGCCGAATCAGTTAAAGCCATTCGATCGTAGAAAAGAAAATAAGGAGTAAAAATGTAAAAAACGCTTCCTAAAAAAGCAGTTTTTTTACCAAAAAGGAAAAAAAGAAGACAAAATACAAAAAACAAGGAAAAAAAACCGGTAAAAACTGAAAAAATCCTTCCAGCAAAAAGGGGGCGATTGGGAAAAAGTTTTAAAAAAGGAATGGTGGCCCAGGTTTGAAGTGGCTGTTTGCCATCAGTCAAAGAAATAAAACGCATTGAGGCATCATGCCAGGCAGTTTTTGCCCAGTTAATGTATATTCCTTCATCGGTAAAAATAGGAAATTTTTCTAGGTTAATTAGACGAGTTGAAAAATAAAGAAAAAGAAGAAAAAAAATTATTAAAACATCTTTTTTGGTAAAATTTCTCCTAAAAAAGTTTAAAATATCTAAAATATTAAACATATTTTGCTTTATTATACTTTAATTTAACAAAAAGATGAAAGAAAAAAAAATAGCCATTGTTTATGATTGGTTTGATAAATGGGGTGGGGTAGAAAGAGTGCTTTTGGTTTTGAATGAGATTTTCCCAAATGCTTTATTTTTTACTTCTTATTTTGATAAAGAAAAAGCATCATGGGCAAAAAATTTTAAAATCAAAACTTCTTTTTTACAAAAAATGCCTTCTTTTATAAAAAGAAGTCGAATTTTATCTCTTCCTTTTTATCCTTTTGCTTTTGAGACTTTTGATTTTTCTGACTTTGATTTGGTAATTTCTGTGACTTCTTCTTTTGCCAAAGGGGTGATTGTAAAAACGCCAGTTAAACACATAATCTATCTTTTAACCCCAACCCGGTTTTTATGGGTGATGCCTGAAAATTATCATTTTTCTGCTATTAAAAAAATGATTGTGATGCCGTATTTTAATTATTTAAAAAAATGGGATTTTATTGCGACGCAAAGAGCTGATAAAATAATTTCTATTTCAGAAACAGTAAGAAAGCGTTGTTTGAAATATTATCAAAGAGAGAGTGAAGTTTTATATCCACCGTTTGATTTGGAATATTGGAGAAAATTCAAAATTCAAAATTTAAATTTCAAAATAACAAATCAAAATTCAAAATTAATAAAAATTAAAAAACCATTTTTTTTAGTAGTTTCAAGACTGGAAAGTTATAAAAAAGTTGATTTAGTGATTAAGGTTTTTAATAAAAGAAAAGAAAACTTAATTATTATTGGGGAGGGAACAGAGGAGAAAAAGCTTAAAAAAAAAGCGGGAAAAAATATTACTTTTTTTAAAAAATTAACCGATGAAGAATTGGCTTATTTTTATTCTCATGCTTTGGCTTTAATTATGCCTCAAGAAGAAGATTTTGGTTACGTTTCTTTAGAAGCACAATTTTTTGGCACACCAGTTTTGGCGTATAAAAAAGGAGGAGCAATCGAAACAGTAATTGAGGCAAAAACCGGTTTATTTTTTAAAGAACAAAACGAAGAAGACTTAAATAGAACAATTGATTATTTTTTTTTAGTTAAGAAAAAATTAAAATATCAAACTCAAATTGAAAGTTTAAAAAATATTAGGAAATTTGATAAAATTAATTTTATCAATAAATTTAAAAAAATAATATGAAGATAGTTATTTTTGCTGGGGGTGCCGGAACCAGACTTTGGCCTCTTTCTCGAAAAAAATCACCAAAACAATTTGAAAAAATCATTGATGACTATTCCACATTACAACTGACGGTTTCTCGTTGTCTTTTGGGATTTAAAAGCAGTGATATTTTTATTTCTACTAATAAAAAATATAAAGAAATAGTTTATAAACAATTGCCTCAAATTCCCAAAAGTAATTTCATTTTTGAACCAGAGAAGAAAGATGTTGGTCCGGCGATTGCTTTGGTTTGTGGAATTTTAAACAGGCTTTATCCAAAAGAGCCATTGGTAATTTTGTGGAGCGATCATTTGGTAAAAAGAAACAAGTTATTTATTGAAATTTTAAAAAAAAGCGGAAAATATATCGAGAAAAATCCCGAAAAGATTATCTTTATCGGTCACAAACCCCGTTTTCCAAGCACGAATTTAGGTTATATTCATTTTGGAGAAAAAAAAGAAAAAATTGATGATTTAATTTTTTACGAGTTTAAAGGGTTTAAGTATCGACCAGATAAAGAAACAGCGGAAAAATATTTTCAATCACAGACTTATGCTTGGAATTTAGGTTATTTTGTGACTACTCCTTATTTTCTTTATCAACAATTTGCTCAATTGGCTCCAAATATTTATAAAAATACCGAAAAAATTTTGTCTTATTATGGAAAAAAAGATTATTCTTTAGTTTTGGAAAAAGAGTATAGTAAAGTAGAAAGCATTAATTTTGACAACGCTATTTTGGAGAATTTAGATAAAGATAAAGCGCTTGTGGTTATTGAAGATATTGGTTGGAGTGATATTGGAGCGTGGGAGTTATTAAAAGAGGCGTTGGAAAATCATCCTTATGAAAATATTATTCGCGGAAAGGTTTACTTAGATCATGTAAGAGACAGTCTTATTTATAATTACGAAAAAGAAAAATTAATTGTGGGGATTGATTTAGATGAATTAGTTGTTGTTAACACCGCAGATGTTTTGTTGATTAGTAAAAAATCTTCGGTGGCTAAAATAAAAAACATTGTTGAGAATTTTGAAGGAACAGAACATGAACATCTTACTTAAGCCTTTTTATGGACAAACTTATAAAAAATTTTTAAAACGATTTTTAGATCTTGTTCTTTCTTTGGTATTGATAGCTTTATTTTTACCTTTATCCTTAGTCATTGCTATTTTAATAAAGCTTGATTCTTCGGGCCCAGTTTTTGCTGATGTTCCAGAAAGAGTAGGAGAAAATGGAAAAAAGTTTAAAATGTATAAATTTCGCTCAATGATTGCCAATGCTCATTATCTTCTTCGAACTGATAAACGTTTTAAAAAACTTTATGAAGAGTACAAACGAGGAAATTATAAATTAAAAGAGGATCCAAGAGTGACAAGAATTGGGCGATTTATTCGCAAACACTCTTTAGATGAGATTCCCCAGCTTTTAAATGTTTTAAAAGGAGAAATGAGTTTGGTTGGCCCTCGTGCTTATTATCCAGATGAACTTTCTTATCAACAAAAAAGATTTCCTCATACCAAATCTCTTTTTAAAAAAGTTTTGTCAGTAAAGCCGGGCATTACCGGCCTTTGGCAGGTTTCTGGTAGATCTGATCTTGATTTTGAAAAACGAATTATTCTTGACTCTTATTATGTTGATAATCTATCATTAATTAATGATCTTAAAATTATCTTAAAAACTCCTTTGGTGATGATTAGTGGTAAGGGAGCAGTTTGAAAAATTAAAAATTAAAAGCCAATTATAAATTTAAAATTAAAAATTTTTAAAATTAGTAAAGCTAAATTTTAAATTGATTATGAAAAAAAAGAGATTGTTTAGATTATTTTTTGTTTTTATTATTTTTTTTATTTTTTTTGGTTA
>Ga0197143_1000027_pt1 | contig 152822 bp, 138 predicted proteins | sample GBS70_MetaG_FD_148603 | JGI IMG/M metagenome (GOLD analysis project Ga0197143, IMG submission 148603) | Sediment microbial communities from Great Boiling Springs, Gerlach, Nevada, United States - GBS 70_MetaG | ecosystem: Environmental > Aquatic > Thermal springs > Hot (42-90C) > Sediment... | reverse complement strand
AGGCAATATCTCAAATATGGCGACTCTACCATAGTAGCCGGTCATGTCGCAATAGGAGCATCCTTCTCCACGCATGAAGTTAAATTTACTTGCTTCGGAGAGCGTTAATCCAATCGCCCTTACTTCAACATCAGATGGTGAATACGGTTGCATACACTTTGGACAGTTAAGCCTCAAAAGCCTTTGCGAAACTATACCAAGTAGGGACGAAGCGAGCAAGAAAGGTTGAACACCTAAATCCCTTAACCTCGGTATAGCGCTTGCAGCAGTGTTTGAGTGAAGTGTTGAGAGAACCAAGTGACCTGTCATTGCAGCTCTTATAGCAAGTTCTGCAGTCTCACTGTCCCTTATTTCGCCAACGAGTATGATATCCGGGTCTTGACGGAGGACACTCCTCAACGACGATGCGAATGTTAAACCAATCTCTGGGCGCATTTGAATTTGTGTGATGCCGGGTATTTCTTGCTCAACTGGCTCCTCAAGTGTAACTATGTTTCGCCTGCCATCGTTCAGCCACATGACGCTCGCATACAAAGTTGTCGTCTTACCACTTCCAGTTGGTCCGACAACAAGGATTATACCGTGCGGTTGGCGAAGCAAGTTCAGATATGTATTAAGTTGTTGTTGTGTCATCCCGAGCGATTCAAGAGAAAACAATTCCTCCTCAGGACGCAGGAAACGCAAAACTGCTTTCTCGCCGTGAATTGTTGGGGATGTCGCAACACGCACATGATAATCCTTGCCACGAGCTTTAAACCTAAAACTGCCATCCTGAGGTAAACGCCTCTCAGCCACGTTCATATGTGAGAGCACTTTTATCCGCCCGATAAGCGAAGCCTCAGCACCTTTAGGGAGCTCGGTGATGGTGTGCAAAATACCGTCTATGCGCATCCTGACTAAGACCTTATCTTTCTGTGGTTCAATGTGAATATCGCTTGCGTTCCTTTCAATAGCTTTTAAGAGCAGGTTGTTGAGCAACCTCACAGTTGGTGCTGCTCTTGTCTCTTTCGTCACATCTATAACTGGTGTCTCTGCAATAGTTTCAAGTTCGCCAATCGCTGTCGCTGATACTTCACCACTTAGCGGATAGTAACGAGAGATAAGCTGCATGAGAACCGAGTAGGAGACAACAACTGGCTCAACATCCATCCCCGTCGCTGAACGGACATCGTCAATAGCGATAACATTCCCCGGATCTGCCATAGCCAAAATGAGCTTATCGCCACGCCTGCCTATCGGCATCACCAAATGCTTCCTCGCAATCTCAGCAGGTAAAAGCTTTACAGCCTCAACATCAATTGGGAACTTGGCTAAGTCAACCTTGCGCACACCGTAGTAACGGCTCAACACATCAAGTATGACTTCTTCATCTTTCACGAAACCAAGTTCGTAAAGCACACTCCCAAGCGGCTTATTGACCACCCTTTGCTCCTCAAGAGCCATTTCAAGTTGCTGTGGTGTTATCACTTTCGCTTCAATAAGCAACTCACCAAGCCTCGGCTTAACCCTTCCGCCAGAACTCATCTTCTATCACCTCAATACTGTGTTTATAGCTGCGCTATAATTATGCCCTCTGATAGTCACAGAGAGGCACAGGAGCAACAAAGTATTGCATGCTATGACTGTTCTTCAAACTGGCTTAGTAGCACGCCTGCGCAATGCGCTTTTCAATTCGCTTAACAATAGACGCATCAAATACAAGTTATGATGCTTTCCATCACCATACACTGCCTCAGTATATAGCTCAGCTATTAGCATGAGTGTTTTTTGAGCTTCTGGTGGCAATGCTTCTGCTGCGTTCATAGCGTATTCAATTGCTGTCTCGGTGCTTTTCCTTGCTCGGTAACGCTTTGCCACTAACCTAACAGCCTTGGCAAACAACTTCGCGGCATCGCCAAGCTTCAAAGTCCGTTTGCGCTTGAAAATCCTAAAAGCATTGGGAGTGTGCATAAGAACGAATAGCGAAAAGCCAATAAGAACTAAAACGACAGCGCACACCGAGATGAGCACATCATGCCCTTCCCAGAATAAAACAAGGTTTGCCTTAAAGTCATCCCACCAATTACTCTCGGATAATGGTGTAAGGGTAGTTATCACTTTTGGCTCTGGAATTGAATAGCCAGGTGTCGGTTCCATAGCCACCCATCCGACTCTCGGCAAGTAAACCTCAGCCCACGCATGAGCATCTCTTTCCCTAACAATGAAACATCGTTTCCCATCGTCCCACTCACCTATAGCAAAGCCAGTGACTAACCTTGCTGGTATGCCAGAAGCCCTGCAGAGCAAAACCATCGCCGATGCGAAGTGCACGCAAATCCCTTTCCTTGAGGCAGTCAGGAAGTAAAGCACTGGGTCTTGATTTAATGGTGCAATCGGGTATCTTTCCTCATATGAGAAGTTGCGCTTTAGGTATCTCCTTATAGCAAGCGCCTTCTCAAGAGGGTCTCTTGCGCCATTTGTAATTGAAGCAGCTATCAACTCAAGCTGCGTCTTAATGTCCTCTGGCAACTGCAAGTAGCATTCCAATTGCTTAAGCTCTCTCTTTTTGAAATCTGGCAAGCCCTTCGCAAAAATTGAAGGTCTCCAAAGCTTCACCTCAGACCAAACAGTGTATGAGAAGCCTTGCGTTAGAAGCCTCCTTGAACGTATTGTTCCAGATTGGTCATAGCCTACGTGGTCAAGGTCAGCATCCAAGCGAATTGGTCTGAAAAGCGCTGGAAGGTATATGAAAGAGCCCCTCTCAATATGCACCACTTGCATGACCCTCATCGTCTTAACCGAATCGCAACGGTCATCGCCCATTGTCAAAAAAAGTTCCTCATCTTCTTCAAGCTGCTTTGTTCTCCATTTGGCTTTTCTTCTCCACGTTCCATTCTTGTAGCAGTCGTAGGCGCAAAGGCGCCAATACCCAGCAACCGAGCTCTCAACCCTCAAAACAACCACGTCAGAACCTTCGCCACCCGGTGAACGAAGCGAAAGCGAAAAGCCCCACATCGGTAGCATACTGTAAGTGCGAAGGAAGTATCTGTCAATGTATTTTGAGAGGAGGTCGTCAACGATGCCTAATTTAAGCTCGCCATATTTAGAAATCCACCCAGAGAGACGCTCAAAAGAAGTGAGAGCATACGAGAGTGTGATCGCAAAAACAATTATCCACAAACTTAGCGAAAACATTACACGGAAAAGCGACCTCCTCAAAATGCTTTCCCAGCCAGATATGTCTACGATTGGTGAGAGATCCCGTAGATGAGCGCATTGGAGAAGTAACAAAACAGCAATCGCTGCAATACCGTATGGGAAGAAGTAAAGCACGAACGAGAGAGAACGCTGAAGTGGCATCATCAGGACATAGGTGACGAACTCAAGAAGCAAGACTAAACTAAAATCAACCCCATCAAGCAATTGCATGTGCTTCAAACTTAGAAGCACAATGATGAGCACCATCAGGAGCGAGACCGCATCCCTCGCCGACATAGCTACAAACACTTTTGAGGTTGACATGCCATATAACCATGCAGGCAAGATGTGCTTCATATCCAGAAACACTGTGACAAGGGCAAAAAAGAGTATGATACCGCTCAAAAGCTTCCTTGGGCAAATATCGGCTTGCACAAGGTAAAAGCTTGTGGCAGCACCAACGAAAGCTATCATAAGTGAGCGTATAGCAGCAGTATGCGAAATAAACCCGAGCGATAATGCAGTTAACAGTGTGGACAGGAATGCAACAAGAGAAAACATGTAAAGCAAAACCTGCTCACTCAGCTTGAGCAACTGCAATGATGAGTGTTTTTCTGGAGCAGTTTTAGACATGGCTCATCACGGCTCTACCTTGAAGGAGTAGTTTCACGCATTCCTGCAAAGCTGGCAAAAGTTCTGAACTCCCTCTGATGCTGATGTAGGTCACTCCGTCTGCATTTATTCCTTCCGTTTGGCACTCAGGACCGTGAGCACAAAAATGCACAATGGCATGTCGGATTTTATTAGAACAATGCTTTCGTTGCGGTATAGCACCAAACTTAAATTCCTTTAGCCCACCGCATGTCGTTAACAACACAAACACACCGTGATGACTCATGATACTGCTTATGGGAAACCGCCGTTGAACATCTGACCGCCTCAACGTCGCTAAACGCTCAAGTAACACAGCCACATCGTTCCCATGCTCACTTACACGCATAATCACTTTTCGTAGACCTGTTAGCACTGCTACCTCCCATTTCATATTGTGCAGTATGATAGCGAGTGTTGCTGTAAATCGAACCATGTGTTCAAATATAGGCTCGTCATCCCACATCGTTTCATGTTTGTCATCGTCAGTAGGGGCATATAGCATTATCGTGCAGGGCTCCAAGTGGCGATACTCGGGCAACTTCACCACAAGCTCTCCGCGCTTTGCACTACTCATCCAGTGGATAAGCTTAACATCATCTGATGGTGTATACTCCCTTACGCCACGATAATCAAGTCTGTCCTGAAATACAAAGCTTCCAGAACTCATCCACTTGTAACACGAGAAAAACTTCGGGTCACAAAGGAGCCTCGGGTAAACAATGCAAACATCGCTACAAATGTGCCGGCGAATAACCCAGAATGCTCCAAGAGGGCTCTGGCAGCCTACCTCTACATACTCAATCAGGTTTTCGCCCCTTTTAAGTTTCCCCACCGTTAATGAATTGAGGTGTATTGTTTGCTCACCGCCAATTGACGGAAGAAGCCACCAGTGGATTGAATCCATTGAGCCGGTGGTTTCGTTACTTATACTGACGCCCAAAAACAAGTTTGTCTTTGATAGCGAGCCATGGTTTACTACTTCAGCACATATGTGGGCTTCCTCGTCTTCATGAATTCTGCTCCTAACAAACCTTGCTTGGCACACAACCCCACTTATGTTCATTAGACCAAACACAAAGCTCACAGCAGGCACAAGTAATAGCACCCGAGAAATGAAATAAGCAGAATCGCTCTCGTTGCTTACCCCTACAAGGTATAAGGCAAGGCTTAAGCTCACAAACAGATACACCACATTGTTTCTAACTTTTACTCTGAGCTTTCCCTTCATGTTGGTTCCTTTACAGCGTTTGAAAAACGGCATAAGGATACCTCCATGCATAACCGTATCAGGTGGCGTCGGGAAGAGGAGTCCTTTCGAGAAGTTCTTTAACAAGCTGTTCGCCTGTTATCCCTTCGGCAGCATAAATTGGATTAACGAGCAGCCTATGAGAAAGGACATCAACAGCAAGTGCTTTGATATCATCCGGAGTTACGTAGTCCCTACCGCTTATTGCAGCTTTAGCCTGAGCTGTGCGAACGAGGAACAATGAAGCCCTTGGGCTTGCCCCAAGCAAAAGATGCTTATCGGTTCTCGTCTGATGGACAAGCTCAAGAACGTATTTATAGATGAGCTCGCTAACGAAAACTTCTCTAATTGCTTTTTGCATCCTCACCACTTCCTGCGCATCTGTCACAGGTTGCAACGATTCAATCGGGTGGGAAAAGCGCTGTTCCACAAGCACTGTTTTCTCTTCCTCAATGCTCGGGTAACCAAGTCTCAAGCGCATACAAAAACGGTCAACCTGTGATTCTGGCAACGAGAAGATGCCCTCTGACTCAACTGGATTTTGCGTTGCGATTATGAAGAAGGGTTTAGGGAGTTGGTAAGTGACCCCGTCAACTGTTACTTGATGCTCATCCATACATTCAAGCAGACTTGACTGCGTTTTTGGTGAAGCTCTGTTTATCTCGTCGGCAAGGACTATGTTAGCGAATATCGGACCTGGCTTGAATCTGAATTTGCCTTCATGCACGAGATATACATTTGCACCCGTTATGTCTGAGGGAAGCAAATCAGGAGTGCATTGTATTCGCTTGAATGTGCATCCAAGTGACTTAGCAAGAGCTTTTGCGAGCGTTGTCTTACCGACGCCAGGAACATCCTCAAGAAGGACATGACCCTGCGACAATAACGCTATTACAGTTTTCTCAATCACATCTCGCTTACCCACTATTACCTTGCTAACGGCTTCTATTACCTTTTCTGCCCACGCATGAACTTCCTTCATCATTAGCCCCACCTAAAGACCTCAATTTTGAAACCATGGAGAAAGCAAGAAGTCAACCTTTGTGTGAACGGACCAAAGAGGCTATGAGCCATAACGCAATGATAAGAGCAAGTATGATCATCAGCACCTCAATAAAACTCATTAAACCACCTACCTTAACTTAACGCACTTAAAAGTTCAGGTCTTCCTTAATCCTTCTTTGCCTTCGCTTATTGGTTCCATAAGCTCTGAGATCTGAGGCGTGACATAAATTGGCGCCTTTGCCCTGAGCGCAAGTGCAATGCTATCGCTTGGACGAGCATCAATTTCTTGAACCTTCTCTTTGCCCTTACCCTTTAGGACGATGTTCGCATAGTAAGTTCCTTCAACAAGTTTGTGAATGACGACCCGCAAAACCTCTCCTTCCAATGCTTTTATGACTGTGTTAAGCAAGTCATGAGTCATTGGGCGAGAGGGCTTCCTGTTAGAAAGAGCCATTGCTATCGCAAGCGCTTCAGAAGGACCAATCCATATCGGCAGATACTTGTCGGACGCTCTATCAACTAACAAGACAACTGGTTCACCAAGCTTATCAGTGACGACACCGCTCACTTCAACCTCAATGTAATCTGGTGGCACTTCTACTTGGGCTGTATGTCCCACAGCACTTCCTTTGCTCTCCTTAGTTCCAGTGGTTCTTTCTGCCCCTGCTACATTCTCAGGGTGATTGCTTTTAAGGCGCTTTGGGATCAGCGTGGCGCCCCCTTTGAGCTTCCTCCACAGCACTGCTCCAGCACTAACCCCCAGTGCTGTCATAACACCCAGCCTAATGAACTCACGCCTCTTCAAGTGCTCCTTCAAGTTGAACATGTTGAACATGTCTCATCCCCCCTATGAGTTGAGGCTACAACTCATTATAAAGTTAGCATGCCAAAAGGTTAACAGGCGCGCTACTCTGAAAACATGAAACTCTGAAAGCGATAAAGTAACTTTTTGAAGCACCTTTGGAATTGGTGAGGAAGGTCTCCGCATGAAAGAGAAAGAAAGCGCGCTGGCAAAAGCAACTTTAAGCGAGGAAGCCGAACAGCATTTGAGTATAAAAGCTATAGCTATCGCATTCCCACTTGTTGTTGGTATAACTATCGCTGGTTGTTTCTCGGCATATCTGCGCTATGACCTAATTGGGACAGGTCACTTACCGCGCTGTGCCCTTTTTCCGCTTATGATTCTCACGCTTTTAAACATGGTCTGCAAAAGCATATTCAGGAGGAGGGTTTTCTCTCACTCCGATTTGCTCTTCATTTATTGCACCGTTCTTATCATGACAGGTCTTCCGGGACAGCAATATGCTGATTACCTTTACCTTGGTCTTTTAGCGCCGGTCTATTACTCCAATCCGAGAAACATGCCAGAACTGCTACAGTATGATGTGCCGAACTGGCTTAACTACATACCAAGTTGGTTTCTCCCATCAAAGGATGCACGAAGTGGTGTTATAGCATGGGCGTTTGAAGGTTTACCTGAGGGCGCAAAGATGCCGTGGCAGGCGTGGATCACACCGCTTTTGCTTTGGACCGTTTTCTATGTTGCTCTGTTTTATACTGCTGTTGGCATTGCAACATTGCTTCGCAAGCAATGGGTAGAAAATGAGAAACTCGTCTTCCCATTGGCTCAAGTGCCAATAGAGGTTGCTGATGAAGAGAGGATAAGTGCCCTTTTCAAAAACCCACTCATGTGGGTTTGTTTCCTCATACCAACTTTCATCTACACAGTCAGGGCAATACACATCTACTTCCCGAGTTTCCCAAACATCAACATCTACCGCAACTTCGGTGTCCTGTTCAGTGGACGCCCTTGGGATGTCTTAAACTATCTCCCGCTCAACTATTACTTTGATATGATCGGTATCACTTACCTCATCACAACGGATGTCGGATTTAGTTTCTGGTTCTTTTACATTGTGCGCAGGATGCAAATGGTAGCAAGAGCAGCATTGGGCTTGACTGATTTTTATATCCCGCTTGAATTCCAAACAATTGGTGGGTTGATAACGCTCTTCCTTATGCAGATCTGGGTCGCGAGAGGCTACTTGAGGGATTTCTTCAAAAGGGCGTTACATGGCTCAAATGGCAATGGAACGAAAATATCGCCTCGCACAACGTTGCTCATAATGTGCGTTGGTTTTGCGACACTGCTCTTGTTTGCTACCGCGTTGCGCCTTTCAATTCATTGGGCGGTGCTTCTCTTTACCATTCATTTCATCTGGAGGATACTCGTAGCGCGCATGGTTGCTGAGGCTGGTCTCTTTGTCTTCTGGACACCATCACCGCATACTTTCATCGTCAGGGCGTTCGGGAAGGACGCCATTGGACCTAAGAATATAACGGCGTTAAACATGATCGGCTCAAAGCTCAATGACTCTGCAACATGTGTTTTGGCTCAAGCAATTCAGGCTATGAAGATCGCACATGTTGCAAACCTGAACGAAAGACATGTGTTGAAATCGATACTGTCGTCTCTTCTCCTCTCAATGCTTGTATGCCATCCAACATGCATCTACATCCTCTACACAACACCGATACCGAAGATGGGGTGGTGGACAAGAGGGTATCCTGCATCAATGGCGAGGACTTTACTCAACCAACTTGTTCAGGACCAAAAGATGAAAACGGGCAATTACATATCACTTGTGAGTGGGTGCATAGTCACCATAGCACTATGTATCCTGAGGTGGCGCTTCTTGTGGTGGCCTTTACATCCACTTGGTTACGTGGCTGTCAACGGGACATGGTTCGGAGATAGGTATGGATTTAGCATCTTCCTTGGGTGGGTCATAAAAGCGTTGACTCTTTGGTTCGGTGGAATAAGACTATGGCAGACGCTTAAGCCAGCTGCTATGGGATTAATACTCGGAAACACATTTATCCTCTTCCTCTTGTTGCTTCTGCACTTCTTCAAACCAACGAACGAAGTCGTCGTCATTGAGTAGCTCTAAAAGCACCATGACAAGTTTGAGCACAAAGCTAAGCGCTAACATTATGGTTTGAAGAGGATGCCATACCCACAAGCAAAATTAGAGGTGCATCGGTTTGAAAGAACTCAGCCCAGAAACCACGCTTGATAAGATGGATGTTTACACAAGCACGGATAGCATAAGGCGAAGAGCTTTACGTGTGCTTTGGATATTTTTAGTTGCATTCACTTTGAATTGGGTTTGTGGTATTTGGGTTAGGCAAGCAGAAATAGTTGTGCTTGCAACACAAGTGACGGAGGCTGTCCCACCAGTGCCTGCTATTGGCGTGCTCCTATTCCTCCTCATCGTAAATCAACTGTTACGCAGGATTTGTAAACCGCTTTCATTCAGCAGGTCCGAGATATTGCTCATCTACTTCTTCACCACAATAGCTTCATCCCTCCCCGGATGTGGTATTGTGCGTTTTTTGTTCGCACTTATAGGCACGCCAGTCTACTATGCCTCAGGCGAAAATGAGTTTGATACCATCCTTTGGAAGAACTTACCGAGCTGGCTTGTCCCATTGGACAGAGATACAATCCGTTCGCTTTACCTTGGATCAACAGCTGGTGTCCCTTGGGACGTATGGATACCAAAGCTTTTGTGGTGGACTTTGTTCTTCGTTTTATACTGGGTATGCTCTCTCGGGTTAATAGGACTTATCGTGAGGCAATGGTGTGACAAAGAGAAGCTCGTTTTCCCTTTGGTTCAACTGCCACTTGAACTAACAAAATCGGAGAACGGTAAGATATTGTTTCTCCGCAACAAGCTGATGTGGATTGGTTTCTCCCTTTCCTCACTTTACAATGCCATGAACATGCTTAATGCCTACTTCCCTTCATTTCCAGCGCTTGGGAAAATGTTTGACATGGGTGCATCGTTCATTGAGTCTCCTTGGAGCGCTCTCAAGCCACTGATTATTTGGTATCGCCCTGAACTGATCGGGTTTGGTTTCCTCGTCCCAACGGATGTCTCATTCTCAATTTGGTTCTCCTATTTACTCTTCAAGTTGCAAGCGCTGATAGGTGAGCTTATAGGATACAGGTATGCTGGCTTCCCATTCTATCAAGAGCAAAGCCTTGGAGCATATCTTGCGATGTCTGCTTACCTTCTCTACACTGCTCGCCTCCATATCCTTGAAGCACTCCAAAGCATCTTCAGAAAGGAAAAAAGTGCCCAGCAAGCACAAAGAGAAGTATTAAGCCCTAAGCTTTCGCTTGCCTTTTTGGTCTTCGGATTCATCGGTATGGTTGTTTTTGCCGTAGCTGCAGGAATGGCGACATGGCTCGCGTGCCTTTACTTCTCAATTGTTCTCGCCGTCGCATTCGTTTACGCACGCATAAGAGCCGAGGTTGGCATACCTCTTATTTGGATGTTCCCTTTCTTTCAACAGAAGCGCTTCATCACATATACACTTGGGACACAACCCCTGCTTGACAGAGGGGGAGTTAAAAGCATGACAGCCTTCGCATTGTTTACATTTATGTCTCGTGGCTATTACCCCGAGTTGATCGGCTATCAAATTGAGGGTATACGCATCTCTGATCATCTCGGCTGGAAAAGAAGCACCACTATCCCTTGGAGCATACTTGCGGTTGTCGTTGGACTGGTGATAGGTTACTATTTCCATCTCACTCCGTATTATCACCACGGTGCTGTAAGGCTTCGTGGTGGCATATGGGGCACATGGCTCGCCATGGAAGAATACAGAGCTGTTGTTAGCGCTGTGCATATCCCTTCCCCGCCAGAGATGCCGAAAGTGGTTGCAACAATAGCCGGTGCGATTTGTGTTGCTTTGCTTGCTGCCATTAGGTTGGTTTTCCTTCAAATGCCTATACATCCTTTAGGTTATGCAATGGCTGGCGCATATGGTCACTTAATCTGGGGACCTTTCTTCATCGTATGGCTCATCAAAAGCCTTATACTACACTACGCAGGTGGAGTGGTTTACAAAAGGTGCATACCTTTCTTCCTTGGATTTGCTCTTGGGCATTACTTCACAGCTGGCTTGGTCTGGGGGCTTTGGTCAGTCACTGGTGCCGAAGTGTTCACAAGGTATGGAGTTTGGTTTGGATAAGGATGGAGGTGAAAAGATGCAAAGGAGAACAAGACAAAAAGCCAGCTCAACCGTCCACAAGCAACCATGCAAGGCACAAACACTTTGGTCTGAAAGGTTTTCTAAGCCGTTGTCAAGCGAAGCCTTATCTTTCTCCACTTCCTTCCCATGCGATAAAAGGCTTTACAGGTTTGATATCCTCGCAAGCATAGCACATGCACGCATGCTCACAAATTGCGGTGTCCTCAAGGAGGATGAAGGGAAGCTCATAGTTGATGCACTTGAGCGCCTGCTGAATGAGATTGAGTCAGGAAAAGTCCGCCTCGAAGGCGACTATGAGGACATCCATTCTTTTGTTGAGAGAATGCTGGTGAAGAGAATTGGTGATGTGGGTGGTAAGCTACACACGGCACGGAGCAGGAATGATCAAGTGGTCACCGACATGAAACTGTGGATGCGCTCAGCTATAGCAAGGCTTTGCGAAGCCATATATGAGCTGTGTGCCACACTGCTTTCCGTTTCACAAAGGCATGTTGAAGTTTTAATGCCGGGCTTCACGCATCTACAACATGCACAGCCAATAAGGCTATCACATCATCTGATGGCTTACTTCTGGATGTTTGAGAGAGACGCCGATAGGTTTATCAGCCTTTGCAAGAGGATGAATTTTTCGCCACTTGGTTCTGGTGCGCTCGCAGGAGTAAGCTTTCAGATTGACCCAACTATGACGGCTAAGATGCTCGGGTTTGAGGGATGCGCAAAGAACAGCATTGACGCAGTTAGCGATAGGGATTTTGTAGTTGAGTTCATCTCATGCTGTGCCATAACGATGGTTCACTTAAGTAGGCTTGCTGAAGAACTGGTCATCTGGAGCACGCCAGAATTTGGCTTCGTCAAACTTGATGAATCACTTTGCACAGGTAGCAGTATAATGCCTCAAAAACAGAACCCAGACATGGCTGAACTGATACGCGGAAGATGTGGCAAAGTCATAGGGGCGCTCACTTTTATCCTCACAACCTTAAAAGGATTACCGCTCTCATATAACCGTGATCTGCAAGAAGACAAGCCAGCTATGTTTGAGGCATTTGATGTGACACATTCATCACTGCGTATGGCTACGTTGCTTATTGCAACAGCTCAATTTAACGCAAACAGAATGCGTTCTGCGCTGGAGCGAGATTTCTCAACCGCTACTGATTTAGCTGATGAACTCGTGAGAAAAGGAATACCGTTTAGGAAAGCGCATGGAATGGTTGGGAAGCTCGTCAAGGAGTTAACAGCTATGGGGAAAGGTCTTGAGGATGTATCACTTGAGGAGCTTAAGGGTGTTTGTGAGAGGCTTGATGAAAGCACGCTTGAATCAATAAAGCCAGAGGCTGCAGTTGAGAAGCGAGTTGAGCTTGCGGGCACCGCTAAGATTTCTTTGAAGCGCCAATTTGCGAGCGCAAAACGCTCCCTAACAAAGATACGCAAGTTCGTAGCCAGATTAAAGTTGCTTGCAGAACCGTAAGAGAGGTTGGACAAACAAAGCTATACAGCAAACGTTAATTGTGGAGGCAGAGGGTCAAAGAGATGATTGGGGAACTCAAGCGCGAGCAGTTACAGAAAACAGAAGTTGGTGTCCGTGCAAGAGCATTTATCGTTTCAGCGTTGCTAATACCGCTAAACGCCTACTGGGTTGGCTGGATGGAAGCAGTTAAATGGACTGGGCATCCGACAACATATTCCCTCTACTTTAACACTGTCTTACTCCTGCTTGCCCTCCATTGCGTTAATAACCTCTGCAGGAAAGCACTTGGATGCTACTTGTTCACGAGAGCCGAGCTAATCCTCATTTACTTTTCACTTTGTGTTGGCAGTGCCCTCGTTGGACACGACCAATCACAGGTCCTCCTTGCTGTAATTGGGCATGTGCATTACTTTAAAGCACCAACGAACAGATATGAGGAGTTGATTATGCCCAACCTGCCAAGCTGGCTCGTGGTTACAGATTTAGCTGCTCTTCGTGACATGTATATCGGTGGTTCAACTGTTTGGACTCGGCAGAATTTCTTGGCGTGGTTTTCACCACTGCTGTGGTGGTGGAGCTTCTGGTTCTCCATGTTGATGATGTTCATGGGGCTTTGCATTCTTATGATACCGCAGTGGGTGCAGCATGAGAAACTTTCGTTCCCATTAGCTCAGTTTTCGTTGCATATAACCGAGAGGGGACTCTATCAAAACAATTTGTTCTGGCTTGGCTTCATAATACCGGCATTCGTAAACACGCTCAACAACCTGCATGTGATGTTTCCTTCAGTGCCAGAGATGCATACACATAGGATCAACCTCGGGGCTTTCATCACATCAGCACCATGGAATGCACTCGGTTGGACACCGATTAACTTCTTTCCATTCGCAATAGGCATAGGTTTCCTGCTACCGGTTGACCTTCTTTTCTCAAGTTGGTTCTTCTACCTCATTTGGAAGATACAGCGTGTAGTGGTGGCTTCACTTGGTTATCCAACTGGTGGTATAGGTAACCCACCATATCCACATGAGCAATCATTCGGTGCGTATGTTGGCTTAGGACTCCTCACGCTTTGGACTGCTAAAAGACATATCTTTGAAACGCTCAAGAGTGGCGACCAAAAAGATTACATCGTATCTCCAAAGCTTAGCTTTGCGCTCGTGGTATTAGGTTACATCTTTCTTGTTTGGTTTAGCATCCATGCTGGCATGCAAATACAATATGCCATCTTGTTCTTCGCCTCATATGTGCTTGTATCTTTGACAGTATCTCGGCTTCGTGGTGAGTTTGGAGCACCGGTGCATGATTTGCACTTCGCCAACCCAGGTGCGGTCATGGTTCAGATGTTTGGCACAAAACCATTCACTCCGAAAACACTCACAGTGTTTGCACTTTACTATTGGTTCACACGTGCTCAAAGAAGTCACCCAATGCCAACTGCGATGGAAGGGTTAGTCATAGGTGAACAGCTCGGTATAGGGAAAACCATGTGGCTCGCCCTTTGGATGGCTATCATCCTTGGAATACCATCGGCATGTTATGCTCTCCTCATCCCTTATTATCGTCTTGGTGCAGCCTCCTCAAAAGTTGGCGGTGCTCAAAGGGGCTTCGGGTGGGAAGCATATAACTGGTATCTCATACCTTGGCTCAGCGTTGAGCGGAAACCAAATTATGGAGCAATGTGTTTCGTGTTTGGTGGATGCGCTTTCGTTTGGCTTTTGCACTTCTGCCGTTACTACTTCATCAACTTCCCATTCCACCCAGTCGGCTATGCTGTCTCAGGAACTTGGTCAATGGAGATGGTTTGGTTTCCCTTGTTCATCGCATGGATGTGCAAAGCTGCTGTTATACGCTATGGCTCCTCGGCAACATATTACATGGTGCGTAATTTCTTCATCGGGTTAGTCGTTGGTGACTTCGTCACAGGTGGCTTATGGAATCTGTATGGGGCAGCATTTGATAAAGAGGTTTATCGGTTCAACGAGTAAGGCATGATGGTTATATGGCACAACACAAACAGTTTAGGAGGTGAGGAAACATGTTTAGGAACGAGGCACCACAAACAACGACGAGAAGAGATTTCATTGCCTCACTTGGTGCAACAGTTGTTATTGGAGCATCGTTTCTAAGCGAGGACGAGGAGATAAAACACTGGTCAAAGGAAACACCAAGTGAACCGTTGCCGACAATAAAAATTGGCGACTTTAAAGTTACAAGGCTCATAGCTGGCTATAACCCGATAGGCGGGTTTTCACATTCAACATGGCACATGTCGGTGCACATGCGTGAATGGTTTACGGCTGAAAGAACCGCTCGTTTTCTAATACACTGCGAGCGTCAAGGCATTAACACATGGCAATTTGATTACACCGAGAAAACTGTGAAAGCCATTGAAATAGCTCGCGAGCATGGCTGCGGTATACAGCTGATATGCTTACACGCAGAGCGTCCAACGGATGTGCCAATAAAGGAAGTGATGAAACTAAAGCCAATAGCAATAGCTCATCATGGTGGTGTCACAGACTCGCTTTTCAGAGCTGGCAGAGAAAAACAAGTCCATGACTTCGTGAAGAAGGTCCACGACAGTGGCGCACTTGCAGGTGTATCAACACACAACCCAGAGGTGGTAAAGCGCATCATGGACGAAGGTTGGGAAAACGACTTCTTCATGTGCTGTTTCTACTATGTCACACGCCCGAGAGAAGAGATGCTGAAACAGCTTGGGAAAGTGCCAGTTGATGAACCGTTCTTTGAATCCGACCCCGAAGAAATGACCGCTGTGATGCGTAGCGTTGATAAACCATGCCTTGCTTTCAAAATACTCGCTGCAGGAAGAAAGTGCTGGTCAAAAGCGCAGGTTGAAAATGCATTCAAATACGCTTTCAGCAAGATCAAAAGAAATGATGCTGTCATAGTGGGAATGTATCCACGCTTCACAGACGAGGTTTCCGAAAATGCAAACTACACACGCAAGTATGGAAAGGTATGAGCAACAATGCATAAGACACATCTTTCGTTCATCGTTTTCTTTATGCTAATCGTCCTCTGGATTGTAATCGCCTCCGAGAAGGAGCAGGGGCTCAAAGTCATATTCCCACAGGATCGCTCAACATTGACTAATCCGCATGTGACCGTTATATGCAAACTGAATGAAGGCACAAAGGACAAGCCGTGCACAGTGCCAAATCTCGTCGTCAATGGCGTGGAGCATAAGTGGAGAAAGGAATATCTCCCGACAATACTTGTTGCAAGCGTCAAACTGCGCAAGGGATTGAACTGGATTCAGATTGGCAATTCCAAACTATCCGTTTATGTTGTTAGCAAGAAAACAAAGGCACCACCGACCGACTGGAAGGAAATTCGTTCGCATCCACTGCCTGCGGAGAAAGAACCAAACTGTTCCATATGCCACACGCTAATAAAGGAGATGGATACATTTCGCCTTGGAGAGGTGCAACTCCCAAAGGCTTGTGATGCATGTCATAGCGAAATTGAATTTGAACTCAAACACCACCACCCAAAGCGATCAATTGAGCACTGCACCATCTGTCACTCAATTCACAGCTCAAACATGAGCAGTTTGCTCAAGAAGACACCAAAGGAACTTTGTAAATCCTGCCACGATTGATCTTCCACACATTGCTTCAATCCATTTACTTTCAATACCTTCCAAGCTGTGCGAGTCATCTTGAACTAACTATCATTGTGCCTATCCCCTTATCTGTGAATATCTCCATGAGCAATGCGTGAGGTATTGCACCGTTTATGATATGCGCCCTCTCAACACCTCCTTTAAGTGCCTCAATGCAGGCACGAACCTTCGGTATCATACCCTTCGTAATGACGCCTTCATTAATCAGCATAAGCGCTTCCTCATCCGTAAGCACTGGCATGATGGAACGCTCATCTTCTGGGTCTCGGCATATGCCACATACATCTGTTAGCACGATCAGTTTCACCGCATTTACAGCTACCGATAATTTCCCTGCAACATGATCTGCGTTAAGGTTAAGCGTTCTCCCGTTCTCGTCGCTCCCAATTGAAGCTATGACAGGGATATAGCCTTTATCTATGAGCACGTCCAAAATCTCCGTGTTGACATGGGTTACCTCACCAACAAATCCGAGGTCAACACCGCCCATTTCATCAGGCGTGAGCTTGCGAGCCAGCAATAATCTGCCATCCTTCCCGCTTAACCCAACAGCCTTCGAACCATGCTGGTTGAATAGCTCAACAAGCTCTTTGTTGATATTTCCAACAAGAACCATCTCGGCGATCTTCACCGTCTCTTCGTCAGTTACTCTCATGCCGTGCACAAATTGCGGTTTCTTACCCATGCGTTCCATTATCTCGCTTATCTCAGGACCGCCACCATGAACAAGCACAGGCTTTATACCAACGTAGTGAAGCAAAATGATGTCTGCTATGACTTGCCTCTTAAGTTCATGATCAACCATTGCTTTCCCACCATATTTGATCACGATTCGCTTCCCATAAAAGCGTTTTATGTATGGGAGTGCCTCAATCAACACTTGCGCTTGCTTCAACAAATCATCACTGATCACGTTGGGTCACCTAACCTCGTTCTTGATATGCAGGTTAGATTTCGTATTCGGCGTTCAGCCTGACGTAATCATAAGTTAGGTCGCAAGTCCAAACTGTCCAACTTGCTTTCCCCAACGCGAGATCTATCTGTATGAACACATTGGGGCTGCTTTTGAGCTGTGAACGCAGTCTCTCTCTGTCAAACTCAATTATAGTGCCATCTCTCATTACACATGTGTCATTGATCCACACAGAGACTTTCTCTGCGCTCAGTCTTGCAGGCGCTCTCCCGATAGCTGCAGCTATCCTACCGATGTTTGGGTCACCACCAAACAGAGAGCATTTTACAAGGTTTGAATTAGCCACCGTTAAACCAATCGCTTTCGCTTCCTGCTCTGTTACTGCTCCCTTAACGGTTATCTCAATAAACTTTGTTGAGCCTTCGCCATCCCTTGCTATCGCTTGTGCGAAGTGTCTTAATAGCATTGTGAGCGCTTCTTCAAACAGGCGATATGAATCGCTCGAGACATTGTTTATGCGTTCATTTTTAGCTGCACCGTTAGCGAGGAGCACAACCATATCATTTGTGCTCGTATCACCGTCAACCGTGATTGAGTTGAATGTCACTTCAACTGCATTTGATAAAGCTTTCTTTAGGCATGTCTTTGTGATGTCAGCATCTGTTGTAACGAAACAAAGCATCGTTGCCATTTTAGGGGCTATCATCCCCGCACCTTTCGCAATGCCACCGATGTGGATAGTAGTTTGATTGAGCTTGAACTTGACGGCACCATACTTTGGAAATGTGTCTGTAGTCATGATAGCATGCGCTGCATCAATCCCACCAGCGCTTGAGAGCTTCTTTGCAGCTTCGGTGATTCCTTGAGCTATCTTATCCATCGGTAAACGAATGCCAATCCTGCCAGTTGAAGCCACAACAACTTGCTCTGGTAGTATGTTCAGCGCTTTAGCAACCAAGTCACACGTCTCTCTTGCGTCCATTATCCCTTGCTTGCCAGTGCAACTGTTTGCTATCCCACTATTTGCTACTATAGCCTTTATAGAAGCTTGAGCGGGGCGCAAGTTTTCCTGAGTGACAATCACTGGTGCAGCCTTCATTTTGTTGGTTGTGAAAGTCCCAGCTGCAATGCAAGGGCGCTCACTGTAAATGAGAGCCAAGTCTTTTTTCCCATTGGCTTTGATCCCACAGTGAACTCCAGCAGCGAGGAATCCAATTGGGGTTGTAACTGAGCCATCGCTTACAAATGCTATCTCCTTTTTCATACCACCTCACCTCCAGAGCACTTTAAGGTGAGATTGCTGGGAGCAGTAAACCACAACACTCATCGAGCCCAAACATGATGTTCATGTTCTGAATAGCATTGCTTGCTGCACCCTTTGCGAGGTTATCAATGACCGAAATAGCGATGGCACAGTTTGTGCGTTCATCAACGAATATGTTTACATCACAAAAGTTAGAGCCAATGACGCTCTTAAGCCTCGGTGCAACACCCATCGGCAAAACTCGCACAAACGGTTCGTTAGAATACGCCTGCACATATGCCTCATACAGCTCTGCAGGGCTTATCTTATTCTCAAGCTGCACATAAGCCGTCGTTAATATGCCACGACTAACTGGGAGCAAATGCGGTGTGAATGTTACGCTAATCTTCTCACCGGCTATAAGTGAAAGCTCTTGCTCAATCTCTGGAGTATGCCTGTGCGAAGCAATCCCATACGGCTTGAAGTCACCAAACATCTCTGGGTAGTGATAGTCAATGCTTAGCTTTGTCCTACCAGCACCAGAGATGCCAGACTTGCTATCAATCAAAATGTGCTTTGAACGGGCTATCTTCATTTTGAGCAAAGGCATAAGCGCTATTATGGCTGAGATTGGATAGCATCCGGGGTTAGCTATAAGCCTTGCATCACGTATCTCTTCACGGTGAACTTCAGGAAGCCCGTAAACTGCTTCTTTGAGCAAATGGGTAGCTCCATGCTTCGTATGATACCAGACCTCAAACTCTCTTGCGTCTTTAAGTCTAAAGTCAGCACTTAAGTCAATCACTCGCACGCCTGCCTCAAGCAACCTTGGTGCAATATTCATTGCAGCACCATGTGGCACTGCAAGGAAAACAACATCTACATCCCTTGCTAATGCTTCTTCATTCATCGGGATACACTTCAGTTGTGACAGCCTATGTAGGTGTGGGTGGACTTGCTCAAGAGTCAACTCAGCTTCCGATGTCAAACGCATTAGGTGAACAATCTCAGCTTCTGGGTGATGCAAAAGGAAGCGGACGAGTTCCCCGCCTGTGTATCCTGTAGCGCCAACTATACCAACCTTGATTGACATCTTCACACCTCCGACACTTACTGGACGCAAAAACAAATTTGGAGCTTCGCAGTTGCCCGCGAAACTCCATCTCTATCCTCACACATTATATCACGTCGGAGACAACCAAATCATTGTTCACGCTCTTCGAGCTACTTTTCAAGGCACAATTTTTATTGGTGTGGAGGTGATGAACAATGGACATTGCCATCAGGGAGAAGTTTATTAAGCTGTGGGATCGCTTCGTTGGAGCAGAGCTACCAGTCGCATTTTTCTACTCCGACGATGAATCGTATGCTTCATTCAAACCCTCCAAGATAACACATTGCCTTATCGCGTATCTCAACTTTGCGCTCAGTGGTAAAACAGTATGCCTTGACGCTGAAGCGATTAGATGTGCAGGTGGGAAACGGTATCTTGGCTTCTCACAAGAGTTGCCCTCGGGGTTTGAGTATTTTCTCTCGCACGGAATTCCAGGAAAGCTTGATGGCGAACGATACAAAAAGAGTCCCCAACTGGTTTTGGAGCTCATCAAATTTTATGAGCCATTTTATGCGCCAGCAAAATACGCCATCTTCAAACGATGGGATATGCTTGAGGAAAACGAAAAGCCAATGATTGTTATCTTCGTCTCAAAGCCCGATGTCATAGCGATGCTTTTCACCCTCGCAAATTATGACCATCCAGATTTAGACGGCGTTATTGCTCCCTTTGGCTCAGGATGCTCATCAATTGTTTACCACCCTCTGCGCGAGCTCAAAAGGAACCAACCAAGAGCTGTGTTAGGTATGTTTGATATTTCCGCACGCCCTTACATACCACCAGAAACACTCTCAATTGCTATCCCTTGGGTAAAGTTCACACGCATGATTGATAACATGGAGGAAAGCTTCCTCATCACCAACTCATGGGAGAAGGTTAAACAGCGAATAACCGTTCGCTCAGACACACGTAGTTAAGAGATCCTGCCTTGGTTCACCTGCGAGCACAATAAAAGGAGTTAAAGTAGCGTGGTTCGTAGAGGCTACTTATCGTGACCTTGCCGTGCCTACCAGAGGCATGTATAAACTTACCATCGCCAATGTATATGCCACAATGATTAACTTGTCCATCTCTACCTGCAAAGTAAATCCTATCTCCCGGCTGAAGCTGACTAAATTCAACTGGAAAACCATATGCACACTGCTCGCTTGCTCTTCGTGGAAGCCTTATGCCGAACGCAGCATAAACTCTTTGAACGAGCGCAGAGCAATCAATACCGTTCATTGAATTCCCACCATATTTGTATGGCACATTCAAGTAGCGCATAGCTTCACGAACGATTGCATACCCAGTCCCATCATACCTGACAAGTTGAGTTCTATTAGAAGGCATCAACCACGATGCTGATACCGAGACAGCATCATTGGTGAGCGTAATCGCATCTCCCCATATCCATCCAACGGCACCATTGACCATAAGCACACCAAACCAGTTACCACGCCTGTCAACTACAAGGAGCTTCTTTCCGGGGTTGCATAGGTAGTAACGCACTGAGTTAGTAGTCGGCGCCGAGTATATGAAGCTTTGGCGCTTAACAATTGCTATGTTTGCAAAACTTGTTGCCGTTTGCGTCCTCAAAAGTGGCGATGGTAACGACGAACGCTGTAGCGAACTCACATTCATTGAATCCTTATTGCCTTGTGACGGTTTTGCAACTGCTGTTGTGTTTGTTTCAACCCGTTTCGGTCTATCAGGGTTTGTCACCTTGTTTTGGCTCGATTCTGCTTTACTAACGCCAACTAAAATTGGAATTAGTAAAACTGTGCCGTTACGTAGTCTCATACCCGGCTTGATATTTTTGTTAGCCTCACATAGCGCTTTGACCGGCACCTTAAAACTGCTTGCGATCTCCTCAACTGTTTCCCCTTCCTTAGCTTCATAAATGAAAAAAGCTTTCACATCATGTGAGGGTGCTTCAAACGAATAATCGCCAAAAGCTTTGACACTATTTGCGGATGCCAAGGGGATAAGAAGGACACTTCCTTCCCTTAGCGGTGCTTTTTCAGGGAAGTCGTTCATCCCGTTAGCAGCACGCAACTGCTCAACTGTAACGCCATATTGATAGGCAATGGAGGAAAGCGTTTCCCCCTCTTTAACGGCATGTAGCTTGCACAAACTCCCATCCGTCCACCCTGCATAACACCTAACTATTATCCAGCTGACAGCCAACCAGAATAACCTCTTCCGATACCATCTCACCCACACCTTATCCACCTTTAACACTCCTCTACCCGCTTTAGACCATAAGAATGCTCCCACTCTGCTTAATTCCCACCAAACGAATTCAGCACTTTAAAAGCTCCCTCTAAACCACTTGTTTGAAGCCAATGGCAAAGATTTTACCTCTACAAGAACCAAACTTTTAACGCTTCCTGAACTGGAAGCCACGCCTTGCTCTTTTCCGCCCGTATTTTTTCCTCTCTTTTACCCTTGGATCACGAGTAAGCATACCAGCTTGACGCAAGATCGGACGAAACGATGGATCATATGTTACAAGCGCCCTTGCAATACCGTGCCGCAAGGCATCAGCTTGCCCGCTTAGTCCACCGCCTTTAGCGGTTGCTTTGACATCAAATAAATTGGATGTTTGGGTGATGATAAGTGGTTCAAGAGCACGGTGCATGAGAGAATATCTGCAAAGATACTGCAAAATCGGTTTCTCATTAACCACAACATTACCACTTCCACCGGGTATTAGCCATACCCTTGCAACCGCCTCTTTCCTCCTGCCAGTTGCATAAAAATACTGCCTTGGTGGTGTCACTTGCGCCGTCCCTTCATACTGGGTGAGTTCAGCTTGTGATTCAACATTTTCGCCATTTTTTACCAATTCCTCTGACATTGTTCACATCCCCCTTTCCACTGCATCAATAATTCGCATTGTTTTTTCAAACTTACGCACATCAATCTGTATTGGCTGCTGCGCTTGATGTGGATGATTTTGACCCCGATAAACGCGCAACTTTTTCATCATTTTTCTCCCAAGCCTGTTTTTCGGCAACATCCGTTCAACTGCGAGTGTTATAACCTGTTCAGGGCGGTTCTGCAACATCCACTTGTAACTATACGCCCGTAGATTCCCCGGATAACCTGAATGCCGATAATGGAACTTCTGTTCAAGCTTTTTTCCAGTAAGGACGACTTTTTCGGCATTTATGACAATGACATAATCACCTACATCAATGTTTGGTTGCCACTGTGGTTTATGCTTACCAATCAACAAGTATGCTACAACGCTTGCGAGCCTTCCAAGCCTTACGCCTTCGGCATCAACTAAATACCATTTTCTCTCGACTTGCTCAGGTTTGATGTAAGTTGTATTATTAGCCATACTCCTTTCCCCCATTTTTTCAGTATCTTACTCGCACGAGACATAAACCATGAGCAGGCGCCGTTGGACCGGCAACCTTCCTGTCTTTAGCTTCCAATATTTTCTTCACATCTTCTGGTTCCCTTTTCCCCAATCCGACTTCCACAAGGGTTCCAACGATTATTCTCGCCATATGGTAAAGAAACGCGTTGGCTTCTATTGTTATGCTCACAAACCTACCTTTCCTTCTACATTTTATCCCAAAAACATGCCTGATTGTGCTTCCAAGGTTGCTTCCACTTGCATGAAACGACCTAAAATCGTGAGTTCCAATCAGATAATTTGCAGCTTTTTGCATCGCTTCTACATTGAGCTTCTTTGGTATATGCCATGCATACCTACGCATCAACACCGCTGGCTCTTTTCCGTTGTCAATCAAATACCGATAAACTCGGCTTTTTGCCCTATATCTTGGATGAAAATCGGCATCTGTCTCACTTGCATATTTGACGACAACATCATTAGGCAAATGACTATTTATTGCTGCTACAAGCGCAGAAACTGGTATACTACTTTTCGTTGAAAATTTAACGACTTGCCATGTGGCATGAACGCCTGCATCTGTCCTACCAGCATATTGCAACTTAACTGTATGTCCAGTTACTTTTTCAATGGCTTTTTCTAATACTTTTTGAACAGTTCGCGCGTTTGATTGTTTTTGGAAGCCGTTGAAGTCCGTTCCATCGTATTCAATGACCAATTTTATGTGCCTTTCTTGATTTTTCCTTAACATTTTGGAGCTACTCAACGAGCATTAGGACTGCCATCTGAGCACCGTCACCGCGCCTTATGCCTGTTTTGATGATCCTCGTATACCCTCCATTCCTATCTCGGTATCTTGGGGCTATTTCGTTAAATATTTTGTTGACAACTTGCCTTTGAAGTGGATTAGGTATCATCCTTCGCACAAGGCGCCGAGAATGAATTGTGTCTTCTTTTGCAATTGTAATCAATTTCTCAGCTATACGCTTAGCTTCTTTCGCCTTCGCATAAGTCGTCTCTATCCGTTCGTGAAGGAAAAGCGAGACTACAAGATTCTTTAGCAATGCCATCCTTTGGTCAGCTGGTCGGCTAAATCCCTTGCGTTCCTTACGATGTCTCATCTTCAACACCCTTTTCCTCTCTGAGTTTCAATCCAAGATTTGAAAGCGCCTTTTTGACCTCGGCGAGCGCTTGTTTTCCAAACCCCTGAATGCTCAAAAGCTCTTTTTCTGTCTTGCTAATCAAATCACCTAATGTTTTACAGCCACTTTGCATTAGAATACTTGCAACTTTTGCACTTAATCCAATAGTTTCAATTGAGCGTTTGATATCCTGTGCTTCGTAAATCGGCACAAAAGGACGAGGTATACCAAGGGCAAGAAATATCCTGAAGTGGTTTATGAGCAGCCCTGCTGCTTCAACAAGCGCCTGATCAATATTGACTGTTCCATTCGACCAAACCTCGAGAACCAATCTCTCATAAGTGCTTACTGTCCCGACCCTTGTCGGCTCAACTACAAAATTCACTCGCTTTATTGGGGCAAATATCGCGTCAACCGGAATGAGACCAATATCTAACTTACTCCTGTCAATTCTATCTATTGGGGCATAACCCTTGCCAATTTCTATCGTCAATTCCATGTTTAGTCTTGCCTTTTCGTCTGTTAATTCTGCGATATGGAGTTCGGGATTTGCAACTTCATATCCAGGAGGCATACGAACATCAGCACCCGTGACCTCTCCTTTACCGCGAACCGATATGAATGCTTTTTGAGGCTTTGATGTATCAGCAGCATCGGTTATTCTAATCGCTAATTCTTTGATGTTTAAGATCATTTCAATCACATCTTCCTTCACACCCGGAATAGTGCTATATTCATGCAAAACTCCATCAATCTTGACAAAAGTGACTGCTGCACCGATTATCTCATTCAGCAACACACGCCTAAGAGCATTGCCAACTGTGATACCAAAACCGGACTCTAACGGGGAAATTTCATAGCGGGCATAATTGTCTTCATCCACAAGTTTCCTTATTTTTGGTGTTATTTGATCAATTCTCCAACTCACGTGCATCTGCCTCCTGATATTATCGGGAGTAGAACTCCACGATAAGTTGTTCATTTACTGGCACATCAATTTGATCCCGTGTCGGGAACGCTAAAACACGCCCTTCATATCTGCTCACATCCCTTGACAGCCACGCAGGGATTGACCAACTTCCGGTCATCTCAATAGCTTCATTGATTTCTGGGATATCTTGGCTTTTGTCCCTAATTTTTATCACATCGCCAACCTCAACTAAATATGATGGTATATCCACCACTCTGTCATTGACGGTGACATGTCTGTGCTTAACGAGCTGTCTTGCATGCCTTCTTGAAAGTGCAAATCCTAAGCGATACACAACATTATCCAACCTTCTTTCAAGCAATTGGAGCAAATGCTCTCCTACTTGCTTTCCGGTCTTTTTCGCTTGCTTCTTTGCCAACTCGAAGAAACGCTTAAACTGCGTTTCAGTCATATTATAGATGCGCTTTGCGCGTTGTTTTTCCCTCAACCTTAAGCCATAATCTGTTGGCTTTTTCGCTCGTTTCAATTCAGGGTTAATTCCCGGAGGATATGGTCTTTTCTCAAGAACGCACTTGGTTAAACATTTATTACCCTTCAAAAACAGCTTAATCCCCTCACGCCTGCACAATCTGCATACAGGTCCAATGTATCTACCCATGTCATTCATTCCCCCTTGATTATACTCGTCTCCTACCAGCAGGGCGACATCCATCATGCGGGACAGGCGTTATATCCTTGACAAATTCAATCTTAAAACCAAGTGATTCAAGTGCCCTCACCGCTGTTTCTCTGCCTGCGCCAGGTCCTTTTACATACACTTGCAATGTCTTAACACCCATGTCTAATGCTTTCCTACCAGCTGCTTGAGCTGCCATCTGAGCTGCAAATGGAGTCCCTTTTTTCGTCCCTTTAAATCCTACTGTGCCCCCACTCGCCCAGCATAATGTGTTTCCTTCCATATCCGTGATCGTGACAATCGTGTTATTGAAAGTTGACTGAATATGAGCAATAGCTTGAGTAATTCCTCTACGCTTTGGTTTTGAACGCCCTCCTTTACGTGCCATCCCTAACACCTCGCTGACAAGATTTTACAATTTGACTACTTCTTGACTACTTCCTCCTTCCTTTCTTGGCACCGACGGTCTTCCGCGGACCTTTGCGAGTGCGAGCATTTGTGCGCGTTCTTTGTCCTCTAACAGGCAATCCTCTAAGGTGCCTCAGCCCACGATAGCACCTTATGTCTATCAGCCTTTTTATATCTTCCGCTACCTTCCTTCTCAACTCCCCCTCAACTGTCAAATTACGGTCAATGTAATCCCTTATTCGGGCAATCTCCTCATCGCTCAAGTCTTTGACCCGCTTGTCCGGTGATATCCCGGTTTCGGACAATATCTTTTGGCTTGTTGATCTGCCAATGCCATATATGTAAGTTAACGCTATCTCTACACGCTTATTGTCAGGTATTTCTACACCAGCTACACGAGCCATACTTGATCCCTCCTACTTGCCTTGTCTTTGTTTATGCTTCGGATTTTCGCATATTACGTAATATTTTCCTTTCCTACGGACTATTTTACACTTATCACAAATGCGCTTTATTGAAGGTCTAACTTTCATTCCTCTTTCACTCCTTTTTGAGCTACTTCAGCCGGTAAACAATCCTCCCCCTCTTGGGGTCAAGCGGTGATAATTCAACCTTCACCCTATCGCCAGGGACGATGCGAATGAAATTAACCCTCATTTTTCCAGACACATATGCCAACACTTCATGCCCTCCTTCTATTTCCACACAAAAGACAGCATTAGGTAGACATTCTTTTACAACTCCTTCAACTTCTATTTTTTCTCTTGGCATGTAAAAGTCACCTCACCTTCACAAATTTACTTTCCACAAATCGTTTTCGCCATTTGGACCAAGTGTTAAAATTCTCACACTTTCGTCAACAATCGCTATAGTATGCTCAAAATGAGCTGAAAGACTCCCATCCGCTGTTACTACGGTCCATCCGTCATTCAAATAAGCCACTTTATAAGTTCCGACATTCACCATTGGTTCAATACAAAATGTCATCCCCGAGACAACTTTAATATCAGGTGCGTTTGACAAGTAGTGCGGAACCTCTGGCTTTTCATGCAAATTTTTCCCTATACCATGCCCTACAAGATCACGAACTATATGAAATCCCTCACCTTCAACATAGTTTTGAATTGCTGCTCCCATGCGCTGGAGTGATTTGGAACAGGAAATTTCTTTTATGCCGATACAAAGGGCGTTTGCTGCAACTTTTAATAACTTTTTTGCTAAATCGCTAACTTCACCAACCGGAACCGTGATAGCAGCATCAGCATGGTATCCATCCCAACAAGCTGCCACATCAAGACCAACAATATCTCCCTCTTTCAAAGGTTTATTGTCAGGTATTGCGTGAACTACACGATCGTTAACAGCGATACAAGTTGATGCTGGATAGCCTTTATATCCCAGAAAAGACGGAATAGCTCCGTGATCTCGTATATAGCTCTCAGCTATTTTATCAAGTTGCAAAGGAGTAACCCCAACATCAATAGCAGCTGCCATCTCTTTTAATGCACCATATACTATTATCCCTGCAATACGCATTCGCTCTATTTCGTCAAGGCTTTTTAGCAAGATACCGTTTTTGTTTCTCTTTACCCTTAGCTTCCTCATCTTGGTCACTCATTGCAAAACTGTTTCAACAAAGTTTCAATTTTTCTGTGCACTTCCTCAACTTCTCCCAACCCATCTACCCGATACAAAAGGTTGTTCTTCTCATAATACGAAATCACTGGATCAGTTTGTTCGTGATATACTTGCAAGCGTCTCCTGATAACTTCTGGCTTATCGTCCTCGCGTTGAATCAGCTCCCCTCCACATATATCGCAAGTTCCCTCTATTTTCGGTGGATTGTATTCTACATGGTAAACTGCACCGCACCTTGCGCAAATCCTTCTACCCGATAAACGCTTGACAACTTCATCATCTGGGACATCAATCAGCAAAACTGCCGATAATTTCAAGTTTATTTTACTTAGCAATTTGTCAAGCTCTTTTGCCTGCCTCTCAGTTCTCGGGAAACCATCAAAAATGAAACCAATTGAGCTGTTAGAACTGCTTTCAAGTTTCCTTCTAACTACTTCCACAACCAGTTCATCAGGAACAAGTTCACCACGAGCCATGTAAGACTCGACTTGCCTTCCTAAATCAGTTTTTTGCTTAATTTCCTCCCTAAATATATCCCCGGTGGCAAGATATAACAATCCATACTTTCGCGCAAGTATAGAAGCTTGTGTCCCTTTCCCTGACCCTGGAGGTCCAAGGATAATGAGTCTCAATTTTGCCTCCTCCGTTATCTGATCAATCTTTCATATTGACGAGACAATAGCTGAGCCTCAAGTTGGAGCATTGTCTCAAGAGCTACGCCAACTACTATCAAAATTGAAGTTCCGCCAGCAATGTCGTATAATGGCAACCCTGTCCAATGTGGAACAAGGAACTCAAGGATGGCAATTATACCGAGGAATATAGCTCCCCCGAATGTAATCCTTGTTAAAACTTTGTCAATATATTGCACAGTAGGAGCCCCCGGTCTAACGCCCGGGATAACCCCTCCCCATTTCCTCAAGTTATCCGCCAAATCTGAAGGGTTCAACACAACAGCTGTGTAAAAGTATGTAAAAGCGATTACGAGTAGAAAATAAAGCAACAAGCCGATATTACTGCCTCCTGGATAAAAAATTTCCCTGATTTGTGCCCCTAATGCACCCATATCAACCTTGCCGATCAATGGAAGAGTTATTACTGTTCCATGCCTGAATATCGGTATCATTGATGTTAATGTGCCCGGGAACATAGCAACCGATATCGCAAAAATTATAGGGATAACTCCTGCAGTGTTTACTCGTAACGGTAAATGACTTGTCCTGCCCATCATTCTCGTTCCAACTATTCTCCGAGTATACTGAACAGGGATACGCCTCTCGGCTTGCTGGACAAATACAATAAACATTACTGTTAATACAAAGAAACCAAACAAGATAAACACATTCGTCCACTCAACTGCCCTTGAACTAAGTAAGCCATAAACTTGAGCAATATCTGTGGGCAAACGCATCATTATTCCAGCAAAAATGATCAGCGAAACGCCATTTCCTATCCCTTTCTCTGTTATAAGCTCACCTATCCACATTAATGCTGCAGTCCCTGCAGCAAGAGTTAATACAATACGCCAGCTATTTAGGCTGAGCAGGCTCACATCCTTTACTGCGCCAGTTTGCTGGAAAAGGAACAAAATGCCCCATCCCTGAAGAATTGACGAGATAAGGGTTAAAACACGGGTAAGTTTTGCTATTCTTCTCCTCCCCCATTCTCCTTCTTTCTGCCATTGCTCTATTGACGGTATAGCTACAGCAAGAAGCTGCATTATGATTGACGCATTTATATAAGGCATTATGCCAAGCGCAAATATGGAAAATCGTTTCAATGCCCCGCCCGAAAACAAGTTTATTAGCCTCAACAACCCACCACCAAAACCTTGAGCAAATGCTTCCCCTAAAGCTTTAGTATCAACTCCGGGAACTGGCACATGAGCACCAAACGCATAAACAGCAAACATAGCAAATACAAAAATTACTCTTGCACGCAAATCTGGCAACTTCAATGCTGCTTTCGCATTTTCAAGCAACCGCATTAAGTGATCACCTCGGCTTTTCCACCTACTTTTTCAATTTTTTGCTTCGCAGTTTTGCTAAAATGGTGTGCTTTGACTATGAGCGGCTTTGTTAATTCACCATCCCCAAGCACACGCAGCCCATCATAAATTTTGTCAATTATACCTCTTTCAACCAACAATTCAGGTGTCACTTCGGTATATGGTTCAAAGCATTCAAGTTGCTTAACATTTACTATAGCATAGTGTTTGCGAAATGGTTCTCTTGGCATTGCTTTCTTTGATATGCCCCTCAACTTAGGCACTCTCTTGTAAAGTGGTGTTTGCCCACCTTCAAACCAAGGTGGGACATTTTCTCTTGCCTTTTGCCCTTTTGTGCCACGACCGCATGTTTTACCCTGCCCTGCTGCTATGCCTCTGCCAACTCGCTTGCGTTTATGTTTAGCTCCCGGTGGAGGTTTTAGAGAGTTCAACGATAGCATACTATACATCTCCTTTCCACAGCTTATGCTGAAACTTCGCTTACTTCAACCAGATGTTGTATCTTTCTTATCATCCCACGAATACATGGATTATCTGGTTTTATGACAACACGATTAATCCTGGTCAACCCTAATGCCTTCGCTGTAGCCTTCTGGTCTTTCGGGTATCCTATTAGGCTCTTCTTTAGGCGTATTTTTAGATACTTCTTCTGGGATTTGTTGTTCTGTAAATTCACTTTGAGCAAGCCTCCTTCGTATTTTAGCTGGTATTGGCAGATCGCTCAGTTTTTTACCCCTGATTCTTGCAACTTCTTCGGGTGAACGCAATTGTCTTAGTGCATCAAGCGTTGCCCATACAGTATTTGCTTTATTTCTTGAACCAAATGTCTTTGTCAATATGTTACGAACCCCAAGCACATCCATCACTGCTCTAACAGGGCTACTTGCAATAACACCAGTGCCTGCACTTGCAGGCTTTAACAAAACTTTTGTTGTGCACACCTTACCAACTACTTCATGTGGTATTGTGTCACCTACTAAAGGAACTTCAAACATCTCTTTGCATGCTCTTTCATATGCTTTTCTAACAGCTTCTGGAACAGTTAAAGCTTTTCCAATGGCAGCCCCTACTCTTCCTTTACCGTCTCCAACTACAACCAACGCCCGAAAAGAAAGTCTTTTACCACCCTTATGTGTTTTAGAAACTCTTCTAATTTCCACAACTCTTTCCTCATACTGCTTTTCTTCCCACTGTATGTCCATGTTCTTTTACTCCCCCTTTAGAACTCTAATCCGACTTCCCTCGCAGCCTCTGCAAGCGCTTTAACACGCCCGTGGTAGGCATGTCCCCCTCTATCAAAAACGACCCTTTTTATTCCCATTTCAATGGCTCTCTTGGCAATAAGCTTCCCTACCTCCCTTGCAGCATCTACATTCCCCGAATGCCTGAATTTACCTCTTAACTCCTTATCAAGGGTTGATGCTGCAACAAGTGTGTGTCCTTTTGTATCGTCAATTATTTGAGCGTATATGTGATTTAGGCTTGCAAATACCGATAATCGTGGTCTTTCTGGAGTTCCAAAAATTTTCTTCCTTATTCGCCAGTGTCTTCTCTGCCTACGCTCTTTTCTTGTCCTATACTTAACTGCCATATCTCAACTCCCTCACTTACTTACCTTTAGCTTGCTTGCCCGGCTTCAGCTTTACAACTTCGTCCTCGTATCTTATACCCTTTCCTTTGTAAGGTTCAACTTTTCTCAAAGCTCTTATCCTCGCAGCCACATCCCCAACAAGTTGCTTATCTATCCCGTTAACGATTATTTTCGCCGACAAATATTGATTTTGTTGCGTTGGTGTGAAAGATTCAACATTGAACGTTATACCTTGAGGAGCTTCAAAGACGATTGGATGGGAAAATCCCAACATTAATCTCAGTTTATTTTCACCCATTAATTCCACCCTGTAGCCCATACCACGAACTTCAAGCACTTTCCTGAAACCTTTAGTCACGCCTTCAATCATATTAGCTATCAAAGTCCTTGTGAGACCATGCAAAGAGCGATGAAAACGGTTATCCGATGGGCGTTCTACAATTATTTGACCATTTTCCGAGCGAATTATCATATCTGGGTGAAAGGACTGCTGAAGCTTTCCCTTCGGTCCTTCAACAACCACAGTGTTGTTATTGATTTGCACTTTGACACCCTCGGGAATCGGTATAGGTTTCCTTCCGATCCTTGACATCAACCATCCCCCCACATATTACCAAACATATGCCAGAAGTTCGCCCCCAATACCTTTCTTGCGAGCCTGTGCATCAGTCATTATACCTTGAGAGGTTGAAAGCAATGCTATACCTAATCCACTTTGCACTATAGGTATTTCGTTGGCTTTTACATAAATTCTCCTCCCAGGTTTGCTTATCCGCTTAACCCCAGTTATTACTGGCTTTTTCCCGTCAAGGTAGCGAAGATAGATGATTAAAATGCCCTGCTTGTTATCACGGATAAACTTATAGTCAGCGATATAACCCTCTTCTTTCAGCACTTTAGCTATTTCTCGCTTTATGTTAGACGCTGGTATGCGGACTTTACTTAAGCGAGCTTGTGATGCGTTCTTGATTCTGATCAGCATATCGGCAATTGGATCAGTAATTACCATTTAATCAAACACCTCCAATTGAGGCATGCTTTACCAGCTTGCCTTCCTAACCCCCGGAATTAGCCCTTGGCTTGCAAGTGTCCTAAAGCAAATTCTGCATAAGCCAAACTGACGAATGTATGCTCTTGCTCGCCCACAGCGTGTGCAGCGGTTTACTTTTCTCACTTTAAACTTTGGTTCCTTTTGAGCCTTCACTACTAATGCTTTCCTTGGCATAGTCCCTTGCACCTCGGTAGCTTATTTTCCAGCATCACGAATAGGCATCCCAAGGGATTTGAGTAAAGCCAGTGCTTCTTCATCAGTCTTTGCGCTTGTGACTATAGTGATATTCATCCCTCGCACCTTAGCGATGTCGTCATAAGTTATTTCTGGAAAAATCAACTGCTCCTCAATTCCGATATTATAGTTACCATGCCCATCAAAAGCATCGGGAGGTAGCCCTTTAAAGTCCCTAATTCGAGGTAAAGCAGCATTAATCAACCTGTCAAGGAACTCCCACATGCGAGCCCGCCTCAGCGTTACCATGCACCCGACTGGTTGACCTTTACGCAACTTGAATCCAGCAATTGACCTTTTAGCTCTCCTTACCACAGGTTTTTGACCGGTTATCATTGAAAGCTCTTTTATAGTTGAATCCAAGTATTTTGGGTCTTCTTTTGCATCCCCAACACCCACATTTACCACTACTTTGACAGGTTTTGGAACCTGCATAACATTTTTGTATCCAAACTGCTTCATCAAAAGTGGCACAACTTCCTTCTCCCATTTCTCTTTTAACCTTGGTTTATAGCTCCCTACAGACACTTTTCATCCACCTCATTCATCAATTAATTCGCCGCATTTTTTACATGCACGCACTTTCCTTCCATCTGGCAAGAACACTTTCTTTATTCGCGTTGGGTTATCACAACGAGGACACACAAGCATAACCTTGCATCTTGGTATTGGCAAAGGCACTTGAATACGCCCACTTTGCACTTGCATTGTCCTTGTCCTCTGGAATTTCTGGTGCTTCCAACGCAGGTTAACTCCTTCTACTACAACTTTCCCTTCTCTTGGCATAGCTTTTATCACTTTCCCTCTTTTACCCTTGTCAACTCCAGAGATCACTACGACAGTATCCCCAGTTTTTATACCCATACTTGGCATCTTGACCACCTCAAACAATCTCGGGTGCAAGGGAAATTATCTTCAGGAACTGTTTATCTCGCAGTTCCCTTGCAACTGGTCCAAACACTCTCGTTCCTATCGGATTGTTTTGATGGTCAATAATAACCGCTGCATTTTCATCAAATCGCAAGTATGACCCATCCGCACGCCTAATTCCGTATTTTGTGCGCACAATAACAGCTTTCACTACGTCGCCTTTTGAAACGGCTGCCCCAGGGACAGCGTCTTTAACAGAAGCCACAATCACATCCCCAATATTGCCATATCTACTACTTCCACCCTTCAAGACACGAATGCACATTATTTCTCTTGCCCCAGAGTTATCAGCAACCTTGAGCCTCGTTTGTGGCATTATCATGGCTTTTCACCCTTCACTTTTGTTGTTCTTCTTTTTTCTTGGACTCAGCAATTATTTTCTCAGCCAAGTGAGGCGGGACTTCCTCGTAGTGAGAAAACTTCATGGAATATTGACCACGACCCCTCGTTAAGGATCGCAAAGTAGCTGCATATCGCTGCATTTCTGCGAGCGGAACTAACGCACGAATTTTTTGCATTCCATCAATCGCTTCCATCCCTAAGATTCTACCCCTTTTGCTCGTCAAATCTCCAATTATATCCCCCATGTTTTCCTCTGGCACTATTATCTCAACTTCCATTATCGGCTCAAGCAAATAGGGATCGCACTGAAGCATGGCATTACGAAAAGCAATGCTACCTGCGTTCTTAAACGCAATATCTGATGAGTCAACTTCATGATACTTGCCATCAAACAAAGTGACTTTTACATCCACAACGGGATACCCCGAAAGAACACCCTGTTGCATCGCTTCAATTACCCCTTTTTCAACGGAAGGAATAAACTTGCTTGGTATGACACCTCCGACTATAGCATCCACAAACTCAAAGCCTTTACCTCTTTCCAAAGGTTCTATTTCAAGCCAAACAACACCATATTGCCCTCGCCCACCAGTTTGGCGTATATATCTCCCTTCGCTTCGTCCTTTCTTCCGTATTGTTTCCTTATACGGTATCTTGGGCAATGTAACTTCAACGTCAGCACCGAATTTTCGCTTCAATCGTTCAACTGCTACTTCAAGATGTAAATCGCCTAACCCTGCAATAATTGTTTCACCAGTTTCGTTGTTCCTATACCATCTGAAAGCTCCATCTTCTTCCCGCAATTTCTGCAAACCACTTAACAGTTTATCTTCATCGCCCCTCGTTTTAGGATGCACTGCAAGTTCCATTACTGGTATCGGAAACTCTATCGGTGGAAGCAACACCGGTTGCGATTCATCACAAAGTGTATGTCCTGTGCGTGTTATCTCAAGTTTGGCGACAGCTGCAATCTGCCCCGCACGAACCATACCGACTGATTCAATGTTTTTACCCTGAGGTATGAACAACTGCCCCACTCTTTCCCTTCTACCTTCGTTTGCATTGAATACAAAGGAATCCGATGCAACTGTCCCAGAAAACACACGAAAGTAATTGATTCTTCCAACATACGGATCCGATACCGTCTTAAAAACCAATGCAACGAATTCTCTCTCAGGGTCGGCAGTTAGCTTAATTACCTTCTCACCATCCAATGTTTTAGCCTCAACTGGCTGGCGCTGAACTGGTGATGGCATAAACTTCACAATGGCATCAAGCAAGCGTGAAACGCCAACACACTGTGCAGCTGACCCACAGAAGAGTGGTATCACCGAACCAACAGATATAGCGTTCATCAATCCTTTTTCAATCTCTTCTCTCGTTAACTCCTTCCCTTCTACGTATTTTTCGAGCAGCTCATCGCTACTTTCAGCTGCGACTTCAATCAATTGCTCCCTGTATTTCTCCAATTTTTCTTCAACTTCCCCTCCCACTTCCCCGCTAACACTGTGATCGCCTTTATCAAATGTAAACACCTTTCCTGTCAAAACATCAACAACTCCCTTAAACCCCGAACGTTCCCCCACTGGGATAGTTAATGGAATTATGTTTGTTTTCAACCTTTCTTTGGCTTGAGAAACCACAATCTCAAAATCTGCTTTTTCACTGTCCATCTTCGTCACAAAAATTATCTTTGAAAGCCCATATTCATTTGCCTTTGACCACAATCTTTCAAGCTGGAACTCTACACCCCCACCAGCATCTATTACTGCGACAACACCATCAACGACTCTCAATGCTGCATATGCATCTCCAACGAAATCTATTCCACCTGGTGTGTCAATTATGTTGATCAAAACACCGTTCCATTCACAATGCCCAACTGCAAGGTTTATACTATGTTGCCTTTGCTTTTCGTCTTCCTCATAATCAAAAATGCTTGTCCCTTTCTCCACTCTTCCTTGCCTGTCAACAGCATTAGCCACCCATAACATGGCATCGGCTAATGTTGTTTTTCCTGAACCACCTTGCCCAATTAGCGCTATATTTCTTATCATTTCAGGTCTAATCAACTCCACAACACTTCACCCCCTGTTTTCACTTGCTTCTTGTTCCACTTGCTCTGAGGGGGCTACAAGCTCCGGCGGTGCCACAGCAGTTTCCTCAACAACTTCTTTGTCAACAAGCGGTGCCACGGTTTTTGCTTTCTCAATTATTCGCACAACTCGCCAACGCTTAAGCTTGCTCAATGGTCTTGTCTCCATAATTTCTACAACATCACCGATTTTGCACTCATTATTCTCATCGTGAGCATAATACTTTTTTCGCTTCCTCAAAACTTTTTTGTATAAAGGATGGCGCACTAACCTCTCAACAACTACGACAACTGTTTTGTCCATTTTATCGCTCACAACGACCCCTATTCTCCTTTTCCTCTTCCCTCTTTGTTCGCTCATTCACTTAACACCCCTCTTTTCGTATCTTTCCGGCTAACTCCGACCAAAACTATTCAATTCCAAGCAACTCTCTTTCTCGCAATATTGTAAGAATTCGTGCAACTTTCTTTTTAAGGGTTTTCACGCGAGCAACATTGGTTTGGCTGAATGTGGCTATTTGTGCCCTCGTTAAAAACAGCTCTTTCTTTGTCTCCTCAAGCTCTTTTATCAGTTCTTGGGTCGGCAATTGTCTAAGCCTTTGCAATTCCTCACGGCGTTTTTCATCTGGCATGAGGTAACACCTCTTGCGAAATAATACGAGTTTTTATGGGCAACTTATGAGAAGCACGTCTCAATGCCTCTATAGCCGTATCACTTGAAATTCCACCGACTTCAAACAATATCGTCCCCCTTTTAACGACAGCCACATATTCCTCAGGATCTCCTTTACCCCCGCCCATCCTGCTTTCGGTTGGCTTTTTCGTCACTGGTTTATATGGGAAAATGCGAATCCATATTTTTGCTTCCCTTTTGACATAATTTGCGATTGCTATCCTTGCTGCTTCTATTTGACGAGCAGTCACCCAGCCAGGTTCAATAGCTTGTAGAGCAAAGTCACCTTCCACAACTGTATTTGCTCTTGTGGCTTTTCCTTTACATACTCCTCGTTGCTCCTTGCGATATTTACGCTTCCTCGGTTGCAACATCTTCCATCTCCCCCTCGAGCTCAGTTGTAGCAACAATAAGGCGAGGCGATATAGGCTTCCCAGCTTTCGCTGCAAGAATCAACTTTTCCTCGGCTTTTTCTATAATATCTCCACGATAAATCCACACATGAACACCTATCATCCCGTATTTCGTTTTAGCTTCGGCAAATCCGTAATCAATATCAGCTCTAAGAGTGTGTAGTGGGAGCTTGCCTTCCATCAAAGTCTCATCCCTTGCAAGCTCAATTCCGCCAAGTCTTCCACCAACAGTTATTTTTATGCCCTGAGCACCAGCATTCATCGCCCTCAAAATAGCCTGACGCATTGCCCTTCGCCAAGAAATGCGTCTCTCAATTTGTTGAGCTATGTTTTCAGCGACAAGCTGAGCTTCTAACTCAGGGTTCTCAACCTCCTTAACAGTGATGTGAATCTCGCGTCCCGTCATTTTAACCAGTTCTTGTCTCAAATTTTCAATCCCTCTACCTCCGTGCCCAATGACCATCCCCGGGCGCGCTGCCCATATCGTTATTATGACAAGCTTTGATTTTCGCTCGATCTCAATTTTAGGTATTCCAGCATTTTTGAACTGCTGTTTGATATATTCCCGTATTTTTAGGTCTTCGCAAAGATATTCCCTATATTGCCTATCTGCAAACCACCTGCTTTGCCATTCCTTATTTATGCCAATTCTGAGCCCGATAGGATTGACTTTTTGTCCCATAACCCTCTCCCCTTTTGCCGTTTTATGGTTTTTTAGCTTTGAAATCTCTTTACTTCACCCTTCCGTCCAAAACAGCGGTTTAGAGACAGCAATTTGCCTTTATGTCTTACTTTAATCAACTGACCTAATCACCACCGTTATGTGACTTGTCCGCTTGCGTATTCTATCTGCTCTGCCTCTTGCCCTTGGTATCCAGCGTTTCAGCATTGGACCTTGATCTACGATGACATTTGCTACATACAACCTCTCGCTATCAAGGTTGTAGTCATTTTCAGCGTTTCCAATGGCACATTTAAGCAGTTTGTAAATATACTTTGCTGGTTTGGATGGAGTCATTAGCAAAATATTTGCTGCTTCTTCAACTTGCTTTCCCTTAATTAATTCAGCTACTCTACGAGCTTTCCTTGGAGAAACACGAATATACCGCCCGACACTTTTTACCTCCTTGACTTCACTTTCTACCTCGTTCATTACAACTCACCTTCTCTCATTACTTCAGTGCTGTTGAACGCTCGGTAGGTTCGCCATGCTTTCTATGTGTCCTCGTTGGAGCAAATTCTCCAAGTTTATGCCCCACCATTGCCTCCGTAATGTAAATGGGAACATGTCTTCTTCCATCATAAACTGCTATAGTATGTCCCACCATTTCAGGAAAAATCGTTGAGCGCCGTGACCATGTCCTTATGACTTGCTTAACCCCTGTGCGGTTCATCTCTCTTATTTTTTCAAGAAGCTTTGGATCGCAGTATGGACCTTTCTTCAAAGAACGTCCCACGTTGCTCACCTCCTGAAAGCAAACGGGATTACCTTTGCTCTTTCAACCTTCTATCACCATACCCGATCCTTCTTCTCTTCACAATGAACTTGTTTGAAGGTTTCCTTGGCTTCCTTGTTTTCACGCCTAAAGTTATCCACCCCCAAGGTGACTTTGGAGCAGGCATACCGATTGGCGCTTTCCCCTCTCCTCCACCGTGTGGATGATCATCAACATTCATAGCTTTACCTCTAACATGTGGTCTCCAACCCATATGCCTTGCTCGACCTGCTTTTCCTATCAGTATTAACTCATGGTCAACATTTCCAACCCTACCGACTGTAGCTTTGCACTTGATATTGATCAAACGAACCTCTCCAGATGGCAATTTAACATGCGCATATTTGCCTTCTTTTGCCATAAGCTGTGCAGCTGTGCCTGCTGCTCTTACAAGTTGTCCTCCTTTGCCAGGTTCAAGCTCTATGTTATGGATAAAAGTCCCGTCTGGAATTTTTTCAAGTGGCAAAGCGTTTCCAGGGCGTATCTCTGCATCTTCTCCAGACATGAGTATATCCCCAACTTTCACCCCTTCAGGCCATAAAATGTATCTTTTTTCCCCGTCTGCGTATTCAAGCAATGCAATCCTTGCCGATCTGTTCGGGTCATATTCAATAGCTATAACCTTCGCAGGAATACCGTCTTTGTCCCTCTTAAAGTCAATTATGCGGTAAAATCGCTTATTTCCCCCACCCCTAAAGCGGACTGTAACTTTACCTTGATTATTCCGCCCAGAGTGCTTTTTCAACGGTATAATTAGCGATTTTTCTGGCTCTTCCTTCGTTATTTCCTCAAAAGTTGAGACCGTCATAAACCTTTGTCCAGGTGTGACTGGCTTTTTCTGTTTTATTGGCATGGCTATCCCTCCAAATTAAACTTCAAATAACCCTATTTTTTGCCCTTCCTTTACCTTTACTATAGCTTTCTTCCATCTTGGTGTTCTCCCACGGTTCAACCATCTTATCCCCTTCTGCTTCCCCTTTACAATCATCGTGTTGACCCACTCAACATCAACGTCGAACAACTTCTCGACAGCTTGCTTAATTTCTGGCTTTGTGGCATCTAATCTTACCTTGAACGTGTATTGATTCAGCTCAGCAGCAAGTTTTGCGCTTTTTTCCGTTAATATTGGGCATATCAGTATGTTAGTTGGGTCTCTACGAATGTTGGTCATGGTGCGATCCTCTCCTTTATGACATCCATTGCATCGCATGTTGTCAATATCTTTTCGGCATTAATTAAATCATATGCCGATGGTTGATGGTATGGCAACATGTATACATTTTGCAAATTCCTTGCAGATAAATACACATTCCTGTCGAAGTTCCTCATCAGTAGCAAAACTTTGTTGTCAACTATATTCAGTTTTTGAAGAAGTTGATACATCCGCTTTGTTTTAGGTTCTTCAAAAACCAAGTTGTCAATCAAAACGACATTACCGTTTCTTATCTTGTCAATCCAAGCATATTTTATTGCTTTTTTTCGCATTTGCTTGTTAATTTTCATGTCCCAGTCAAGGGGCTTTGGAGTATGAACTTTCCCACCACCACGCCATTGTGGAGCTCTAATTGAACCTTGTCTTGCCCTTCCCGTCCCCTTTTGAGGCCAAGGCTTTCTACCTCCGCCTCTAACTTCGCCTCTCGTCTTTGTTGAATGAGTCCCTTGACGCTTATTTGAAAGATGCGATACAACGACTTGGTGTATTAACGCTTTGTTTATTTTGACATTTAACCACTCATCTGGTATAGTATAAACACCAACTTTCTCGCCTTGAATGTTATACACTGGGATATCCATGCGAAATCACCTACTTTTCTGCTTGTATCTTAACCAAGCTTCCTCTCCAGCCAGGCACACTCCCTTTTATCAACAACAAATGGTTTTCGGGATCAATATCCACAACTGTTAAACCACGAATTGTTACTGTTTTTCCACCATATCTGCCCGGCATTCGGTGACCTTTAAAAACTCGCTGAGGACCTTGAGGTCCAAGCGATGCAGGCTGTCGATGATACCTTGAACCATGTGAATCTCTTTGACCGCTCATGCCCCACCGTTTCATTACGCCTGCAAATCCTCTTCCTTTTGAAGTTCCGGTCACTTTCACGATGTCTCCTGGTTCAAATGCTTCAACTGTTATTTTTGTCCCAACCTCAATATCCATTTCTTCAGGGACGCGGAATTCGCATAGAAAGCGCAAAGGTTGAAGCCGTGCCTTCTTAAAATGACCTAACAAAGCCTTGTTTACCTTCTTTTCTTTGATCGGCAGATAACCAACTTGAATGGCAGAATACCCATCCTTTTGAACAGTTTTCCTTTGAACAACATAACACGGACCTGCCTGTATCACTGTCACAGGTATGTGCTGCCCATTAGGTGAAAAAATGGAAGTCATTCCAACTTTTCGTCCAATTATTGCCTTGATAAGAGCGCTCATCTCAGATCCCCCGCTTACAGCTTGATCTCAATATCAACCCCACTTGGCAAATCAAGTTTACTGAGTTCTTCAATCGTTTTAGGCGTTGCTCCAATCACATCAATTAGCCGCTTATGGATTCTCATTTCAAAATGCTCCATAGACTCCTTGTCAATAAACGGTGAACGAATGACGCACCAAACTTTCCTATCAGTCGGCAACGGTATAGGTCCGCGGACCTTCGCACCAGTCTCACGGGCAACCCTAACGATATCCTGAGCCGATTTATCTATCAATTTATGGTCAAAAGCTTTCAATTTTATTCGGATGCGTTCAGCTGGCATGTTTTATTTTCTCCCCTCCATTTGTCAAGTTCTTGTGCCAATCGCTTCGTTATCCATCATGGGCAAATAGATGTCAAGAGAACCGTAACCACGCTTCAATATGATCTGTTTAGCCACATCCTGAGGGACTACAGCGTAATGGCTTGGCTCCATAGTATAAATTGCCCTCCCTTGTGTCAACGAACGAAGTTGTGTAGCATAGCCAAAAACCTCAGCTAATGGAACCTCTGCATCAATGATATACACTTCTCCAACGCCTTCCCTCATACCTTTGATTGATGCCCTCCTTGAATTTAAATCCGCCAAAACATCTCCAATATACTCCTTTGGAGTTATAATCTCAAGCTTCATTATTGGCTCAAGGAGCGTCATTTTGGCTTTTCTGCAAGCATTTTTGAAAGCCATCATCGCTGCAAGTTTAAACGCAACTTCAGACGAATCAACCTCGTGATAAGAACCGTCAATCAAAGACACCTTAATATCCACGACAGGATACCCAGCTAAAACACCTCTATCAGCTGCTTCCTTAACACCAGCTTCAATAGCTGGGATAAAAGCATCAGGAATTACCCCACCTTTTATCATATTTTCAAATTCTAAACCTTTCCCCTTCTTCGGTTCCACCAGCAACACTACATGCCCATATTGCCCTCTCCCGCCTGTTTGGCGGATATACTTGCCTTCCCCTATAGCAGAGTTAAGAATTGTTTCTTGATAAGCAACTTGGGGTTGCCCGAACCTTGCTTCCACTCCAAATTCTCTCCGCAATCTATCTTCAGCTATTTCAAGATGAAGCTCCCCCATCCCAGCCAGTATAGTTTGACCAGTTTCCCTATCAAATTTTAGTAAAAGCGTTGGATCCTCATGAACAAGCTTTTGAAGCGCTTGCATCAGTTTTTCTTCCTCAGCCTTCGTCTTTGGTTCAACAGCCTTCATGATCACAGGTTCTGGAAACTCTATGTGTTCAAGCAGAATTGGGTGTTTTATATCGCCTATTGTGTCTCCTGTAAACGTATTTCTTAGACCAACCAGCGCAACAATATCTCCAGCAACTGCCTCATCAACTTCCTCCCTATAATTGGCATGCATACGCAATATCCGCGAAACCCTTTCCTTACAATCTCTTGAAAAGTTGTAAACTACATCCCCTGCACTAATTGCGCCACTGTAAACACGAACATATGTTAACCGTCCAACATACGGATCTGTTTGAATCTTGAAAGCCAACGCACAAAACGGCTCTTCTCTAACCAAGCGCCTTCTTATTTTCTCTCCCGTCTTCGGATTAACACCTTCAACAAAACCTATATCCAAAGGCGATGGCAAGTAATCAACTATAGCATCGAGCAATGGTTGAACACCTTTATTTTGAAGGCTGGCACCACAAATGACAGGAACAATATTGCCGTTTAGCGTGTGCCTTCTTATTGCGTTTCTAAAGAGTTGCGGATCAACTGTTCCTTCTTCAAGATATCTTTCAAGGACCTCATCGTCTATTTCAGCGATCCACTCAATCAAAGCTTTTCTGAAGATTTCAGCTATAGGCTCTATGCTCTCAGGTATAGGACACCTACGAATTACAGTCCCAAGTTCATCCTCCCAGTAGATAGCCTGATATTCAACAAGATCTACAACGCCCCTGAAGTTCTCTTCCTGCCCAATGGGTATTTGAATGAGAACAGCCTTGCATTTCAAGCGTTCACGCATCTGATGAACTACTGAATGAAAGTCAGCACCTGTCCTGTCCAGCTTGTTTATGTAAGCAATCCTCGGCACATTGTATTTGTTTGCCTGCCGCCAAACTGTTTCAGTTTGCGGTTGCACTCCACCAACTCCGCATAGGATAACCACAGCGCCATCAAGGACTCTTAAAGACCTCTCAACCTCAACTGTAAAATCCACATGCCCTGGTGTATCAATCAGGTTAATCCTGAACAGCTTCTCTTCACCATCTATCTTCCTTCTCCAATAGCATGTTGTTGCTGCAGAGGTTATAGTGATACCCCTTTCTTTTTCCTGCTGCATCCAATCCATCGTTGCAGTTCCTTCATCTACTTCCCCTATACGATGGACGCGCCCTGTGTAGAACAAAATCCTCTCGGTAGTCGTTGTCTTACCCGCATCTATATGAGCGACTATACCTATGTTTCTCGTCCTCTCAAGTGGCACTTTTTCTTCAACTTTACTCATGACATATACCACCGTCTCTCCGGGCTTAGAACCATCGGTAGTGTGCAAATGCTCTGTTTGCCTCAGCTATCCTATGGACCTCTTCCTTTATCCTTACAGCTCCTCCTTGGTTATTGGATGCATCAATTATTTCATCAGCGAGCCTGTGAGCCATTGTTTTACCTTTTCGCTGTCTTGCTGCTTGTGCGAGCCATCGTAGCGCTAAGCTAACTCGTCTTGTTGGACGAACTTCCATAGGCACTTGGTATGTTGCACCACCAACTCGCCTCGGACGAACCTCAACAACTGGCATGACATTCCTTATAGCGTTCGCAAGAATATCAAGCGGATTGCGCTTTGTGCGATGATGTATCAACAATAGCGAACCGTAGACTATTTTCTCAGCGATGCTTTTCTTTCCTTTACGCATGATTTGATTGATCAGCTTATGGATGAGCACACTCCCATAGACAGGGTCTGGCGGGATTTCTCTTGGTGGGACTGGTTCTCGCCTCGGCATCTCATGACTTCACCTCTTTCAAAAATTCGTAACATCAAATTAAGACTTTGGACGCTTAGCACCATAAACTGAGCGTGCTTTTCTACGCCCTTCAACACCAGCGCAATCAAGTGCTCCCCTCACAATCTTGTATCTTATGCCCGGTAGATCTTTTACTCGTCCACCCCTAACAAGCACAACGCTGTGCTCTTGCAGGTTGTGACCTATTCCCGGTATGTAAGCTGTGATGACACGCCTGTTGCTTAAGCGCACCTTTGCTATCTTACGCAATGCTGAGTTTGGTTTCTTCGGTGTCATTGTTCGCACAACAAGACAAACACCACGCAACATAGGTGCACCTTGTGGGTCATACACTACTTTCCCCTTCAAGGCGTTGTATCTGTATTTTAGCGCTGGTGTCTTAGAGCGATACTTCTTTGGTTTGCGAGCGCCTCTCACTATTTGATTCATTGTTGGCATCGTCACATCACCTTCTGCTCTTAATCTTGTCCTACTAAAAATTTGCCCCTCTGGCAAAGCCAGAGGGGCAATCGAAAGGCAGTCACTCGCATTAAAGTGCTTCTACGGTGCTCTACACCACCTTACCACTGACTGCCTCTCAACCCCTCTGACTGACCACCATGATAACGCATTATTCTTCCCGTAGCACATCGTTAGGACTTTTAAGCTCCTCGTGGTCTTCAAGAGCACCATCGCCAATAACTAAAGTGGATGAACGATAATGCCTTAGAGCGTATACGAGACCACTGTTACGCAACCGCAACATTAGTTTAACACAAATTTGCTCATTGTAAAGCACAGCGCATGCACCTCTAATAATTTGGTAGGATGCGCTTATTGAAACAAGCCAATCGCACATCCACCAAAAGCGCGTTTGACAAAGCGCTCAACATGGCGTATCATATTTATCAGCACAACAAAACACAACCTTTGAAAGGGGAGGTGGAAAGGATGCGTCCAGTGACATTGTTCACAGGTCAGTGGGCTGACATGCCTCTTGAGACACTCGCAAGGAAGGCGAGTGAATGGGGTTATGATGGTCTTGAGCTTGCGTGCTGGGGTGACCATTTGGATGTGCGAAAGGCTGCTGAAGATAAAAACTACTGCGAGGAGAGAAAACAACTGCTGGCAAGGTATGGTTTGAATGTATGGGCTATAAGCAACCACTTGGTAGGGCAGGCAGTGCTTGACCCAATTGATGAGCGCCACAAGGCTATCTTGCCACCGCATGTCTGGGGAGATGGCGACCCAAACGGTGTGCGTGAAAGAGCTATTGAAGAGATGAAGCTTACAGCGAGGGCTGCAAAGAATTTAGGTGTTCAGGTGGTTAACGGATTTACTGGTTCACCAATATGGCATCTTGTCTATCCATTCCCTCCAGTCCCACCTCAGATGATTGAAGATGGTTTCAAGAAGTTCGCCGAGGTATGGAAACCGATCTTGGATGAGTTTGAAGCATGCGGTGTGAAGTTTGCTCTTGAAGTTCACCCCACTGAAATAGCATTTGACTTGCACACTGCAAGAAAAGCACTTGAAGCGGTTGACTACCATCCGGCATTCGGATTCAACTTTGATCCGAGTCACTTGCACTGGCAGGGTGTTGATCCTGTGAAGTTCATTTATGAGTTCCCAGACCGCATTTTCCACATGCATGTTAAGGACGCTATCGTAACGCTTGATGGACGCAGTGGCATACTATCATCACACCTACCATTCGGGGACCCAAGAAGAGGTTGGGACTTCCGCTCACCCGGAAGAGGAGGAATCAACTTTGAGGAAATAATCAGAGCGCTTAACAACATCGGATATAATGGACCCCTCTCCGTTGAATGGGAAGATAGTGGCATGGATAGAGAGCATGGCGCAAAGGAAGCTTGCGAGTTCGTTCGGAAACTCCAATTCAAGCCATCAGAAATAAGGTTTGAAGCTGCATTTGAAAGGTAAGCAATAAGACAAGCCAGCACCCGCCTTAAAAGCACAACAGCATTTTTTCAGATGAGCAGAAGGTGGGTGCTGGCTAATTTGTTCTTGAAAAGTTCGTTCCATTAGCCGAAGCAAATTGAAATGGAGGTGAAGAGAAATGCTTCGGCGGTATAAGGAAGAATACAAATTGCTTGCAGAGAGGCTTTTTGAAATTGGAGTTGATGTTGAGTGGGTGAAGAAAAAGTTGAAGTCATTCAAAGTTGAAACGCCATCATGGGCTTATGCTGACTCTGGAACTCGCTTCGGCGTCTTCTATCAGCCTGGTGCAGCTGTTACTATTTACGAGAAGCTTGAGGACGCTGCTCAAGTCCATAAGTTGACTGGAATAGCACCATCAGTGGCAGTGCACGTTCTTTGGGATTTCCCTGACGGCAAGGTGGATGGAGTTAAAGAATATGCACAGGAATTGGGTATAAGCATTGGTGCTGTTAACCCGAATGTGTTTCAAGACCAATGCTATAAATTCGGTAGCATAGCCAACCCTGATGCAAACATTAGGAGAAGAGCTGTCCAACACATCCTTGACTCAATTGAGATAGCAAAGAAGGTGGGTTCAAAAGTCTTAAGCTTATGGTTTGCCGATGGAACAAACCACCCTGGGCAGGATGATTTTCGAAGAAGGAAACAGCGCATGACGGAATGCCTAATTGAGGTATCCAATGCACTACCTGAGGACATGGTAATGCTGATTGAATATAAGTTCTTTGAACCAGCGTTTTATCACACCGACATCGCAGATTGGGGCATGGCTTATGTGCTCTCTCAAAAGTGCGGTGAAAAAGCAAAAGTGCTCGTTGACCTTGGGCACCACCCACATGGCACAAACATCGAACATATAGTTGCATTCCTAATTGATGAACGGAAACTCGGTGGCTTCCATTTCAACAACAGGAAGTATGCTGACGACGACCTCACAGCTGGCTCGATTAACCCTTACGAACTTTTCCTCATCTTCAAAGAGCTCATTACAGCTGAAGAAGAAGGGATGGAGTTCGCATACATGATTGACCAAGCAGCAAACATTAAACCGAAGATTGAAGAGATGATCCAGACCGTCGTTAACATCCACACTGCATATGCAAAAGCACTTTTGATACCGAGAGAAAAACTCATGGAGGTTCAGGAAAGTTGCGATGTTGTAATGGCTGAACAAATTCTTCAAGAAGCTTTTAACACCGATGTAACTCCGCTTCTAATGGTTGTGCGTGAGGAGATGGATGTGCCGCTTGACCCAATTACAGCCTATAGGGAGAGCGGCTATCAGCAAAAGATAGAGAAAGAGAGAGGCATCAGGAAAGGTGCTGGAGGGCTTGGCGCCTGATTATTTACAGCGCAGGTGAATTCAACCAACTTCATCGCGCTTCTTGCTTTTACTAACGAAGTGTATGTGTAGTTTTCCTTCAACAAACTTTGCACCAGCTGCTTCAAGGCGAGCAAGCGTCATTGGAAGAATAAGATTGCGTTTGAAGTTACCCACCTTCACTATCAGCTCGTCTCCCTTCTGATAAAGCTCAATGTCCCTTCGCGTTGTGAAGGGTAAGCTCAGGATGAGCTTGTAAATATTTTTCTCCTTCACCACTTGCATCGGTTCATCAACACCGAAGATACGCGTTGGGTCTTCATCGCCAAATATATCGTGAGCCATCCTGTGCAGTCTTTCAAGCCCAACAACTTCGTGCTCGTAAAACTGCACTTTGAAAATCGGTAAGTTCGGAAACGATGTTTCCACTTCCTCTAAATAACCCTGCTGTGCTTTCTTCCATTCGTTGAAGTAAGCATCGGTCACTTCCTCGGGCAAAACTTTATTTGCGATTATGGCATCGGTGTGGAAACCAAACAGGTTGAGGTAAGTGTATGCTCGCCTCGTCTCTTGGATAACCATCTTCTCGGGGTTGAGCACAAGTCTTATCGTTGTGACCTTGGAGTTAAGGAGGATATCACGCATCTCGTCCACATTTGAATAGACGCGTTGGACTGTTTCAAACACTGCTTCATCAGGCAACGGGACCGAAAAGATCTCTCGCTTAAACTTTCGTATTGTGCTCACAACATACCTCTCAACCGGAAAGAGCTTCCTCATATACCACTGTAGGACTTCGGGGAAATTGAGCAAACGGATTGTTGCTCCAGTTGGAGCACAATCAACGATGAGCACATCAAACTCACCGCTCTCATAAAAGCTTTTCACCTTCAGCAGGCTGAACAGCTCATCCATCCCTGGTAAGATAGCGAGTTCCTCTGCTGCAACTTCATCTAAGCCTTGAGAACTAAAAAGAGCCGTCAGGTAATCTTTCGCTGCTGCCCAGTTCTCCTCAATCTCAATGAATGGGTCTATCTCCATGCCCCATAAACTTTCATGTATCTTAACTGGCTTACCTCCAAGTGGCATATCAAAGGAATCAGATAGCGAATGAGCTGGATCGGTGCTCATAACCAAAGTCTTATAGCCAAGCTCTGCACAGAGAAGAGCTGTCGCTGCGCTTATGGTTGTTTTTCCTACACCACCTTTTCCTGTGTAGAGGATAATACGCATGAAAGCACCTCCTCGTTAGGGTTACAAAAAATCTCCAAAGAACATCACACTACAACTGGTTGAGGCACACCGCCGCAATGCTTGGAACGGATCGCAGTCTCAATAAAGGCAACAATCTCCAAGCTCTCAGAAATATCAATGGGTGGCTTCCTTGTTTGGAACATTTCAACAACGCGCTTAAGTAGCTCACGGTAAATGAAACGCGTATCAATGGTTGTGGAGTATATTTTGCGCTCACAAAAAGCCGTGAAGCCATATCCAAGCGCGCCGGTTCTAATGCCTCTTATAGCACCAATACGCCCATCTGACCATGCTCCAACAACTACCTCAGCATTTTCGTGCCATATACACCAAACCTTTTCACAGCCTTTTCCCATGAGTGCATAAAGTGTCTCAACCGCATGAATGCCGTAGTGGAACAAACCTGGGTTGCGTTCGTGATATGGTGCTGGACTGTATGCCTCTACACCATTGACTTTACCAAACTCTTCTTCCCGCTCCTTTAAATGCTGCACTTCAAGGGCATAGCGCAGTGACGAAGATGTGAAGATCGGCACATTCTTTCGCTCCGCCAATTCAGCTAACTTTTTTGCTTGCTCAAGTGAGCATGTAAACGGCTTGTCTATGAATGTTGGGATGCATGCCTCAATGAACGGGAGCGCTCTCTCGTAATGGACACTCCCATCAACAGATTCAATCATGACGGCATCTATCATTGTGAGCATCTCTTTCAGGTCATAAACCTGTTTAACACCAAGCTCTTCCCTCATGATTGCAGCGAACTTGTTCACTTCCTCATCGGTGCGGATGGCTGAACGACCTGCCCAAAAACAGATCACCTTAGCACCGTCTACCCATTGCTCTTCATCTATACCGATGTGATTGAGTCGCTTAGTGAACTCAATAGCATGCGTTGAATCCACATCAACTATCCCAACGCGTATCTCGCCCATCACGACCACCTCACTGCTTACAAGCTGAATTGATGTAACACGCACATACTGCTCACTTTCAAGTATAGCCATACGTAGCCTTGATACAATATCAATTGGTGAGGTGGAAGTGAGACTGGGTTCGGATGCATCGGTAAAGGCTTACATCGCTTATATGCGTGAATACAGCCTGCTATGGCATCACATAGCGCAAGGTATTGATCTTGATGTTATCCCACCAAAACCACCTAACAGACAAACTGTGGATGTGGCAAAGGAGTGTGGGTTTGATTACTGGTGTTATGATCTTAGGCTTATACTTGCTGACTTGCTCATCGGAGTCAAAAGCGGTGGGCAGTTGCTCATCGTGCCGGGAGGACACGGGACATGCATGCTTGGGCATGCTACAGCCACAACGATGAAGCCAATGATTGAGAGTTCCCTTGGAAATGAAGTGAAATGGCTAATAGTTAACATCAACCCAACAGTGATGTTTCGCACTGCATTTGCATCTCTGCTGAAGGAAGCAAAGCTACTCTGTAGGCTTTCAAACAAAAGTGTAATGCTCCATAACCTTATCAAGCTTATCATTGAAGGGCTTGAGAAAGTCAAAGCGTATGCTAAGTTATACGAATTTGTCGTTGAGAACTTGCACCTCACGAGCGATTATGATGGTGCTATGAACATCTTGAAGGAGGCATACGACGAGTTGTTGAAAGCGAAGTCAAAAGTAGAGATAGCAAGCTCTTACGAAAAAGCCGTAAGCAAAGCGAAGGAGATAATGTGCGGAGATAAGGCTAACAACAAGGCTAACATAAGTGTTTCCATCATTGGCGATTTCTACACGACGATGCTTGGCAGTTTCCCTGTGTTTGACCTTTTGCGCTTCCTCACTTCACAAATTGGTGTGCGCATTGTCTGGGTTATGGATTGGTGGTCATTCATCAACCCATTTGGAGAACTCTGGGGCGGTGGCAACTACAGGAACGCTATGCGGATACTCGGGCAACGAGTTACAGGTTCTGACATCATCACTGTTTCAGCAGCTCTTAGGGCACGCAAAAAGGGCGTTGACGGGCTCATTCACTTGAGCGTATTTGGGTGCACACCAGAAGCGACGGCAGTAGGAGCAATTGACTTCTTCAAAGAAAAATATGGGCTGCCACCAATATGCAGCATAACCTTTGATGAGCACACTCAACCAGACGCTGTCAAAGTGAGAATTGAGGCTTTCGTTGATACGCTTGCCTTCAAAAAATATAAGTCCATCTCGATACGCAGCAGGCAGAGGGAGCAAGGAGTTAAAGCACAACATCGTTCAAACAACCGTGACATAGTGCTCGGGATTGATGTTGGCTCAATCACGGCAAAGGTTGTCATGCTTGATGCTGACAGCAAGGCGGTTATTTACAAGGCATATGAAAGGACATACGGCAACCCAGTTGAAACACTTCGTAAGATGCTTGCCGATGCCGGCAGGGAATGCAAAGGCAACGTAATCTCGGTAGGGGTGACTGGTAGCGGGAGGGAACTTATAGGAGCATTTGTTGGCGCTGACCTAATACGAAACGAAGTTACAACCCATGCTGTTGCCGTGAGACACTATATTCCACATGCAAGAACTGTGTTTGAAATAGGTGGGCAAGATTCAAAGCTCATATTGCTCCAAGACGGGATACCTGTGAGCTTCTCAATGAATACGGTTTGCGCTGCGGGCACTGGTGCGTTCCTTGATCACCAAGCTGCCCGCCTCGGAATACCGGTTGAAATGTTCGGCGAGATGGCAAAGCGATCGAAGAGGAAAGTAAAGGTGGGTGGTAGATGCACTGTGTTTGCTGAAAGCGATATAATACTGCGCCAGCAAGCAGGACAGCCAATTGAGGAGCTTATAGCTGGGCTATGCTATGCACTTGTGCGAAATTACTTTACCAATGTAGTTTCCGGAAGAGCCATCCAACCGCCTTATGTGTTATGTGGTGGGGTAGCAGCCAACATCGCTATAAAAGAGGCATTTGAGGAAATGCTTACATGCGAAGTTTATGTCCCAGAGCACTTCAATGTAATGGGAGCTATAGGTGCTGCACTCCTTGCAGCTGAGGCAATCCCTTCAAGAACATCGTTTAGAGGCTTTGAGCTACCGAACCTTGAGACAATAGCAAGCACATTTGAATGCAATGGTTGCTCAAACAGATGCTTGATCAGATGCTTCAAGACAGCTTTTGGGAAAGAGATGTGCATAGGAAGCCTTTGCCAGCGTTGGTAATGCAAATCTAAGTCCTCGCGAGCATGCTTGACATGTGAAACTTATTTAGGCTAACCTTTAAATGACGTGGTGGTTGGCACTTGATGGAAACAAAACAAAGGGGAGGTTGTTAAGGGATGAAAAAGGTGGGAAGGCGCTTCAAACCTATAGTATTGTGTTTTGTCGTTTTGGTTTTTCTTAGTGGCGTGAGTAGCGCGCAATTAAGGCGCGCATTCTTACCGAAGCGTCCCCTGATTGAGTTTTTGAAGGGCGACGTCACCGTCGTATCTAACTCAGTTACGCTATACAACGAGTTCCGTAGCAGGTTACCAGAAGGCGCCCAAACAGCTTTCCTCAGCTTTTCGGAACTTGATAAGCATATAAGCGAGTTGATAAACGCACAGAAGCACATCGTCTTTATCATTGATTGGACGAAAGAAACCTTCCCGATTGAGCACCGTGAGCTTTTGCCCTACGACATACGCCTTATTAGAGACATGGATGTGGTCATAGCTGGTGATGTAAAAGTTATTGAGCGCAAGCCATATGCCCGCGTGCTTATCTCAGCTCCAAGTCATAACTCAGCACTTGAAGCAATCCAAAAGCTCTGTGAACTTGAAGGACGTGAAATAACCGACCTAAAGATGCAACGCGTGTGGCAAGTGCCACTGCTCGTCGTTGTTACAAACGCAGATGAAGAAACAATCTCAATATTTGGTGAGACAATAAAAGCTGACTTTGTGTGGGTAACAATTGATAAGCTTCCGAAGGTGGAAAGGCTGCTAATGACCGAAACGGAAGTTTACATCCTCACCGGTGAGCAACCCATACCAAGCACTCTGAAGGCAAGACTGCCTTTCCCAATTGATGTCTTACGGCAGAACCAAAGTGTGCTTGTGCGTTCAAGCAAGGGTGGCAACTACTACCGCATACTCTTCTACTCACCAAACAACCGCTTCTTAAAGCACCTCGTTTCACTCTACGAGAGGGTGGAGGATATACCGAGCGAACCACGCCTGATGCTTCACCTTGATATGAGCCATGTTAAAAAACTGCTTGTGTTTCCCTTCGCTGAAGCCCCGGCGATTAAACTATATGTGATGCAATTTGGCGAGCAAGTTGTTGACGCTATCGGGAAAGCCGGTATTGTTGATGAGCTGGTTATAGCCAAGCCGGAAATGTTTGATGACGTTATCTCTTGGGAGGCATATCGTAGCGGTAACATACCGACAGATGTTGCAAGACAGCTATGCGAGAAATACAACTGTGACGCTCTAATTGCTGGGCACATAGCTGGCGTTGATGCCATATCGGTAATTAGCCAAGGCTTAACAAGCTCGCCAAGCCCAGCCCCTGATAGGCGTATATGGAGGGTTAAAACGGAGAGGACACAGAGTGTGAGCATATTTGTTGAGGCTCGCCTCTTTGATGGTCGCACCGGAAGACTCATCTGGAGCAGTCGCTTTGAGGGGAAGGGCGTAAGTAAGCAAACGATACACACATCAATGCCTATTGAGTCACATGAGCCACCTCCAATCCAACCAGAACAAGTTGAAAGGCAGGTGCTTGATACCTCGCTCTACAGAACAGCATCCTCAAACGCTATAGCACAGCTAATCAAGGCTTTGCGTGGAGAAATGATATGGGCGCCACGCCCGAGAGTAACTCCAGTGGTAACAATAGCTAAACCCGTTGAAGTAACTCAGAAGGAGGGACAAGTTGGAGCAGTTGAGGAGAAGTTCGTTTACATTGACATGGGTGAGAGGGAGGGAGTGAGAGTTGGAGACGAATTTGTAGTGCTAAGGAGGGTGCGCTTCCAGACAGCTCGTGGCGAGAGAACAATTGAAGAACCAGTGGGCATAATCCGCATCACAGAAGTGAAGGAGGATATGTCAAAGGCTGTCATCGTTGAGCTTGAAGAAGGTATGAGTATCAAACCTCAAGACATAGTGAAGTTGAGGATACCACAGGAAGTGAAGCCTAAAGCAATAAAGGAAGAGAAGCCTGAGGCAGCAAAAGAAGCGAAGCCAAAAGCGATAGAGGAGGAGAAGCCAACGCCGATAAAGGAAGAGGAAGTTGAAGGGCAAAAGGAACCCGAAGGAAAAGGTGAGAATGACTAATCGTTTCTTTCAGGGTGAGAGATGCTTAAGCATTTTATCATCCGCACCCAGTAGTAGCCTTCGCCAACCTCTTCAAAACCAAGCCTACGATACCATTCCCTTGCGACTGTGTTTTTAGACCCGACCCACAAGCTCACAAAATTACATCCGCTCTCAATTGCGTGTTCAATGGCGCACTCCATAAGCTTTGTCCCGATTCCTATGCGTTGATATTTCTTGTGCACCACAAGTTCGTGTATCTCAGCGGTGCGCCCAATCCTTTTATCCCACCAATTTGTGTGCACAGCTACAAAGCCGACTACCTTGCCATCAAGTTCGGCAACGAAAAATCCGTCAGGGTCACCACGATAAAGCCAACGCAAGTAGCTTCTAACTTCGCTCCCAGATGTGTAAGCATACTCTTCAAGACCTTCATATGCTGAAAGGTATACGCTGACGAGTTTGTTTAATTCGTCTTGCCTTACGCGCCTTATGATAAGATCGTGAGCTATCCTCTCTTTTAACTTCGCGCTCCCGCACCCGTTTTTATCCTCCTCAAGCATGCGCAAAAAGCACCTCACCATAAAGTAGCCTTACATCTACAGCACGCCCTCAAGAGCTTTTATAACCTCATCAACCGTTATCATCTGCATGCAGGTTGGCATCCCATTGCACTTTGGGTGTCTATAGCAAGGGCGACATGAAAGGTTGTGTTCAATGATATGCACACCCTTTGCCATCCGCCACTTAAGCGAGCTCGTCGGTCCGTAAAGTATGAGGGTTGGGATTCCCATAGCATAGCCGACATGGGCAGGGAATGAATCAACCCCGATAAGAGCGCTTGCTTGCCCAACGAGATAGGCACATTCGCGCAATGATACCAAACCAGCAAACATGTGTATTGGCGAAGCACACCTGTTTGCGATGTATTTGAGCAAAGACAAGTCACCCTCGCTACCGATGAGAACACTGCTCATATGCCATCTTTCGTAAACAACCTCGGCTAACTTAGCCCAGCGTTCATTAATCCAGTGTTTATGAGCCCATCTTGTGGCTGGTGCAAGGACAACAAAACTTTTTGAAGAAAGCCCATGTGAGCGCATTAACTCCTCAACCTTACAGCGCTCTACATCGCTTATCGGGATAAGCATCCTGTGCTTTTCAACATCTGCATTTATTCCGAGAGCTTCTAAGAGTTGAAGCGACATGCCAGCCGGATGGAGAGAAGGCGCTTTTACAACTTTATGTGTTAAGGCTAATGTTGCTCCTTCCCTGCCATCCGAAAAGCCAACACGATATCTTGCACCTGAAGCGAGCGTGATGATGGCACTTTTGAGTAAGCCTTGGAAGTCAATGGTTAATTCGTAACGCTCTGAGCGTATCTCTCGTATCAACTTGAGCAAGCCAAAAAATGTTCTGTCCCAAGTGTGCAATCGGTTGATGTATGGATTGCCTTCAAGCAGTGGTGCACATCTTCTTTCAACAACCCAACCAATGTGGGCATCGGGGATGGCTTCCCTAATTGCTTGAGCAGCTGGAGTTGCAGAGAGCACATCGCCAAGCGAACTTAAACGCACAATCAAAATCCGCCTTGTAAGCCGTGCATCAAATCCCATCACGGAGCTACCACACTTTTACCCTGTGATTATGGGTTCGTTGCTGGCTACTCTCCACCTTCCCCTTCGCCACCGCCACCTGAGAGCTTGTTGATGATCGTGATCAGGGGCATGAAAACGGAGAGGATGATGAAAAGCACAACGCCACCAAGCATGACTATGAGCACTGGCTCAATAGTTGCAGCCAAACTCTCGAGCCTTGCATCAACTTCGCTTTCATAGAAGTCGGCTATCTTTTGAAGCATCTGGTCAAGCGAACCGGTTTCCTCACCGACTGCAATCATGTGAACAACCATGGGAGGGAAGAGCTTGCTATTTTCAAGCGGATCTGCAATCCTTGAGCCTTCTCTAACTGCCATCCTTGCATCCATTATCGCCTTTGCAACAATGTCATTACCTATAGCTTCAGCGCATGTATCCATAGCTTGAAGAATTGGGACACCGCTGTTTATAAGTGTTCCAAACGTTCTTGCAAAGCGAGCAAGAGCAACCATGTGATTTATCGGTCCGAGGATGGGCACATGAAGCTTCACCCAGTCATACTGCCTCTTACCAGTGCGAGTCCGAATATAGTTGATAAAAGCTATGGCGAAAAGCACAACACCAATTATAACCATCCACCACTTTGTTATGAGGAAGTCACTAAACGCCTTCAGCATGCGTGTGACAATTGGGAACTCCTCTGGCTTCAGTTCAAGCTCCTCAAACAGCTTCATGAACTTGGGCACAACAAATGTGCACAAGAAGACAACAACACCAATTGCGAATATGGTGACGATTGTTGGGTATGTCATCGCTGACTTAACCTTTCTGCGCAACTCCAAATCCTTCTCCAAGAAAGTAGCCATCCTGTCCAAAGTCTCATCGAGCACACCACCAACTTCACCAGCCCTAACAAGTCCAACAAAGAGGTTCGAGAAAACCTTCGGGTAATCTGCTAGTGCCCTTGAGAATGACATCCCCTCTTGCACCTTTTGAGCGATCTCTCTGATTATCTGAGCGAGGCGAGGGCTCGGTGACTGCTTCTCAAGGACTGAGAGGGCTCGCACAAGTGAAACTCCTGCGTTTATCAACGTTGCAAGCTGCCTACAGAATATAGCTAAGTGAGCGAGTTTGACTTTCCCAAAAACGAACTTTACACCTGCTTTCTTAGGTGCTGCAGCTGCTGCTTCCTTTTCTTGCTTTATTTGCGTAACCCAGTAACCCCTATCTTTGAGCAGCTTCTTTAGTACCTCAGCGTTCTCGGCTTCTTCAGTGCCCCGTATTATCTGCCCCTGAGCATTCCTTGCGACATAGCTGAAGACCGGCATAAATTCATCACCTCACTTGGACACCCGCGTCTGCGAGCATCTTCTTCAGCTCCTCAGGACGCTGTGCCCTTGACATTGCATCTTCATAGGTGATTATACCCTGAAGGTAGAGGTCACGCAATGCTTGATCCATCGTTTGCATTCCAACCTCACCGCTCGTTTGGATAATTGAAGGTATCTGGTGCGTCTTACCTTCTCTAATCAGGTTCCTAATTGCTGGTGTTGCGATCATTATTTCCATCGCTGCCACCCTTCCCCTCCCAGAAGCTCTCGGGAGGAGTTGCTGAGAAAGGACAGCCACAAGGTTGTTTGAGAGCTGAACCCTAATTTGGGCTTGCTGTTCAGCTGGGAACACATCGATGATCCTGTCAATTGTTTCTGCTGCGTTGTTTGTGTGCAAAGTTGCCAGAACCAAGTGACCAGTTTCAGCAGCCGTTATAGCAGTGGCTATAGTCTCAAGGTCTCTCATCTCTCCAACGAGTATGACATCAGGGTCTTCACGGAGAGCGCTTCTAAGCGCTTTCGCAAATGAAAGTGTATCCTGACCTATCTCCCTCTGATTTATGATGCACTTCTTGTGTGTATGCATGTATTCAATTGGGTCTTCAATCGTTATGACATGCCTGCTGTCGGTGTTGTTCAAATGATCAATCATAGCTGCAAGCGTTGTTGACTTACCAGAGCCTGTTGGACCTGTGACGAGTATTAATCCCCTTGGCTTCAGGATAAGCTCCTCAAGGATGACAGGAAGACCAAGTTCCCTAATTGATGGTATTCGTCTCGGTATCAGTCGGAAGGCTGCAGCTACATTTCCCCTATCCTTGAAAACATTCACTCTGAAGCGAGCGATGTTCTGGAGCGAGTAAGAGAAGTCAAGCTCAAGCTCGTTCTCAAAACGCTGTATTTGGTCGTCGGTCAGTATCTCGTAGATTAGGCGTTGCGTTTGAGCTGGTTCTGCTGGCATGAAAGGTGTGCGATATAACCTACCATCAATACGAAGGACTGGTGGCACACCAACGCATAGGTGAAGGTCAGATGCATTCTTCTCAACAACTATTCGAAGCAAGTCATCAATATGCACATCATCAAGCGACATCAATTCTTTCGCACGCCTCTCTGCAGCTGTAGCCATAGCAACGCACCTCCGCAACAGTTTTGTTCTTCCGAATTAGTAGCCAGCTGTTGCGACGACCCTAAGGACTTCTTCTGGAGTTGTTATCCCAGCAAGCACCTTCCTAAAGCCATCCTCAAGGAGTGTCTTCATCCCACTTGCTACTGCTGCATCTCTTATCTCTGTCAAAGGTGCTCTCCTCAACACGAGGTCTGCAATCTCTTGGTTCATAACAAAGATCTCAAAGATGCCTATACGCCCTTTGTAGCCAGTCTGCCTGCAAATTTCGCAACCTCTGCCACGATAGAACTTCTGATCACCATCTCCCTGATAGCCAAAGCGTGCAAGGATTTCGGGTGATGGGTCATATTCCTCTTTGCAGTTCGGGCATATGCGTCTTGCGAGCCTTTGCGCTATCACACCTATAACTGATGCAGCTATGAGGAATGGCTCAACGCCCATCTCTATCAGACGCGTTATAGCAGTTGGAGCGTCGTTAGTGTGAAGCGTTGAAAGGACAAGGTGACCTGTCAAAGCTGCCTGTATGGCGATGTCTGCAGTCTCAAGGTCTCTAATCTCTCCAACCATTATGATGTCAGGGTCTTGACGCAAGAACGAGCGAAGTGCTGTAGCAAATGTTAAGCCAGCTTTCCTGTTGACATGCACTTGGTTTAGACCGGGAAGTTGATACTCAACTGGATCTTCAATCGTGATAATGTTAACCTCGGTTGTGTTGAGGCGGTGCATGATTGAATACTGTGTCGTTGTCTTTCCGCTACCAGTTGGACCGGTGCTCAATATCATGCCGTTTGGCTGAGAGATCAAATATTCAACTCTGGCAATATCATCCGGTAGCAACCCGAGCTTGTCCAAGCCTATAAGGACACTCGTTTGATCAAGCAACCGCAAAACTGCCTTCTCACCGTTCGTTGTTGGTATTGTTGAGACCCTGACATCAAATAGCTTCTTCGCCATGCGCAACTGGATACGCCCATCCTGAGGCAAGCGTTTCTCAGCTATGTCCATGTCCGCAAGGATTTTTATACGAGCTATCAATGGTGCATGTATCCACTTTGGTAGCCTGAAGAACTCGTGAAGCACACCATCTATGCGCATCCTTATACGCACATCTTTGCGCTGTGGCTCAACATGAATATCGCTTGCGTTGTTCCTGATAGCTTCCTTGAAGAGCAAGTTAACAATCCTAATTACTGGGGCTTCATCAGCGAGTGCTTCATCACTAACCCTTTCAAGCTTACTCAAGTCAGCAAGATGACCTGCAGCTGCGAGCTCCTCACCAATCCTGCTCTCCTTACCAGCTGCTTCCTTTTCCATAGCTCGTAGCGCAGCTTCAATATCTCTTGCAACGCTTCCACCAGCAGCTGCTGCGCCACTTATCTCACCAGAGAGGATGGTATCAATTGCTTCTGGGTCTGCAAGGACTGGTCTTATGTTTAGTCTTGTGCGCATCCTAAGGTCATCAATCGCCATTAGATCTCGCGGGTTCGCCATAGCAACGGTGAGCCTATTACCTTCAATCCTAATTGGGACGGCTTTATACTTCTCCATAAGCTCTCGTGGCACCAAACCCATAGCGCTTTCATCAATTTGTATTTGGGTGAGGTCAACAAACTCAACACCCATCTGCTCAGCTTTAGCCATTAGCACATCCTGTTTGCTCACCATGCCAAGCTGAACAATTATTTCCTCAATAGGCTGTGTTGTATCACGGCGTGCTTTCATTGCTTCCTTGATTTGTTCATCGGTCAACTTGCCCTTTGCTCGCAATATTTCAATAACGCTACGCCGAGCAAGTGCCATACTACTTCACCTCTTTTGAAACGCTCCTACTGGTTATTCCCAATTTCAATTATGCCTCAAACGAGCACCGCTAAACTGATGCAAAGCAACATAACATCTGGCTTTTACAACCTCATGTGTAACCCATCCACACAGTTTGGAAGAGCCTTATGCAGATTAGGTCGTAGCTATCCAGTTCAGAGATGAAGTTTTTATGAGGCTCCGCAAGTTCTGGCATATTAAGGCTTTCGTAAAGCTTGGCGAGCAAGTAGTGATAGAAAGCATTTCTCGGGCGTAGCTTCACTGCCCTCTCCATCACCTCGGCTGCTTTCTCCAACCTTCCCAAGCGAACACAAACAGCTGCAAAGCGCGCATGATAGTAGTCATCAAGAGGGGAGCAGAGCATGGCTGCTTCAAGATGCTCAGCTGCTTTCTCAAGATGCTGTAGCTTTAGATAAAGTTCGCCCAACTCAAAGTGATAAAAGGGATCCTCTGGAGCAAGCTTGCATGCAAGCTCAAGTTGCTTGACTGCTTGAGCATGCTCACCTCGCGCACAAAGCGCTTTTGCCATCAAGTAAAGCATCCATGCCTGCTGTCTTTGCTCACCATCGGTGGAAGCAGGCGCCCTCTTTAAGCACAGAGACAGGCTATCGCTATTTAACAGAGCCAAAGCGTTGTCTCTGCTTTTGTTGTTCCTTTGTTTGCCCCTTCTCACTCTCATCTGCCTCACCAACTTCAGAAAGCCTATTGATAGCACGGAAAGATTAGCCTACCAACAGGTTTGTCCTCTCACATGCCGAATTTATTTGGTGCACAAAAACTCACCATCAACCATTGGCTAAAGCTAATGACACGACAAATTTTAGAACACTCACTGTTCACCGCACCGATTGAAACACCCATCTACAATGATACCATGCCCATGATGCTTAGTCAATATACTGCCAACATAAGTGGCTGACTTCCAACCGCTGTAAAACATCATCTTTAGAGACGTTGCAAAGGCATAAAGCTGTGTGGCATAATTATGGCATTGCAATCGTTAGCTAATCAACGCGCCTGCGATGGCGCACAAACCTTGAGTGGGGTGAAGCAATGTGCAACAGCTCAGGCTTGGACTGCCAAAGGGTAGCTTACAGGAGGCAACTCTGCAACTACTCAAAATGGCTGGTTGGAATGTGCACATACAACCTCGTTCACACTTCCCGGTTGTTGATGACCCAGAGATAAAGGCTGTTCTATTGAGGGCTCAGGAGATACCTCGGTATGTGCATGAAGGTGTCTTAGATGGCGGTATAACTGGCTATGACCAAATAGTTGAAAATGAAGCAGACGTTGTGGAAGTAGCTGACTTAATTTATTCAAAGCAAGGTCTTGGGAAAGTGCGTCTCGTTATAGCTGTCCACAAGGATTCACCATATCAAACGGTTGAGGATTTGAACGGCAAGCGTATAGCTACAGAGCTACCCAACATTGTTCGCAAGTTCTTACAGGCAAGAGGCATAAACGCCCATGTAGAGTATTCATGGGGCTCAACCGAGGCAAAAGTTCCAGAGCTCGTAGACGCCATAGCAGATTTAACAGAGACAGGAGCAACACTTTTGGCAAACAACTTGCGCATCATTGAGACGATTCTTGAGTCAAACGCAAAGCTTATAGCAAGCAAACAAGCATGGGCTGACGAATGGAAACGGAACAAGCTCATCCAAATAGCAGTGATGTTACAGGGAGCATTACTTGCTCAACAGAAGGTCGGAATCAAGCTCAATGTCAACTCTGAAAACCTTAACCGGGTCCTCTCCATCCTTCCGGCGATGCGCCAACCAACGATATCGCGCCTCGCTGAGGAAGGATGGTATGCAGTTGAAGCAATAGTAGATGAACACCTCGTTAGAAACCTCATACCAAGACTGAAACAAGCTGGTGCATGCGATATCGTTGAATACCCACTTAATAAGGTTGTGCCATAAAAGGGAACCCTGTTTTAGCTGTGTTATTTGTTGTGCTCAACGCCTGCGCCTTGCACGAATTGACTTTTGGTCATCATAAAACGCCTTTGTGTGAACACCTCTACTATGGCACTCTCGGCAAAGCAAGACGGAGCTTGGAACCGGTGTGCCAGGGAGCATTGTTCTAATCGGTCGCCCGCACATCCCACACCTCGGACGCTGCTTGCTCCTATCACCTTTGCGGATTAACTGCCCGTTAGGACCAAGTGTATACGAGTCTGTAAACATGGCACAACTCCCCTTTCAGGAGGGATTTGATAGTTAAGTCAACCTCATGGCATCAGGAAAGTCAACTCCCCAGTTGAGTAAAAGGAAAACACCTTCTCCTCTAACTCAGGAACTCACAAATGCGCCATTCGAACTTTCTTCCGCAATGGTATGAGGCAACCTTCGGCACACAGGCGTTTCATTTTCTATTATGCCACTTCAATGCGCTTTTGTGTAGCCGTTGTTTAATAGCACATGCTAATGAAACTGCTTCATACAATGTGCCATGCTTACAGCAGACGCTTTCCCCATACAGTAGCTGCGTATTAAAATCACCCATGAATGAACGCTCAGGAAAGGAGGGCGAGTTGCGATGGCGAGGTATGTGCGAGTCAGCACAATAACATTTGGTGGCGCTCACCATCGCCCTACAGACCCTAAGGAAATTGTCAAGAGCAACCTCAAGGCAGCTGTAGAACTCTTTGAGCAAGCCATGCTTGACAAACCAGATATAGTGGCGTTGCCTGAAGTGTTTGCCTTCATCGGTGTGCCATTGGAACAATGGGAGAAGGTCGCTGAACCGGTTGACGGTCAGGTAGTGAAAACATTTTGTGAGTTAGCGAAGAAGCATAGCTGTTGGGTGATTTGCCCCTTCGTTGAGAAAGAGGATGGTCTGCGCAATTCGGCAGCATTCATAGACAGGAGAGGAAATGTAGTGGCAATATATCACAAAATGCATCCAACAATAGGCGAAATGGAAGCTGGTGTCATACCCGGAAATGAAGCGGTTGTTGTTGAGAGTGACTTTGGGCGAATCGGCTGTGCCATTTGCTTTGACTTAAACTTCAAAGATGTGATTGAGGGGATGGCGAAAAGGGGTGTAGAAATTGTATTCTTTTGCTCGATGTATCTTGGTGGGTTGCAAACACGTATATGGGCACACGATTATAGTGTCTTCATAGCATCAGCGTGCACTTCGTTTGGCGGAATGTTAGTAGATCCTCTTGGGAGAGTTATTGCTACCTCGCAACCCTACGAGCCAATCGTAACAAGAAGACTCAACCTTGATGTAGTTGTATTGCACCTTGATTACAATCACACGAAGTTCGCTGCTTTGAAGGAACGCTACGGTCATGCCATTGAAATTGACATTTCATCTCCCGAGGGTAAATGCATGCTTATCTCTCACTCCCACGAAGTGAGCGCTAAAGAGATCGCCACGGAATTTGGTATTGAGCCATTACGAAGTTATTTTGAACGAGCAGAGACAATGCGTCAGAAGATACTCGCAAGCCTCAACCACAAAAGAGGACGAACAGCCGAAGAGAATTAACCTTGCAAAGCCATAAGCATCTTGATCTTGGGGTGCTCACGCAACTGTTGCAGCCCGACTTGAACAAGCTGCATTGCCCTCTGCCTGCTTAAGCCAAGCTGATAGCCAATTTCATCATAGGTGTGTGCGACATTGTCCTCAAGCCCGAAACGCAACTTGATTGCCTGTTGTGTTCTATCCGGCAGTTCCTTGATAGCCTCTTCAATGGCTTCCTTGAATTCACGGTTGATTATTATCTCCTCAGGGTTGCTTGATGGGTCATCAGCAAGGTATTCGGAGAAGGAAGGGACTTCATCAGCATCTAAACCTTCAGCAATATCAACCGGGTCGTCAAGGGATATAACCCTTTGAGCCATATATCCCATTAGCTCTTTGACGCGCTCCTTTGATAAGCGGACACGCCTTGCTATCTCATCTATCGTTGGATCTCGACCAAGTTCCCGCATGAGCGCTTGCCTCGCTGCAGCTATCCTATGAACCTGCTCCGAGACACGCATTGATAAGCGGACAACGCGCGCATGAGAATCAATGGCTCTAAGTATGGCTTGCCTTATCCACATGACCGCACATGTGCTGAACCTTGTCCCTTGACGCCAATCATAGTGATCAACAGCCTGGATCAAACCTATGTTGCCAGCCTGAATCAGGTCTTCAAGTGGGACGCCACAACCGCGATACCTTTGTGCAATGCTTACAACCAATCGGTAATTTGATTCGATGAAGATACGCCTCGCTTCCTCGTCTCCCTTCTCCATGCGCTTTGCCAGTTCAACTTCTTGCTCATGTGTCAATAAAGGACGCTTGTGCAATTCTTTACCCCACAATGTCAGTGAGTCCGGTATGCCACTACGCTGACGCCTTGGCTTCCCTCTCAAAAGAGTATAGACAGGGGTTGCCAAATCCATGTCTTTGGTATCTACGCCAGAACCATTACCACCACTAACACCGCTTAGAGATGCAACTTCAATGTCTTCGGTTACTTCATCAATCTCGCTGGGGAATGCTAACTTGTCGTCTGCGCCTATGTGATTCGCTAACTTTACCTCTCTCTTTTTAGCGCCCTTTGATCGCGAAAGCGACTTAGCGAGTTTCGTTTTTCTCTTTGTTTCTCTTGCCTTAGCTACAGTTCCTTTCGCTGTCCCTTTCCCTACCCTACTTTGGGAAGTCCTTCCCCTTTGTGCAGTTTTACTCTTGCTGGTCTTAGTGCCCCCTCTTAAGCTTGCTACCCTTGAAGCGCTTTTTGCGACTTTGGTTACTTTCGCAACCTTTGTCGCCTTCGCGGCTTTAGTCGTCTTCGTTGTTTTTGTCGCCTTCACAACTTTTGATGATTTGGTTGAGCGAGCTTTCACAGTATTCTTCCCATTTGACCTTGCACGCAACGCGGTGCTGTTGGAACTTTTAGCATCAGATATAGCCTTGCGCATAGTGGTCGTTTTTTTACCACCACCTGCTATATCCTTTCTTGTGGCACTTTTGGTTTTACCTCGTGCCACTTCTTTCACCTCCAAATTCACAACACCATGTAGGGTTACTGCTTCTTCCTACTGTTGATGAAAAAGCCAACTGTGTTTATACCACACTGATTCTTGCATTCTCCCACTTAGCGTGTGTTGCAGGTGAGTAACTTCTCTTTTTAACTTTGCCTCAAAAGATCAACTCATCTTAGCGGGGCATCGGCAGTCGTTTTAAGATTATAGTCACATGGATACCTTCTTTCAAGTCCTGTCCCCATGCAATTATTAGACGAAGCTCTGCCATTTAGGTTTCGCTGTTCTTGATGCGACACACTTATGATAGCATAGTGAAACTGCCTTGCATCCTTTGGTGCAACTATGCTGCCATGAGGTGAGCTACATGGATGGCAGCAGAAACGATGCCATCGGAACAAACCAACCTACTTTAACAGGTCATGTATTCATCTCGTTGTCAGCATATACACGCATTAAAGAACACTCGCTACTTGCCTACCCGAATGAGTGCTGTGGCTTGCTCATCGGCTGCAAGCAAGGAGATAGCATTTGGGGAATCACAAAAGCCTTCCCAACAAAAAATGTGCATAGCGAATGCAAGCATAGCAGATACGAGATTGAACCAAGTGCAATACTCATGGCTCACATGGGTGCAAAAGCTCAGGGCTTAGAATGGATTGGCGTATACCACTCACATCCCAATGTCCCTCCAATACCTTCACAAACGGATGGGCAATTAGCATGGGCAGGTTTGATCTACATTGTCACGAGTGTCTCCAATGGGAAAATGACTTCGATGAAGGCATGGCTTTATGTGGGCGATTCTGATAACTCATCCATAAATGGCTTTCGCGAATTGAACATGATAATTGTTGCAGATGCGTATCTTAGGGTTGGACAAGCAAGCTACGATTCTCTACCAGCCGATGCATTTCTTGACCTTAGAGGCGAGGTGCTCCCATTCAACCTGATAAGGGCAAAGGAGAAACTCAACCAAATGCGTCCAGGGCAGGTGTTACAAATCTTATTTGATTGTGAGCGTTCTATAAAGCAACTACCAGATGCGCTTGAAGACGACGGGCATTACATTATTGAAGTGCGCTCACGAGGGGAACACTTGTGGGAAGTCCTTGTTATGCGTCGTTATAAACAATAACCACTATGCCGACGGCGGGAGTCGAACCCGCACGGGCTTATCGCCCACTGGCTCCTGAGGCCAGCGCGTCTGCCATTTCCGCCACGTCGGCATCACTTCTTCAAAAATTATTATTGCACATGTGAAATGGGGGCGCCATCTCATGAACATAGATGGTTGCACCCCAGTAACTTACAAAAGCTAACATAATTCATGAAGTTGAGATATTTCTCAACAAAGGATGTGGTGAGTGCAGATGCAAGACATATCTATTGAGCGCTTAAGGATGATTGCGATAGCGCTTATTGGAAGCGTTACATGCATCATCGCAGCAAACCTTATTGGGGGAACTATTGGAGCGCTCTTAAGTTTCCTCTCAGTGGCTATAGCCTCGTCAGCAGCTATCCTTCTTTGGCTTTTCAGCAACTCACTTAACGAGCACTTGACAAGAACACAAGATAAAATCTCGCAGATGCGCTCAAACATAGCGGAACTGCAACATGAGGTAAAGGAGAGGAGTGAGCATGCTTTACAGTTACAAATGCTGATAGAGGTGCTTAAGTCCATCACAGCAGTCCCAGATGCAGAAGGGCTTTCACGCACACTCCTTGAGGAAGTCGTGCAAATGTTTGGTGCTGAATCAGGGCAGGTCTTTTTTATTTCAGATGACGGACAATACCTTGAAGAGGTGGCTTCAATACCTGCAAAGGAACCACAACAAAGACGCTACTCGCTCAGCAGTCAAGGGGGCATAGTAGCCCATGTTGCCTTGACAGGTAGATCAACCATTATCCCAGAGCAAGAAGGAAAGTGGTCGGATAAAACAACACATTCGCTTATGTGTGTGCCTTTAACTTCAGCGAAAGGTGTGCAAGGTGTCCTGCTTATTGAAGATAGTAAACGCAAGTTCACACAACCAGATTTGCGTTTACTTGAATTTCTCACACAGCAGGCTGCCATAGCTCTTGAGAGAGTAAGGCTATATGAGCAAGTGGAGAAATTATCGCTCACTGATGCGCTCACTGGAATAGCTAATAGAAGGCACCTTGAGCGACACTTGGAATTAGAGCTTGCAAGGGCAAGACGATATGGCTATCAACTTGCGGCTATTATGTTGGATATTGATCACTTCAAAAAATTCAACGACACATATGGTCATCTGGCTGGCGACAAAGTATTGCAAGGGTTAGCTAAGCTGATTGCAAGCGAGGCACGAGCATCTGATTTGGTTGGCAGATACGGTGGTGAGGAGTTCCTCATAATATGTGCTTACACTGATCTAAACGGTGCTCTAACACTTGCTGAACGGATTAGAAAATCAGTTGAGGAGAAGCTGCTCATATCGCACAATGGCAAAGAACTTCGCGTCACGATAAGCGCTGGAGTAGCTGTCTTCCCAGACGACGCAACAGATGAAGTTAGCCTCATTGAGGCAGCTGATAAGGCTCTCTATAAGGCTAAGCAAGCTGGTAGAAATAGAGTCTGCGCGTATAGGGATGTTAAGGAGAACAGCTCTTAAACTTGATTGGCATACTGCCATTGTGGAAGCTATGGACGGAGGTGAGAAAAGTGTCCATAGGCATGACTGAAGCGCTGATCATAGCCGGCGCTATAGTGCTCCTCTTTGGCGCATCAAGGTTGCCTCAACTTATGGGAGCACTCGGGAAGGGGATAAGAGAGTTCAAGCGAGCAGTGCGTGAGGAAGATGAAACACCAAAACAAAAAGCAACCCACCATGAAGAGGAGAGCAAACAAACTGAAGAGTAAGGAATGCCCACACATCTAAGCGAAAATAAAAACGCACTTTGAGCTCCATCTATGGAGCAATTGCTTGCTTCTGTTCCCAAATGCGCTTTTCATCAATGATGTGCAGGACACGCCAGCCGCGTGATATAAGACAGGAAGCAATAAACCTCCTATGGCACATCCATGGGAAACGCTCGGCACACATGATTGCTACAGATGTTTCTTTTGCGAGCTCCTCAAGTTGCCATAAGCCGCAGGCAAATTCATCCGTGTTCATGTAGCTTTGGTAGCCACCATGTCTATACCCACCAAGCTTATCCCCAAGCCACACATACTTAATCCCAGCTTCGGCAAGCCATATCGCGATTGCTTCACTGTTGAAGTGAGGACATTTCGTGCTTTTGGGGAAACGACGAACATCTACAACTACACGGATGCCATTTAAGCGAAGTAACCGTATCATCTCTTCAGGTGAACGAACACTGTGTCCAATAGTCCATATACTTTTTACTTCGCGGGTCACTTCATCCACTCCTTCAAAGCTCACGACATTTCAGCAACGAGCGTGCTCTCACACAAGCCCTCTTAGCGAGTTTGAGGATGTCCTTTGCTTCCTCTTCAGAAGAGCAATGTGTCGTGATCACTAAACCATTTGGTGAAAGCTCGCTCAATATGCGTTCAACATTTTTCGGTGCAACCCCAAGCAACACCACACCCTTACCGGCGTTCTGTATACGCTTGTAATATGGTAGCCATTTTGGATCATCAACTGGAGGCTTGCCTGCGCCGGGTGTCCATTGGATTGCATCTAACTCAGCTATTGAAAGCAGAAGATCAAGATGCACAAGCTGTCCAACTCCATCCCAGTGATAAACGGAGTGATCAAGCCACCGACATTGTTGCTCAAGAAAAGGTAGCACAAGCTCCTCAAAGTGCTTCGGAGAAATCATGTAAGAAAAATCACACTGTATCGGATACCAAGTCCCCGATGAGAAAAGCCCCATCCATGCGCTGCGTCCAAACATCCTCTTTTGAAGTAGTTCATCAAGTTCGCTGTAGTAGCGAAACCAAAGGTAAGTAATTCGTTGCGAAGCTCTAATCACCTCATGAGGCATGACAACAAAGTCCTCAAGCAAGTTTAGTGTGCCTCTTAATGAAGCGAGAATATCGGTGATACCGCCCAAGTCGGTCATGCTGACGAAAGCTTTATCACGAAAATGATTTGAAGCTTCTTCAGTCAGCTGCTTTGTAAAGCGCCACCAAGGATTTTGTTCATCATAGCGAAGACATTCCATAACTTGGCTCCACTCCATAGGTGTTTCAAACCATACTGTCTCCTTAGCGAAGCTCGGTTTCGCACCGATGAATGTAGCCATGACGCCAGGACCTAAGTTGCAGAAGAAGTTCGGGAATGCTTCTCCACCGTAGAAGGTGCACGCAAAGTTAGCTTCGGCTTGTTCTATTCTGAAACCTATATCAAGCCATTGCTGTTCAACCGAAGTTGGTGTGCTCACCGATTTATGTGGTAAGGGTTTCTGGCGCGGTGCGGTAACACAAATCACAGGTCGGTCAATTATCTCTCTCTGCCAAAAGGCTTCCCACCGCTTCATCGCTGTCTCCCAATCCTCTTTGTAAAGCATCCTTCAACCACCTCACAAAGGTAGGGGCTCAATTATATGTTCCTTCCGTATTTCGCTCACCGTTGCCTGAACATGCATTTTATCTCCTGCGCAGGTGGATTTAAAAGCAAGTGCTGAGCCATACAGGTTGGACAACTGCTTGGCTTTACAACTGCTCCCATGTGATGCAAAATATAAGCATCGGCTGATGTTGTAAATGGCCCCATCGTCTAGTGGCCAAGGACGCGGGATTCTCAGTCCCGAAACCCGGGTTCAAATCCCGGTGGGGCCATTTGTTTTTATGCATACTTTTAAATGCATCCCAAACGTTGTGCTATAATGTAGTGTCGCAAATGCAGAAGGTGGAGGAGGTGCATAACAATGCTCAAGCACATCCAAAGAAATGCGATTTTGCTATCCATATTCGCATGCACTCATGCGCTCGCACAGGAAGGGAAAGTGAAACTACCGCCGTTTTCGCAAGCAGAGATAAATGTGCTTCTTTTCGTCCTCGCAACAGCTATAGGAGCGCTCGTCTACGGTTATTACCTTATTCGCAAAGTCCTAAGCCAAGACGCCGGAACGCCAGCAATGCGCCAAGTTAACCAAGCAATTAAGGAAGGAGCTTTCGCATACCTACGAAGACAGTTTCGGACAATGATCTGGTTTATCATAGGCATCACTATTGTTCTGATACTTGCATACATGCCACTGCCAGATTATGGACCTTACATAGCTATAGGGATTGGGCTTGCATTCCTGATGGGAGTGTTCGCTTCATACTCAGCAGGCTATGTTGGTATGTATGCAGCAGTCAACGGTAATAGTAGGGTAGCAATGGCAGCCCTGAGCTCGTTTAAGAAGGCGCTTGAGCTTGCTTTCCAAGCTGGCACTGTATCTGGCATGTTCACTGTTGGTTTGGGATTGCTTGGTGCATGCATCATATTCCTCATATTCCGTGAAAACGCTATGAAGGTGCTCGTTGGATTTGGTTTTGGTGGGTGTCTTGCAGCGCTCTTCATGCGAGTTGGTGGCGGGATATACACGAAGGCTGCAGATGTGGGTGCAGACCTCGTTGGAAAAGTTGAAAAGGGGATACCGGAGGATGATCCGAGGAACGCTGCAGTCATTGCCGACAATGTCGGTGACAATGTCGGTGACTGTGCAGGGATGGCTGCCGATGTCTTTGAATCATATGAGGTGACGCTCGTTGCAGCGATATTGCTTGGATATGGTGCATTGAGCGTAGTTGGTGAAGCAGGTGCTTTGAAGCTTATAATGTATGCCTTCTTCATACGCGCTGTAGGTGTGATCGCATCGGTGATAGGGACATGGTTGGTGAGAGGGAGAGATGAAGAAGAATTAGACCCAATGCAACCAATCAACGTCGGATTTTGGAGCTCAGCTGGAATTTGCATCTTGGGGTTCGCGCTGGTCAGCTTCTTCTACCTGCGTGATGTAACTAATGTGGCTGGTGAACCAATTGGCTGGTGGCGTTTCTTCCTTGCAAACACTATGGGCATAGTTCTTGCAGTTATAACTGGATGGCTCACCGAATACTTTACATCCACGGAGCGCCGACCTGTTACTGAAATCGCATATTCGTCAAAGACAGGCACCGCAACGCTCATACTTGAAGGTTTTGCAACCGGGCTTGAATCAACTGTGTGGGCGATAATAGCTATAGCTGTAACAATATTTTCATCGCTGGTCATATTCAGCGGGGATGTGCTGTTGTCCGCTTATGGTATATCGCTGACTGGATTGGGTTTGCTCGCAACAACAGGCTTCATACTCGCAATGGACACTTACGGTCCGATATCGGATAATGCTCATGGGATTTATGAGATGTCAGGAGCACTCAGAGACGAGGCTACGAAGAATGAAAGAGCTGCAAGGATGGTAGCGAAGCTCGACGCTGTTGGGAACACCACGAAAGCGCTTACAAAAGGGTTTGCAATCGCAACGGCAGTTATAGCTGCTGTGTCTTTGTTCCGTTCATTCACTGAGGCAGCGGGGCTTATCAGCACTGCACACGCAACGGGACTGACAGAGCGAGTAATAGGCATATCAATTGACCAACCGGAAGTGTTTATCGGATTGCTCATCGGTGCAGCAGTGCCCTTCCTTTTCTCGTCATTTGCGATAAGGGCTGTGAGCAGGGCTGCTTTCCAACTGATTGAGGAAGTGAGGAGACAGTTTAGGGAACGTCCGGGGATAATGGAATGGAAGGAAAAGCCAGACTACGGAAGGTGCGTCGCTATAAGCACAGCAGCTGCTCAAAGGGAGCTTCTTGGTCCGGGCATTTTGGCAGTATGCTCACCGATACTGACGGCGTTCGCTCTCAGCTTTATGGGTGAGAAAGTTGGTGCTGCAGCTCTTGGTGGCTTCCTTGGTGGCGCAATAGTGACGGGACAACTGCTTGCGGTGCTTATGGCGAATGCCGGTGGTGCTTGGGATAACGCCAAGAAGAAGATTGAAGCTGGTTTGTTTGGTGGCAAGGGGACAGAGTTTCATAAGTCAGCTGTGGTAGGAGATACTGTTGGAGACCCGTTCAAAGATACTGCAGGTCCTGCACTTAACCCCTTGATAAAGGTCATGAACTTAGTTGGCATCCTTGTTGCGCCTCTGTTTGCCCAACCAATATCTCCGTTGGTTAGAGCTATAATTGTAATTGTGGCGCTTGGGCTTCTCATAGGTGCTATCGCATATAGCAAACGCAGTTGGGTAATGGAGAGAGTTGAAAAAGAGTTTGCTGAAGCTCCTGTTGGTGTGATAACTCCAGATGGTAGTAACAACCAGTAAATCATTGCGCTTGCGTTTTCAAGCGCTTTTAAAAGCTCAAACAGCGCTACTTTACATTGAGGAACATATCGTTAAAATTTTGAAAATGAAGGTAAGCGCCGTTAGCTCAGTCTGGAAGAGCACCGGACTTTTAATCCGGGGGTCGCAGGTTCGAATCCTGCACGGCGCACCATAAAATTGAATTTGGCAAGTGGCCCCGTCGTCTAGGCTGGTCGAGGACACCGGTCTTTCAAGCCGGGAACACGGGTTCAAATCCCGTCGGGGCCACAAAACAAGTTTGAAAGTAACATATGGGCGGTTAGCTCAGCGGGAGAGCGCCTGCCTTACAAGCAGGAGGTCAGAGGTTCAACTCCTCTACCGCCCACCAATTTAAAGCTTGTTAGCGTTGCATGTGCTATAATTGTGAATGGCACTGCTGATTGAACGATAAGTAATTTGAGTGGCAGGGGCCGTGGTGCAGCCCGGTTAGCACGTCGGCCTGTCAAGCCGGAGGTCGCGGGTTCAAATCCCGTCGGCCCCGCCATAACAGTGGCCGGATAGCTCAGGTGGTAGAGCACCGGACTGAAAATCCGGGTGTCCCCAGTTCGACTCTGGGTCCGGCCACTTTAAATTAACCCCCCGCAGTGCAACTACCCACACATCAAACTTGCGGGAGTTGAGTAACAGAATGATACGCAAAGCTGTTATCCCCGCTGCAGGCTTGGGAACAAGACTACTACCAGCAACTAAATCACAGCCGAAGGAGATGTTACCTGTCGGTAGAAAGCCAGTCATTCAGTATGTAGTTGAAGAGCTCGTAGCTGCAGGTATCAAAGATATCCTCATTATCACCGGACTCAAGAAGAGAAGCATTGAGGACCACTTTGATGAAGATCCAATACTCCAAAACATGCCTCCACAACTCTGCCCAACTGCAAATAACATGAATGTGCAATTGTTTTACATACGCCAGAGCACCCCACTTGGGCTTGGACATGCAGTCAGCTTGGCAAAGGATTTTACAGGCGACGAAGACTTCGTTGTAGCACTTGGAGACTCAATCATTCACTCTGCGAAACCTCACGAGTTGCTAACACGCATGATGAAAGCACATAGGGAAAAAGGGGCTGTAGCAACGATTGCTCTTGAGCATGTGCCAGAGGAGGATGTGAGCAAATACGGTATAGCTTCACTTGAAGACAAAGGGGAGAAGATTAGTCGCCTTGTTGATATTGTTGAAAAACCACCAAGAGAACAATCACCATCAAACTACGCGGTGGCTGCAAGATACATTTTCTCGCCACTCATATACGATGCCTTGTCACGGATTTCAGTCGGACATGGTGGTGAGTATCAACTCACCGACGCTATAAGATTGTTGATACATGATGGGCTGCCAGTCTACGGTGTTATGCTTAACGAAGGTGAACGCAGGCTTGACATAGGTGGCTTTGATACATACTTTGAAGCCTTCTTTCTTCTCGCGCTTACTGACGAAGAGTTGGGCGAAAGAATGGTAAAGTGGGTTAAGAAGTGGTTGCAAGAGCATGAGAGCCGTCTCAAACACGCCCCTTAAAGGTCAATTTGCAAAACCAGCACAAGGCACCGAGGTGATAAAGGGTGAGGTTTGATAGGGTTGGGGTCATAGGGCTTGGCTATGCTGGTCTACCATTAGCGCTCACGCTTTCAGAAAAGGTGGAGAGAGTATACGGTGTTGATTTGAAAGAGGACAAAATACAAATGCTACGCCAAGGACATTCATACATAGAGGATGTTTCAGATGAGGATGTAAGGAAGGTTGCGGGAAGGTTCTTCCCAACGACTGACTACAATGTCATTTCGGAATGCGATGCTGTCATAATATGCGTCCCGACACCACTGCGCAAGACAGGCGAACCGGACATATCGCATGTGCTGAGTGCTTCTCAAAAGGTGGCACAATTGATCAAGCGCGGGACGCTTGTCATCCTTGAAAGCACAACATATCCGGGCACAACAGAAGAAGTGCTTAAACCAGAGATTGAATCACGTGGCTTCACCATAGGGAAGGATGCTTTCCTTGCCTTCTCACCAGAACGGGTTGACCCAGGGAATAAAAAATGGACGCTAAAAAACACACCGAAAGTTGTTGGTGGCGTCACTCAAGAATGCACAAGGCGCGCTGTTGCTCTTTATTCGCTTGTTGTAGATAAAGTTGTGCCAGTCTCGTCACCAAAGATTGCTGAGATGGCGAAGTTGCTTGAAAATACATTTAGAGCTGTTAACATTGCGCTCGTCAATGAATTCGCTTTGATGTGCAGGCGCATGAAGATTGATATCTGGGAAGTTATAGATGCAGCCTCAACAAAGCCATTTGGCTTTATGCCTTTTTATCCTGGTCCGGGTGTAGGTGGACACTGCATACCTGTTGACCCAATGTATTTGGCTTGGAGGGTTAGATCCTACAACTTCCGCTCAAGGTTCATTGAGCTTGCTCACGAGATAAACAAACGGATGCCCGAAGAGACAGTCAACATAATCGCTGAGGCGCTTAACTGGCATGGAAAGCCGTTGCGCGATAGCGTTGTGCTCATAATCGGCGTAACATATAAGCCCAATGTCTCGGACTACAGGGAGTCACCAGCGCTTGATGTGATTGACTTGCTCACGATGAAAGGAGCAAAGGTAATCATAAACGACCCATATGTGCAAGGTATTGAAGTTGGTCCTCACATTTACAAATCGCAAGAACTAACAGAGGAGTTGCTCTCGTCGGTGGATTGCGTAGTTGTGTTGACACCCCACGATACATATGATTGGCATTGGATTGCTGAGCATGCACGCTTAATCGTTGATACACGCAACGCAATACCAAGGGACGAAAAATATAGGTCGAAGGTTTTCAGACTTTGAGGGATGTAACTTAGCCCACAGCACAATGCTACTGAGATGAATACAAAGGGCGGTGTAAAGCATGAAAGCGAGATTGCTACAAACCTACATAGTGCTGTGCGTTTTTTTGTTTTCCATCACGCCTGTGAAAGCCATCATAGACACTGACAAGATAAAGCCGGGGATGAAAGGCGTTGGTAAGACAGTTTTTGAAGGCACTAAAGTTGAGGCTTTTAGCGTTGAAATAATTGACGTCCTGAAAGGTTCATTGCCACAAACCGATATCGTTTTGGTGCGTGTTGGTGGAAAGAGGATTGACGAGATTGGTGGTGTGTGCGCTGGGATGAGTGGTAGCCCAGTAATCATAGATGGGGAACTTGCTGGGGCGATAGCTTTTGCGGAGCCGTTCTCCGATACAAAATTCGCATACATGACGCCAGCTAAGGATATGCTCTCAATCTTTCAATACGACGAAAAGAAGGAAGCAACGTTACCTAACCTTAAAAGCTTTTCAAAGCATGCTCAACATATCCTCACCGACAGCAGTGAGCACATAGCTCCCTACCCTGTTGGAACAACTATAATGCCAGCATCGCCACTTAATTGGGAATGGGTCTTGCTCTCCATCCGCACCCCAATTTTTAGGTGGTATATTCGTAGCATCAGTTCAAGTGATAACATTATGCCGAGGTTGATGACACCCTTGATGGTATGCGGGCTTTCACGCAGAGCAATGGAAGAGTTAAAAAGGCTTTGTGGGCGCTTTGGGATGTTCTCAGTTCCATCGTCCACCATGAGTATGCAAAAAGATAGCGTAGCGCTTGAAATGGGTTCTGCGATTGCACTTCAGTTCGCAACTGGCGACATCTCTATAACAGCACTTGGAACACTTACATACTGCAGCGATAATAAATTCGTTGCATTCGGGCATCCATTACTCCAGTGTGGTTCTACAAAGCTCGGCTTGACTGGTGCATATATACACAAAGTTGTGCGTAGCTTGATCATGCCGTTTAAAGTTGGCTCACCGCTTGGCACAACTATCGGCGTTGCCACCCAAGACAGAGATAAAGGGATAGCAGGCTACCTTGGTCGCTCACCCGAGTGGGTAACCCTTCGTATAACTGTTGATGGGGAGAGAACACAAAAAGTTACAGCCCAAGTTACGCCCGAGGAAAAGATGCTACCATTGCTTTGCGGGATCATCTTGCTTGATGCAATTGATAAAGTTTATGACAGGATAGGCGCTGGGACGGCAAAGCTGTATTGGAAAGCGAGATGGGAAGGCAACGATAATCGTGAACTTGAGTGTGATGAAAAAACTTACTCAGAGGATATAGCTGTCAAGTGCGCAAACAAGTTCACGAAGTGGCTTAAGGCGTTAGTGGATAACGAGTTCAAAAGATTGGATTTAAAAGATGTTGAGGTCAATGTAAAACTCTCGCAGAAGCGCATGACTGCACGCATATGCAAACTATCACTTGCAAATGGTGCTGTGCGTAGGGGAGGAGAAATTGAGCTTCATGTCCACTTACAACCGTTCATGGGGGACACCGAAATTAAAACCATCAAGTTGCGTATACCAGAAGATGCGCCAAACGACATTGTTGTTGTGGCACGCTGTAAGCAAAACTTTGATGAAGTTGCAGGGCGCATTTTGAGCAGGCAAGTAACTGACCGTGGTTTCCCAAGTTCGTTTGATGAACTGCTCAAGGCACTAAGAGAAGAACCAAGAGGTAACGATGTGCTCGTCGAGATTTGGGATGCTGCTGACTGGCGTTTCCGCAGGTTGCTTGAGAAGTTTGACATGACTTATCGGAGTATAACTGCAGAAGGCGCGGAGCTACAAGAACTATTTCGGCGCACCGATGAGATAGACGTGCACCCCATAGGGTTTCCCCATCCGCTGAGTTCGGTTAGCATAAGGACCGATTATGTCATTGAAGGACGCTGTGAATTGCCTCTCAAGGTAAAGTGAAGAAAGAAGCCTGTGTTGATCTAAGGCTCAAGCTCGAGGAATGTTTCCTTGTCCTCTGTTTTCTTCTCCTCTTCCCTTCCCGTTGTTTTCGCCCACTCTTTTTCTGCGCACTCAAAACACATCGTTGTCCCATAGACAAATCGCTCACAGTCAATGCACACCCATCGCTTACACGATGGGCATCTTGATGTCGCGATTTTGTCTGGATGCCAGTGGCATCTCAAGTGCTCAAAGCTTTCTTCTATGACCTCAAGTGGTTCGGTTTCAATCACAAGTGCTTCCTCACTCGCTTGCTGGCTTATCTGCTGTTGGACTTCCTCAAGCGCCTTCAAAGCTGCCCTATACTGCGGATTAAGGCGCACAGCCTCACCGAACTCATCCAGTGCAGCTTTAAGCTCTCCCTTCTTCTGGTAGACCCTGCCCAAGTTGAAGTGAACTTGTGGAGAGCGCGGGTTCATTTGAATTGCTTGACGGAGGTGTATGAGAGCATCTTCTAAGCGACCGCACTTGGCAAGAGCAACACCAAGCGCATGATGGACGACAAAGCTATGAGGAGCTAAATGGACAGCCCTTTGCAAAAGCTCCAATGCTTCATTTGCCTTCCCAGACCTCAGCAGTTGCGTTGCCTGCGATACTAACATTTTGACCTCTTCCATTTTTATCACACCCCGACAGCGAACAGTTTGCCAAAACTTTAGACACCTCCACATAGTAAGTGTAGCAGAAAAAATGCTAAGCTAAGTGGCATCATGAAGTCTTGGGAATGCGTAGCGGAACAATGTTTGCTTAAGGCTCACTTGGAAGGTGATGGAAATGGTGCTATGTGAGAGAGTCGGCGTTGTGCTTCAACCAACCAAGGGTAGTTGGGATGCTAAGGGAGTTGCTGCGCCAATCGTTTGGTGTGAGGACGATGTTTATTTCATGCTGTATCAGGGTTGGGAAAAGGGGAGTGGCTTGTTTGGCGATGGTTCACCCAGAATGTTCGGGTTGGCAGTAAGCGAAGACGGTATACATTGGGAGAAGCATCCTGATAACCCTGTGCTTATCCCGACAGAGGGCTCGTTTGATGAACTCGGCTTTGAGGTTGGTTCTCTTTTGATGGTTGGTGATGAGTATTGGCTTTACTACTCAGGGTTTGGAGCTGATAGGAAGTTACGCATAGGGTTAGCGATATCAAAGGACAAGAAAGAATGGCACAAACTGGATTCCAATCCGGTGGTTGATGTTGGAGAGAAGGAATGTTGGGACGAAAACGGTGTCGCCTTCCCATCTGTGATCAAGATGAGACGTGAATTTCTCATGCTCTATGGTGGTTACGGTGAGCGTTCAATGCAAATTGGCGGGGCAATATCTGGTGATGGTAGGAACTGGGCTAAGTTTGAGGAGAACCCTGTCTTCACACAGCGTGGTTGGCATGAAGACACACAATGCACCTTCTGGGACGCCGGGATAGAAGCGCATCATGCGTTCATTCATGGCGACCACATAGTAATGCTTTACGAGGGCATAGGGAGACAAGGGCGTTATAGCATAGGCATAGCATACTCACCAGATGGCATAGCATGGGCACGCTCGCCACGCAACCCTTTGGCTGGCTTAACACAAACAGCCGTAAAACAAGACATGAGTGTTGTTCACCCATGGCTTGTTAAGGGCAAAGGCTTACTCTACTACAGTGAGGTTATGGGGGCATCTGCTGATGCAACACACAGGATATGCTTGGCAAAGATTAATGAGGAGGAGCTTGAACCAAGCAGGGAGAGGGCACTCGTTTACTCGCTTTGGCAAAAACGACTCGTTGAACCAAATGGAGCAGTCACATCCGCTATATACACACTCGCGTTCTCCCAAAAGACGATATGGTTGTGGAGCAGCACTGATGGTGTAGTCACGGTTGAAGCGGATGTCGCCGGTGATGATAGTTGGCATGAGTTAAGCGAAATGGATGTAAAGGCGAATTCTTTGTGGCACAGCCATATCGTAGACCAAATAACAAGGCTCAGGCTGCGTTTCCGACCAAGAGGGAGTGCATTTGTGTCAGCGTGGCTTGCAATGAGCAAATGAGGAAGGCAACGATGTTGCATATTCAAAACAAAGGAGCAACTTTCGGCATTCTCGTAGGAGGGAGAAAAGAATGGGAGCAAATGAGGAGCTAAAAGTTGAGTTTGGTGAGGACGGCGTTGTTAAGGTTTTAGAGGGAGGTGTGAGCAGTTTAAAAGCGCTTGAAGTTCGTTGGCATGGCAGGGCTGGGCAAGGAATAAGGACTGTTGCGTTGTTGCTTGGACACGCAGCTCTTGCTGATGGGAAGTGGATACAAGCATTCCCACAATTTGGTCCTGAAAGAAGAGGTGCTCCAGTTGAAGGCTTCACGAGGATCGCTGAGATGCCGTTAACAATACACAGCGGGATTGAGTCTCCAGATGTGATTGCGATCATTGATGATTCGCTTCTAACGGCGCCAAGCGTGCTTTATGGCATAAGGAGCGATACAACACTTATAGCAAACGTTCCCTATCCACCAAGTGAGCTTCGGAGAGTTCATCCGATATTTGGAGCTTTAAAGAGGGTCGCCACGCTTGATGCAACTGCAATATCGGTTGAGACGATAAAACGCCCGATGCCTAATATGCCAATGCTTGGCGCAGTTGCAAAAGTTACAGGCGCAGTAAGACTTGAAACTCTCACAGAAGTCGTTAAGGAGCATTTACCTGAGAGAGTAAGGAGGAGACCTGAACTCCTCAAGGCGAACTTGGAAGCTGTTGAAAGAGGCTACAATGAAGTTGTAGTTGATGAAGAACCGATAAGCTCCCCAGAGGTGATAGAGGAGCATCTCCCAAAGGCTGAATTGGCTTCATGGGAGGAATTGGCACTTGGTGGAATAATACCGCAACCAGCAACATCACTTGCTCATAAAACTGGGACATGGCGCAGTAAGCGTCCAGTGTGGGATAAGGAGAAATGCACCAACTGCTACATGTGCTTCATCCATTGCCCCGATGATGCGATCTTGATTAAGGATGGGAAGGTGGCTGGCATAAATTATGACTATTGCAAAGGTTGTGGTATTTGTGCTGTTGTTTGCCCGCCGAAGGTTAAAGCGATAACGATGCACCCAGAGAGAAGCATGGCAACATAACCATGTTCTTAACGGAGGGAAAAGCCGTGACGGCAGAAAAAAGCGAGGGCAAGTTCATCAGAGGGCAAGTTAAGGGTTTGATTGGCGATGATGCAATCGCAGAGGCAATGCGTCAGATAAACCCCGATGTTGTTGCTGCATACCCGATAACTCCTCAAACGCTGATCGTTGAGAAGTTTGCTGAGTTCGTTGCTGATGGCTTAGTTGATACCGAAATGATCCATGTAGAGAGCGAACACAGCGCCATGAGCGCATGCATAGGTGCTGCAGCTGCTGGTGCGAGGGCAATGACATCAACTGCATCACAAGGGTTGGCGCTGATGTGGGAGATGTTATATGTAGCATCTTCGCTTCGCTTACCGATTGTCATGGCGGTGACAAATAGAGCTCTGAACTCAAACCTTAACATACACTGTGACCATTCAGATGCTATGGGAGCAAGGGATTCTGGCTGGATCCAGCTATACTCGGAAAACGCTCAAGAGGCTTACGATAACACAATACAAGCTGTTAAGATAGCCGAGAGCATATACCTGCCAGTCATGGTTTGCCTTGATGGATTTGTTGTCAGCCACTCACTTGAGCCGGTTGAAGTTTTACCTGATGAAGCGGTGAAGGAATTTATTGGCGAGTTCAAACCGCTTTATTCACTGCTTGATGTGGACAACCCAATAACCGTTGGACCTGTTGACCTTCCGCCTTACTACATGGAGCATAAACGCTCGCAATGGGAAGCTATAAACAGAGCTCCAGCAATCGTGCTTGAAGTTGGCATGGAGTTCTATAAGCGCTTTGGGCGCGCATACGGGTTTGTTGAAGCATATCGTCTTGAGGATGCTGAGATAATACTTGTCGCCATGGGCTCTGCTGCTGGGACTGTTAAAGCTGCAATTGATATAGCTCGCTCAAACGGGAGCAAAGCTGGCTTGCTCAAAATACGCATGTATAGACCGTTCCCTTGGTCAGCTATAAGGAAACTTCTTTGCAATGCTAAAGCCATTGGTGTTATGGACAGGGCTTTAAGTTTCAATGGCGAGGGTGGTCCGCTGTTCACAGATATAAAGGCAGCCCTCTATGAAGCTGAAAAACACCCAAAGGTGATTAACTACATCTACGGCTTGGGCGGAAGGGACATAACCTTAAGGCAAATTTTGAACATCATTGAGCAACTTGAGGCTGTAGGGAGAGGTGAACCAGTTGAGCCGATTCAGTGGGTTGGGTTAAGAACAAAAGAAGGAGTAACATTCGCATAGTCAGACGACGCAGGAGGCGATTTGAGCGATGCCAACAGCAAGGGAACTCGCTAAGAGAAAGCCAGTCATTGTGAGCGGTCATAGGTTGTGTGCTGGATGCGGTGCTGGGATGACGCTCCGACAAATCTTGCTCTCGTCGCCATACCCGGTTGTCGTAGCATGCGCAACTGGCTGTGTTGAAGTTTCAACTTCCATCTTCCCCGAGACAGCGTGGAATGTTCCTTGGATACACAGCGCATTTGAGAATGCAGCAGCAACTATTACAGGCGTTGAGGCTGCCTACAAAGTGCTGAAGCGCAAAGGGAAAATAAGCAAGGAGATTAAATTCATCGCTATTGCTGGCGATGGTGGAACATACGATATAGGCTTGCAAGCTCTCTCAGGAGCTCTTGAGAGGTGGCATGACTTCGTTTTTGTGTGTTATGACAACGGTGCTTACATGAACACAGGTATACAGCGCTCTGGGGCAACACCAAGGGGAGCATACACAACCACAACGCCATCTGGAAAAGTCATACCGGGTAAAGTGCAACCAAGAAAAGATTTGACAGCAATAGCTGTTGCACACAATATCCCTTATGTTGCGCAGGCTAATCCAGCTTACTGGAGAGACTTAACGACAAAGGCTGAAAAGGCAATAACTACCGAAGGTCCAGCAGTGCTCGTTGTATACAGCGATTGCAACTTGGGGCATGGACATGAACCTGAAGAAGCGATTGAGCTATCAAGGCTTGCTACTGAAACATGTTTCTGGCCACTGTATGAAGTCGTTTACGGAAAGTATCGTCTAACATATCGCCCTAAGGAGAAGCTACCCATAAGGTTGTGGCTTGAAAAACAAGCCCGCTTCCGTCACCTCTTTGAACCGCAGAATGAACACATCATTGATGAGATACAGCAGGAAGTGGATAAGATGTGGGAAAAGTTGCTCTGGCTTTGTGGCGAACTTGAAACAAAAGAGCAAACCGAGGACACACCAGCATGATGCAGTTTGATATGAGTGAAACAAACTTCAAAGCTCGATCACCTATGGGGCAAAGGTGGGGGTGTAAGCATTTTGATAAGCCATATTCTATGGGCTACGGACTTCTCGGATGCAGCTGAGAGGGCACTTGAGTGGGCACTTTTGTTGGCGAGAAATTTTGAGGCAACGATAACGGCTGTTCATGTAGTGCCAGACTGGGTCAAATACTACGAGGAAAGAGGTTTTGATGAATGGACTGACGGTGAGCTTTCACACACATTAACCGCAATACAAAAAGCCCATATAAGCACACGCACCGAGCAAATAAATAAGCGCGTTGAACAAATACGCTCCTCGGGTTTCAAAGTTGAAGGGGCATTGCTGCTTGGTTCACCACCCGCACAGATACTTGAGTATGTTGAGCTCATTCACGCCGACTTAATTGTTCTCGGCTCTCATGGGATGCGCAGTTTGAAAGAACACCTCTTGGGCTCAACTGTGGCTCGCGTTATACAGGGTGCACAAGTGCCTGTAATGGCAGTCCCATCAAGAGCACCAACAGGTAGCGATGTGAAATGCAAACATATACTTGTGCCAACCGACTTTTCGGCTGCTACAAGAGCAGCCATTGATTATGCGCTCAGAATCGCGAAACCATTCAACGCACAAGTCCACTTGCTTCATGTCATAGAGCTACTTGAATCAGTCGGGGAGAGGGAAGCGTTACAGGAGCTTGAGAAGATGATCTCAAACGGACTGAAGCAATGGGTGAGCGAATTTATGGGCGACGGTTATGAAATACCGATGCATGTCATACGATGCCACCACGCAGCTGATGGCATTTCGCTCTTCGTTGAACGAGAAGGGATTGACATGATTGTGATGAGCACGCACGGGCGCACAGGTCTCATACGCTTCCTTTGGGGAAGCGTTGCCGAAAGGGTTATCGGACAAGTTTCATGCCCAGTCATAGCAGCGAAGGCTACATCGTTTAGAAGGGCAATGAGTAACTCTGACAACCGCGTTTTGAACTTCTGCATGGGTTAGCCCCTATGGACTGCTTCAGTAGAGGTGAACATGATGAAAGAGCTTACATCAGAGCTCAAGGCTTTCGCTACAAAGAACAGGGTTGACTTACTTGGTATTGCGCCTATTGAAAGGTTTGATGATGTGCCAAAGGAACATCACCCTGCATCAATTTTCCCTGAGGTTCGTTCAGTTCTGGTTATAGGTAAACGCATACCGAGAGGTGCTCTGCGTGGGATTGAGGAAGGAACGCATTTCACCTCTTATGAGCTTTACGGGCGTTCTTGGCTCATTGACCGCATACTCGCTATCGCTACTATCACAATCGCGACTTTCATTGAGGATAAAGGTTTTGAGGCAGTGCCATTGCAAGATTTGCCTCCCCAGATACCGCCCTCGGGAATCCCTGTCAGGCGTGGTTTACCAGCGCCGAATGTCATAATCGATGCAAAGGATGCAGCGGTTAGAGCTGGGCTTGGTGAGATAGGTTACTGTGGCGAGTTGCTAACGCGAGAGTTCGGACCACGACAACGATTGCAACTTATATTGACCGATGCAGAGCTTGAGCCAACTCCAATAAGTGAAGAAACGCTTTGTGACATGTGCATGGAATGTGTTAAGAGCTGTCCATTAGGCGCTTTGAGAGCTGATGCAAGTAGGACAATAGTAATCTGTGGGAAGAGGATGGTTGTGGCAGACATTGATTATGAGCTATGCAAGCGCTGTAGGAATGGTTCTTTCCCAAACTCATACCATGATGCAGGGTTGCCAGATCGTCTTGGTGCCATTTGCATAAGGAGCTGTGTTAACCACCTTGAGCTTGAAAGACGCATCCTCTCCACCTTCAACAGTCCCTTCCGCAAACGCCCACCATGGCAAATTGACCTCTGCGGTCAAATCAAATTGCTTTAGGGGGACGAAGAGTGAAAAGGAAAACATTGACAAAGGAAAAGCTCCGCGAGCTCGCTTGCTCCTATGGTATTGACCTGCTTGGTGTAGCTAACATTGAGCGATTTGAGAATGCACCGAAAGAGATGCACCCTGCAAGCATATTCCCAGAAACGCGTTCTGTGATAGTTGTTGCGAGGCGAATAGTGCGAGGTTGTTGGAGAGGAATTGAAGAAGGAACACATTGGCTCAGCTACACTTACTTTGGTTATCATGGGCTGCTCAACACACTCTTTTTGCCACTCGGCGTCTACGAGATAGCTTGCTTCATTGAAGACCACGGTTGGGAAGCCGTGCCATACTACCCTGGTGTTCCAGAAGCTCAACCGCCAAATGAGCCATTAAGAGATGGCGCACCGCCACCAGATGTGCATCTTGCTATAAGGTTGGCAGCTGTTGCTGCAGGGATCGGCGAAATAGGTTGGTCAAAAGTTTTGCTGACAAAGAAGTTTGGTCCACGCCAAAGGTTGGCTGCCATTTTAACCGACCTTGAACTTGAGCCAGATGAGCTTGTTGAGCCGGGAAGCATATGCGATAGGTGTATGGCATGCGTGCATGGATGCCCATGCAATGCCATACCACATGTGCGCGAAGGAAAAGTGGTTAGCGTCAAAATTGGTGAATACATTTACGAGTGGGCAGATGTTGATTTTGGGAAATGCACCCTCAGCTATCATGGTGCTGACCCAAGAGTTTCGCCATTCTTACATAAGAGCTTTCCCGGGTTGGAGTTTGATGTTCGCAAGCAGCGGTTAAGCGAAGAAGCAGCATACAAGCTTTGCTGGACACTCTCAACAGGCAGATGGAGAAAGACGAAGCAGGATGAATCTGGCTTCATTGTTGAAGGGCATTCGCAAATAGCAAGGTGGGGAGTTGGTGGGAGTTACGGTATTTGTGCATCAAGGGGATGCATGAGGAGCTGTTTTGACCATTTGGAAAGGACCGGAAGGATTGAACAGACATTCCACGGTGGACCGTTCATCAAGAGGAAACGCTGGCTGCTACCATGCAAAGTGCCTCCCCGTTACCCCTAACAAGCAATGGATACGATTTCAACCCTAACTGCCTTTGAGTTACAATATCTGTGATGGTGTAATCACGAAGAAGCTAAGGAAGGAGAAACAAATTGCGGGCTAACGAGTGGGCACTCGCTTTGATTATGGCACTGCAGGTTGGTGTGGTAACGCTTATCGTCCTTGAGGTCTATTACTTTAGGCGAAAGCGAACGGTGATAAAGCTTGCTCAGCTTCTGTTGCGGTTATTCATAGGCTTTCTTTTTCTTGTGCTCCTTACACTCATCTTTGCAGGCATGTTTACATTAAAGTTCAAATCGCTTGAGGGTGAGCTTTGGTTCTGGATATGCTGTCTCCTTATCGGGCTACTGGTGCTATTGCTGTTGCTCGTTGATGCGCATCTGCTTTACAAAGGTAGGATGCGGGAAAGGGAAAGGCTCTATGAAGACCTTGCACGCAACATCCTACGTTCAATCGTTGAGAAAGCTCAGGAGGAGAATGAAGGAACTCAAAAGACAAACCAACAGCAGTGAAGACAAAGATGAGCCATTGAATAGTGCATGAGAGGCTACGCATATGTGTATGGCGGTGTTAATGAGCGATGGCTTCGAACAATGCAATGTTATTGGTTGCAGAGGTCGTTGAAAGTTGCACAACGGAGTTTGTAGCCCAATGCTTCAAACTGCACATGTCGCCACCGTTTGGTTCACTCGTTAAGGTTGACTCACAACCACCAGTATATGCATTCGTCTACGAAATCACCACTCACAGCATAGACCCACTTAGGCGCCCGATTGCTTACGGGAAGACGGAAGAGGAGCTGATGGAGGAACAGCCACAAATATTTGAGCTGTTGAGGACGGAGTTTAAAGGCTTGATAGTCGGATACGAGCTGGAAGGGATGATAATGCAAACTTTGCCACCTTCACCACCAAGGTTGCATAGCTTCGTTTACAAGTGCACCGATGAAGAGACAAAGCGTTTCACAGAGGAGTTTGACTACTTGAGGCTCATTGTCACATCTGCAAAGGGTGTAAAAGATGAACTCCTGATCTCGGCATGCAGGTATGCATGGAAAGCTCATGGATACGCACACTTATATCTCGTCTCGCTCGGTAAAGAGCTTTCCCGCTTGATCAAGGATGACTACGACAGGTTGCGCTCTATACTTAGGCGCATCTCAAAGGCAAAAAGCACAATAGGGGTGGTAGACAGTTAGTTATGCTTGTGCTCGGAATTGAAACATCATGTGATGAGACATCGGTGGCACTCGTTCAAGACAAGCGTAGAATACTCTCAAACATTGTCTGCTCACAAGCGGAGTGGCATAAGCTTTTTGGAGGAGTTGTCCCTGAGATAGCTTCAAGGAAGCACTTGGAATTGCTTTTCCCAGCGCTTGATGCAGCATTAGCAGAAGCTTCGGTTAGATTAGATGCTGTTGATGGGATAGCTGTCACATGTGGACCTGGACTTATAACATCACTCGCTGTTGGGTTATCTGTGGCAAAGGCTCTTTGCATAGCTCTTAGCAAGCCACTTATCCCAGTCAACCATCTTGAAGGGCATCTCTTTTCCGCCTTCCTTGCGGATGTAGATGTTGATTTCCCTTTGCTCTGTCTGATTGTGTCTGGTGGGCACTCAGAGTTAGTTTATGCCAATGACCTTGGTAACTATGAAGTGCTTGGGCGCACAAGAGATGATGCTGCTGGAGAAGCGTTTGACAAAGTCGCAAGGATTCTCGGCTTAGGCTTCCCCGGGGGTCCAGCAATTGATAAAGCTGCAATGAATGGAGACCCGCATGCTATCGCCTTCCCAAGAGCTGATATGGGTGAATCATTTGATTTCAGTTTCGCAGGGCTGAAGACAGCGGTTGTGCGCTTCGTTGAGGGGCATGATAGAGGGAGGCTCAAAACGAAGACAGACAAAATAACAACCTGTGACATAGCTGCATGCTTCCAAGAAACCGTGGTTGATATGCTACTCATGCAGACAGCAAGAGCGATTGAAAAAGTTAAACCGAGCTTGCTTGCTGTAGTTGGTGGGGTAGCTGCAAACAGGCGTTTGCGTCAGAGAATGAAAGAGCTTGCAGAGAGCTACGGATTGAAGCTTGTCATCCCACCGATATCGCTGTGCACAGACAACGCAGCAATGATAGCATGCGCAGGTTCATATAGGCTTGAGAGGAACCTCATAGGTGGTTTAGATGTAGACGCAGTTGCAGTGTGGGAATTGGAAGAAGTTACACAATCGCATCTGCCCCCGAAAGGGATTTGAAAATTTTATCAGCGATCATCAAGCTACCTTTGTCGCCTATGTCAAACCAGATGCCCGTGAACAAATACCCATAAACATCTGTGCGCTTGCAAAGCCATTGAATGAAGTAACCCGGTTCATCCATCAGGTGACCTTCAGCACGATATTCAAAGAGCTTATGTAAGTCACCACGCCTGATCAGGTATAGGCAAATTGCAACCAAGTTAGTGCGCGGTTCTTTTGGTTTCTCTTCAAAGTAAATGATCCGCCCTTCCTCATCAACTTCAACGACGCTGTATCGTTTGACCAGCTCAATATCTTCCACCTTGTATAATCCAACGCTTGTCCCACGAGTTAGCGCAAAGTGCACAAACTCAGAAAGCTCAAAATCAAAAAGGTTGTCACCAGCCACCACAAGGCAGTCATCGTCAATATTGTTTGACTCAATCGTGAATATGAGGTCACCGATAGCTCCCATGCGCTCTTCGTTCGTCATTGTGCCATCGCTTAGTAACCTTATCACTTTGGTGAAGGACGGAGAGAAGCCATTAAGCCACTCTATAAAGTCGTTGTAGAAGCGTCCGTTCGTGACTATAAACACTTCGTCAACTGCCTCAAGGGGTGCTATACGCATGAGAGTGTATTCAATCATTGGTCTCCCAGCGATCGGCAACAGCGGTTTTGCTTTGTTTAATGTTATGGGGTATAACCTTGTGGCATACCCAGCAGCAAGAACTATCGCTTTCATGGCACCTCCACCTGCCATTCAGGGATAATGGCTGCTACCTGAGACAATGCTTCCCATCGTTTCCCCTTCAAGGCTTGAAGCATCCTGACAGCACTATCAGTGAACGACTTTGCCACTGCCCTAACATGCTCATCAATGCGATGTTGGACAATGGCTTGCCTCAGGAAGGCAACAAGCTCTTTATCAGTTGTTCTTTCCCTCAATTTCCCACAAAGCCACGCAACTAAATTAGCTTCCTCTTTTGCTTTGAGCACCCTTATAAGCTCTATGAGTGGCAGTGTTATCTTCCCGTGCTTTATATCCTGTCCAACTGGCTTTCCAAGCTCTTTTTCCTCCCCAACGAAATCAAGCAAGTCATCTATCATCTGGAAAGCTATACCTACTGAAAGCCCGAACTCCTTCAAGCACTCGGCTTCCTCAAGTGATGCGTTAGCTGAGATGCCACCAGCATAGCAAGCCGATGCGAACAGCCTGCCTGTCTTTAGCTTGATGATTTCAAGATACTCCTCGTAGGTCATATCCAGATCAAAGGAGTGCACGACTTCAAGCATCTGTCCACAGCACATTTGCTGTGCTGTTTCAGCTATGTCGCTTATAATGCGCTCATCATTATGTTTTGCGAGCAGCTCAAAAGCGCAAGCTAACATGAAATCGCCCGTAGTTATAGCAGCCTTGTCACCCCAGACAGAGTTTACAGTAGGTTTGCATCGCCTCACTTTTGCATCGTCAATTACGTCGTCATGCAAAAGACTCGCAGTGTGTATCAGTTCAATCGCTGTAGCATAAGTTATAGTCCGTTCATTAACCTCGCTTATTGTCCACGCTGAAAGAAGTGTAAGAATTGGACGAATCATTTTCCCACCAGCGCTAAGAGCGTGTGTAACGGTTTCAACAAGCTCTCCGGAGGCTTTCTTTGCGCATCCAACTAACATAGCTTGAACGGACTGGAGATGGCTCTCAATTAGAGCATACAGGTCGTCCCCGCCTGGAAATGACCTAAGTAAACTGCGGTAACGGTTTGCGAGCATTTCATGTCTCACCACTCGTTTTTAAGTTCGCCAATTCACACATCAAAGAGTTCGTCCTCTGAGAAGAAGATGTTCATTTCCCTTATGGACGATTCTGCCGAATCTGCAGCATGGATAAGGTTCATCGTTGTGTTTAAACCGAAGTCACCGCGTATGCTTCCAGTAGCTGCCTTAATCGGATCTGTTGCACCAATAAGTTGCCTCACAGCTGCTATAGCATTTTCGCCCTCCCAAACCATGACTATAACTGGGTGCGAAGTGACAAAGTTAATCAATGGCTCAAAGAAATCCTTCCCCTTATGCGCTTCGTATAGTTCCTCAGCTTGTTTGCGCTCCATCATAACCATTTTCATCCCGATGAGCTTCAAACCTTTCCGCTCAAACCTTGATATTATTTCACCAACGAGCCTCCTTTGAAGTGCATCAGGCTTCAGCATCACGAATGCGAGTTCTTTATGCATCTTCTAATCCTCCCCACTAAGGCTGCGTTGCAATGACACCGTAAATAGTGTCTCTTACCCATCGTATGAACGGGTTTGGCAGCAAGCCTATTAGGATTGTCCCAAGCAGTGCTATGAGGAGTGCTGCATCCATGCTTGGTGTTGTTCGGTGGATTGCTTGTTTCTTTTCTGGTGGGAGCAAAAACATTTGCCTAATCACATTGAAATAGTAATAGCCCGATACGACGGAGTTGAGGACACCAACGACGGCAAGCCATGTCATATCCGAATATATGGCGCTTGCAAACACAAGCATTTTAGCAAAGAAGCCAGCAAGCGGTGGTATGCCGATGAGGGAGAGGAAGAAGATGACAAGAGCCCACGCAGCATGTGGGATAAGTTGTGATAAACCAGCGTATCCATCTATTTCCTCCGTTCCAATAATGTTTGAGACAACAAGCACCACAACGAATGCCCCACCTGTGGCAAATGCATACGCAAGGGAGTAAAGGAGAAGACCAGTCATTGCTACATCGGTGTTTCCTAAAGCTCCTTCACCCATCATGAACTTTATCTCCGCATGCCCAACCGATGATAATCCAACAAGCATATACCCAGCGTGAGCTATGCTTGAGTATGCGAGCATTCGCTTTATGTTCCGTTGCGGTATAGCGAAGAGGTTACCAAGCGTCATTGTTATAGCGCTCACTATTGACATGATGGGACGCCAGAGCTCCTCCGATGCAGAAAAACCATACAACATGAATCGAGCCAAAAGACCAAACGCAGCAACTTTTGATGCAGCAGCCAAAAAAGCAGTAACTGATGTTGGCGCGCCTTCATAAACATCTGGAACCCAAGCATGGAATGGCACAAGCGCTGCCTTAAAACCAAGCGATGCCATGACCATGAGAAGGCTTACAAGGATGAGCAGTGGAAGATGCAAAGATGTCTCAGACTGTGCCTTAAGTATACCAAACAAATTCGTAGTGCCAGCCAAAGCAAAAATGAGAGACATGCCATAAAGACTTACAGCGGTAGCAATTGCCCCCACAAGAAAGTATTTGACACCAGCCTCGGAGGAACGTGGTGTGGATACATCAAACGAAGCAAGCGCATAGGAAGCTATGCTTGTCAGCTCAACAGCTATGAAAATGGTTATAAGCTCAACTGCTGAGACCATGAAAGACATGCTTAAGGTAGCAAAACACATCAGTGCATAAAACTCACTTCCAACTGCCTCAAAGTTCGCTTCAACATAATCAAGTGACGCCAAGATGACAATGAGCATAGCTATAGCGATGGCGAATTTGAAGTAAACGGAAAAGAGGTCTGGTGAAAGACAAAAGCTAAAGAATGGACGAACGGTTGAACTTAGCGACCGAACTTGAACAGCAAGCCAGCCCTGCCATGGCACAACAAAAGCGGAAAGCGCCATGATGGAAGCCGCAAAATAACCAATATAACGGCTCCTAAGTTTTGAAAACAAGCCGATAAGGAGTATCGTGATGCTTCCGATGGCAAGAATTGACTCAGATGCAAAGTAACCAAGAAAAACCATCAGCTCATCCATCCCCTCATCAACTCCAAAGGAAAACGGAACCACAAAAAGAGTTACAGACGCAATGACTCAACAATGCTCACCATAACAGTGTTTATCGGTTCAAGGAGAAGATGCGGATAAACACCCAAGAGAAACACAAGGAAAACCAAAGGGAACAAGGAGATGCACTCACGTGCATCCATGTCTTTAAGCCTTTCATACTCCCTTGGCATTGAGCCCATGAGCATCCGCTGTAGCATCCACAGGAAGAAAGCAGCTACAATGACGATCCCAAAGACAGCAAGCCAAGCGAAATGCCCGTAGACACCGAATGCACCCATCAAGGCTAAGAACTCAGCCCAAAAGCCAGCCAGCCCAGGTAACCCAAGCGATGCCATAGCCATGAACGCAAGCACCGAACTGTAAACTGGCATCTTGTTCCAAAGCCCACCAAACGAGTTTAAATCTCGGTGATGGACTCGCTCGTAAATGACGCCGACGAGCAGGAAGAGGCTACCTGTGATAAGCCCATGGGCGACCATCTCAAGAGTGGCACCGTTCAAAGCCATCACCTTCGCGCGGATGACTGGTTCAATGAAATTGTTTGGCACATCGTGCAAGCCTTTAGCAGCAGCAGCGACACCGAGCATGACGAAGCCCATGTGAGCAATGCTTGAATATGCTATGAGCTTTTTCAAATCATCCTGCCCCATCGCCACCAAACCGCCATACAGTATGTTGATAAGCGCAAGGATAGCCATAGGCTTCCAAAAGAGCTGGCAGGCTTCAGGGAATAGAGGTAACAGGATTCGCACCATGCCATATGTGCCCATCTTCAGGAGTATGCCAGCAAGAAGGACACTGCCAGCAGTTGGTGCTTCAACATGAGCGTCTGGAAGCCAGGTGTGGAATGGGAAGACAGGAACCTTTATTGCGAACGCAATGTAGAAGCCAAGGAAACAAAGGAGCTGAATAAGCAAGTTCCCACTTAATGGGCGTTGCGATATAAGCTCAAGCATGTCAAAGGTGCGTGACTGCGTTGGATCATAAGATGGAGGTCCGCTGAAGTAGTAAAGAGTCAGTATTGAGAGAAGCATAAAGACGGAACCGAAGAGTGTGTAAAGGAAAAACTTAATGGCTGCATACTCACGCTTTGGTCCGCCCCAGATGCCGATAATGAAATACATCGGCACGAGGCTCACTTCCCAGAAAATGTAAAAGAGGATGAAGTCAAGCGCCACAAAGACGCCTATCATGCCCGTCTCAAGCAGGAGAAAAAGGGCATAGTAGTCCTTCTCACGATGCCTTATAGCCGTTGGTGAGTAAACGATTGAAAGAAAAGTGAGTAACGCTGTTAAAACAACGAGTGGAGCGCTTAAACCATCAACACCAAGGTAGTATCGGATGTTAATGATCGGTATCCAAAGGAAGCTCTCAACGAACTGCATCTTAGGTGAGTGCTTGTCCAAGTCAGCGAACATGAAGAGCGAAAGCAAAAGCACAAAGCCACTTATCAAGTGAGCTATTGAGCGTATTAGCGCAACACGCTCTCTTGGCGTTATGGCAATCATAAGAGCACCCAATGCTGGTAGGAATGTTATTGCTGTTAGTATTCCAATGCCTTCCGTCACATCTCACCACCTCATAGCAAAATCATGGGTGACCTAAAACGACGATACGCCACAGGCTGACGATGAGCAGGAAAACAAAACCCATCAGGATGAAGAGCATGTAATGGCGTATAAAGCCAGTTTGTATGCGCCTTAACATGTCACCGCAAACGCCGGTAACGAAAGCCAACCCATTGATAAACCCATCAACCACATAAAGGTCAAAGAAACGGTGCAAGTATGCAAATACATACGCAACAGCCCACCCAACGAGATTGACAAAGCCATCAACAACACCAAGATCAAACCTCCTACATAACCCAACGAGTGAGAAGAAAACATGCCTTATAGCTTTTCCCTCATACCAGTCCATGTGCCATTTCGCCTCGAGGAAGGAATAAAGGTTGCCTAAGAACTTGCGTAGCGGATCTTCAAGGTGGCTTTGGATTTGCCTTGAGCCATAGAGCAGATACCCACAGAGCACGCCGAGAGAAGATACTGCAACCGAGAAAAGCATAACAGTAGCCGATGGCTTGTGATGAGCACCCGCATGTGCTACACCATGATTGATGAAACTTGCATATAAGTTCATCCACGGTGTCCCAAACAATCCGCTTACAGCTGCACCAATTGAAAGCACGATCAACGGCACCAACATGACAGGTGGACTCTCGTGAGGATGAGCCTCTGGCTTCCTCGGTGAACCAAGAAAGACAACGCAAAGCTGTCTTGTCATGTAAAGAGCAGTTAAGAAGGCTGTAACCTCACCGATTAGCCAAATCAACTTGCTGTGCATAAAAGCATGTGCAAGTATTTCGTCCTTGCTCCAGAAGCCAGAGAGGGGTGGTATGCCAGCAAGTGCACCCATACCTATGACATATGTGGCGAACGTTATCGGCATAACACTCTTCAGTCCACCCATCTCAAAGATTTCGTTTGTGCCCATTGCGTGTATAACGCTTCCAGCACAAAGGAACAAAAGCGCTTTGAAGAACGCATGTGTTACGAGATGAAATGTGCCAGCTGAGTATGCACCGATCCCGAGAGCCATCATCATGTAACCAAGCTGGCTTATCGTTGAGTAAGCCAGTATGCGCTTTATGTCTGTTTGGACGAGCGCAATAGTTGCAGCCATGAAGGCTGTAAATGAACCGATCAGAGCAACAAGGTATGCAGGTGAAAGCACGATGAGACCATCAAAAAGGCTCAGCTTGCCAGTCACATTAACATCAAACAAAACGAAGCATCTTGCGACCATGTAAACTCCAGCTGCAACCATAGTTGCAGCGTGTATTAATGCGCTGACTGGTGTTGGTCCTTCCATTGCATCTGGAAGCCAAACATGCAAAGGGAACTGAGCTGACTTGCCAACTGCTCCACAAAACAATAGCAACGCTGCAAGGGCAAGCACATTCTCTTTTCCCTTGGCAGAATATCCAATGGATGTGAAGATGCCATTAACGCCATCCAACGGATAAAATGCGACGCTGCCAAACACTGAGACCAAAAGGAATATACCGAGGGCAAACCCTGTGTCACCAAGCCTCGTTACTATGAAAGCCTTTTTACAAGCCCGCATCGCAGCTTCTCTCTCATACCAGAAGCCGATCAAAAGATAAGAGCAAAGCCCAACAAGCTCCCAGCATATGTAAAGCATCACGAAGTTGTTGGAGAGGACCAAGCCAAGCATTGATGCCATGAAGAGCGACATGTATGCAAAGTAACGATGATATCGTGGGTCGCCATCCATGTATCCGACGGAGTAAAGCATTATCCACCAACCAACAAAACCAACGACGAAAAGCATGATAGATGTGAGTGGGTCAATAAGGTAGCCGAGAGTTATGACTAAAGGGGTTTCCTTAGAGCCTATACGAATTGCCATCCAACAACCTTGTGTGAGCACATTGTTTCCTTTGCTTGAAACTATGACATCAACAAACACCAAAAGGCACAGCAGCGATGAAAAGCCAACGAGTAGAAGCGATAACAATCCGGCGCCCTTCTTGAGCTTGTATCCAAACAACGTGCAGATAAGGAAGGAGGAAAAGGGCAGGACTATGATGAGCAACGGGATAACATCATGAATAATGCATGCTTTATCTGCCAGAGCCAAGTTTGATAGAACAGAGGGCATATAGCCTCACCAGCGCATGATATTAATGTCGTCAACACTCACTTTCTCAAAGTTCCTGTATATGGCAATGATCAAGGCAAATCCGATGCATGCTTCAGCAGCTGCGACAGTTATTACAAAGGCTGCAAAGAGCTGACCAGTAATCTGGTTTGGCGTCAAATGGGCACCTATGGCGACGAAGTTCAAATTGACCGCGTTAAGCATCAGTTCAATGCACATCAGGATCGCAATAGCATTTCTCCTCGTCAAGATACCGTAGATGCCTATGGAAAAAAGCATCGCCGAAAGGATGAGGTAATGCATCATACTGCTGATCATCCACTCCCACCTCACACCGCAAATTTTCACAGCTAAGTTTTTTCACTTGCTTCCTGAAAGCCTTGCCACGGTGATAGCGCCAACAATGGCAACGAGTATCAGGACCGAGACAAACTCAAACGGCACAAGAAATTGCGTTAACAATGCCACGCCGAAGGCTTCCACATTGCCCATCGCAGAAGAAGGGGCTTTAGCAACGAACTGAGCCACTGGAGATATGTGTGCTTCATAGGTTGGTGGTAAGAAAACAACACAAGAGCTGTAGAGCGCAAACATGAGCACAAGAAAGCAAGCTGCTACAACTATTCCCATCCCCTTCCCTCTGCTTACCAATGCCCTACCTTTCCCAACCACTTCCTCGCTTAACATCACTGCAAACAGAATGAGAGTTGTCACACCACCCGTATATATCAGCACTTGAACGCCAGCAAGGAAGATCGCCCCTTGCAATAGAAAAAGCCCTGCAACACCAATGAACACAAGCATTAAGTGAAGCAAGCACCGAAAAAGGGTTGGTGATGTTACTACGATGATAGCATTGAAAAGGACAAAAGCGGATATGAGGTAGAAGAATGCCCACCACACAACATCTCTTCCCATAGCTTAACCCCCTAAAGGAGTCTTTCAATACATCACGATGTGGCTGCGATGAGCGAAACAACTGCAACATCAATGAGAGCTACCAGGAACAGCCTCTTCCAAGCGAACTCCATTAGTTGGTCAATCCTCACCCTTGGGTATGTTGCTCTAATCCAGAGCGCTACAAAGGTGAGAGTCCATGTCTTGAGCATAAACCATAGCACAGACCAAAGCCCTTCACTTGGTAGGAATGGGAAAGGAGCATGCCATCCGCCGAGGAAAAGAGTTGTAGCGATGGCGCAAACAACGAACAGGTTTGAAAACTCAGCAAGGAAGAAGAAAGCGAAACGCATACCGCTATACTCCACATTGTAGCCAGCAACAAGCTCGCTCTCAGCTTCTGGGAGGTCAAACGGTATTTGGTTTGTCTCAGCGAGAGCGCATATCATGTAGATGATGAAGGCAGGGAATGTCAAGCCGAAATAGTTAAGATTAAAGAAGTTCCAATGCCAGAAACGATCACCCTGTGCCTGTGCTATCTCTTTCATGCTCAAAGAGCCAGAAACAAGCACTGGCACGATGACAGACAATGACATTGGCACTTCGTATGAAATGAGTTGAGCAGCAGAGCGCATTCCACCGATTGTCGCCCACTTACTCCCAGAAGCCCATCCTGCTGATACAATCCCGATCACCGTTATAGAAGTTATGGCGAGCACATATAGTATGCCCAAGTTTAAGTCTTTCGGTTGGAAGTGTGAAGGATGCCCAAAAGGTATGACGATGTAGACGAGATACGCAGGCAAAAACACGATGAGTGGTGCTGCAATAAAAACACCTTTGTCAGCGTTCTCTGGCATGATGTCTTCCTTGGCGAGCAACTTGAGTGCGTCACACACGGTTTGAAGCAACCCTCTTGGTCCAACATAGCGAGGTCCAAGACGCACTTGCACAAAACCAACAAACTTGCGAAACAGGTAAACAAGCGCAAGAACAACGAAAGTCATAAAGAAGAAAATGAAGACTGCCACGATAACACCAACCAACAAATCCGTTGGTAACTTAGTCCACTTAAGAAAGCGCTCGCAAAATGAACTCAAGCTGAACCCATACATTTATCCCCTCACCTATCCACTTCACCCATTACGAGGTCAAAGCTACCAAGTATCGCTACGAGGTCAGCTATCTTAGCTCCCGGCAACACCCTTTGAGCTATTGAAAGGTTTACAAAAGAAGGTCCTCTTATCTTCACCCTGTATGGTTTCTGAGAGCCATCACTCACGATATAAATGCCCAACTCACCCCTTGGAGATTCAATGGCGACATAGCAATCGCCCTTTTTAGGGCGTATAGGTTTGGGAACCTTTGCGCTCACATTCCCACTTGGCATTCCCTTCAACCTTTCCACAACTTGCTCAACTATCCTCAAGCTTTGGCGCATCTCTTGTGAACGCACCCATACTCGTGCCCAGCAATCGCAAGCATCATGCACAACAACATCCCATTCAACGGCATCGTAAAAAAGATACGGATGACAGCGACGAACATCATACGGTATCCCACTCGCCCTTATCATCGGACCAGATAGACCGTAGTTAACCGCCAACTGTGGATCAATGATACCGATGCCTCTCGTTCGCTCAATGAATATCGGGTTGTAGAGTAACAACTCATCAATTTCATCAAACCCTCTCTTCAACTGTGGTATGGTTGCCTCAAGAGCTTCAATGAAGCCTTCAGGTAAATCTGCTGCCACCCCACCAATACGAACGTAGTGGTATGTCAGCCTCGCTCCACAAAGCATCTCAAACAGCCAAACAATCTTTTCCCTCTCTCTAAAGCAATAGAAGAAAGGTGTCATCGCACCCATGTCCAAGCCGTATGCAGCTATGAAAACGAGATGAGAGGCTATACGCTGTAGCTCTGCCACAAGCATCCTTATCCACTGTGCTTTCTCTGGAGCCTGTATTTCAAGCAGAGTCTCAATGGCGAGCGACATAGCTAAGTTGTTGCTCATCGATGAGAGGTAATCCCACCTGTCGCTGAGGAAAATGGTTTGCTCATAGGCGCGCATCTCAGCAAGCTTCTCAAAGCCCCTGTGAAGATAGCCAACCTCTGGTTCAGCTGCAACTACCCATTCACCGTCCACAGTCAATATCACCCGTAAGACACCATGAGTGCTCGGGTGCTGAGGTCCCATGTTCACAACCAACTTATCTGTCTTTATAGCCTCACCGGGACGAACGCTATCAACATCGCTTTGGCTTGAGTGATATAACTTGCTCAAGTTATTTCGCCCCTCCTAACCTTACCAGCATACTCTTCATCAAACTCAACTGGGTTGTAACTGTAATCCTTCCGCAGCGGGTGCCCAGTCCAGTCTTGTGGAAGTAGTATGCGCCTCAAATCTGGATGCCCCTCAAAAATGATACCGAGTAAATCGTATGCTTCCCTCTCATGCCAGTTTGCTGCTGCCCATATACTGCTCACCGATGGTAAGCGAGGGTCATCCCTTTTGACGCGCACCTTTACAACTAAGCTATGCCCATGCTTCATTGAATAGAGGTGATACACAACCTCCATTTGACCCTCTTCAAACCAATCAATAGCGCTTAAACAGCGCAAGTAATCAAACTGCAATTCGGTGTCATCGCGAAGCAACTTACAAAGCTCAACCACATAGTCCTTATCGACACGAACCTCCAGACCACTTTTTCCAAAGCCGAACGATAACGGCAGCCCCTTAGCGACTCCCCTTATCCTCTCCTCAAGTTGGTCAGCACTCAAAGGCATGCAGAAACACTCCTCACCAGTCAAGAACCTTCTTAAGGTAAGCATAGAGCCATCCGCACAAAAGGATGCCAATGAAAAGCATCATATCAAACCAAGCAAGAAACCCGAGCCCAAGTTTGCCGATCTTTTTCAGCACAACAGCCCATGGGAAAAGGAAGATTATCTCCACCTCAAACGCTACGAACAAGAGTGCTACAAGGTAGAAGATGATACGAAACTGAACCCTTGCCTCACCAATGGGGCGCACGCTACATTCGTATGAAACGAGTTTATCCGCGGTCGGGTTGTGTGGGCGGATGAGCCACGCAAGGAAAAGCGCAGCAAATGCAAATACAATCCCACTCAAGGCAAACAGCGCTACATACCAATAATCGGCTACAAAACTCATAGAGGTCTATCACCTTCCAAAGAACCTCATCGCTTGCTGGATAGACTTTGAACTTAAGAGGTCTCAACGAACTCTTGATGCAACACATTTACCGCTCGGTTCATATCCTCTTCGTAGACGAGGAATGAGAGTGAGTGGTCTGCATCCGAGACTTGTAGCACATCAATGTTTGCTTTATAAAGCGCATCCAGTGCTCTCGTAAGCACCTCTGGATGGTTTCTTACGTTTGGCGCTACGATTGAAACTGTGACCCTGTTTGCTCCAACTTTTACTTTCATGACTTTTATCTGCGTTTGCTTTCCGAGCTGCTTGAAAGCTTCGCTTAACATTCGCAGTTTCACCTTTGAGGCTTCGCGATGCTCGTCCACAAGTAACACATAAGCTCGCCCACTACTAACATTCAGCAATAGCCCGTCAAGGACATCCAACACCTGTGACATGACTTCCCTGCTAACAACAAATTCGAAACCGTTTTCGAAGTGGACATTGAAGTGAACGCTTATGTTACTGTCACCGAGCGCCCTGTAGACAAGCATCTCAACTTCGGGCAAATCCTCGCGCTCTTCAAGTTCCATCCTGAAGTGCACAACAGGCGCTGATTGCGTTATACCAGTTATGCGATGCAATTCACCGACATCAAGAAGCGACTTATCCACCCTTGTCCCAACTGATGTTGGTTTGATGCTTTTGACCAATATGGGCGTTTTGCTCTCATATGCAATTTCAACAGCTCTTGGGTGGATAACTTTTGCACCAAGATGTGTCAACTCCGAGACCTCCTCATAAGTGAGGTTGTCATGTCTTTTAGCTTTGTTTCCAACGATCCTTGGGTCAGCTGTCATCACGCCATCCACATCGGTGTATATCTCAATGAAGTTAGCACCGAGTGCCATCCCAAGCGCAGCAGCAGTTGTATCTGAACCTCCTCTACCAAGAGTCGTTATAGCACCATGGACATAGCGCCCTTCAACTGAGCGTTTTGTAACCCCTTGGAAACCAGCAACAACTGGTATCTTGCCTTCGCGCAAGCAGCGCCAAATATAGCGTGTATCAATCTCAATTATCCTCGCATTGCCAAACTCGTAGTCAGTGTATATGCCAGCTTGTCCACCAGTGAGCGCTATTGTGTCATAGCCACCTAACACCCTTATCGCCTGAGCCATAAGCACGATTGAGATTATCTCGCCACATGTCATGAGCAAGTCAAGCTCCCTTGGTTTAACTGGCACCTGTGGATCTATAGCCTCGGCAAGCTTCTTGAGCGTGTCGGTTGCATAAGGATCTCCTCTACGCCCCGGTGCAGAGACAACTACGACCGGCGACCAACCCTGATGTATTGCTCTGATAACACATCGTGCCGAGGCAAGCAGATTTTCAGTGGGATGAACAGATGTGCCACCAAATTTTTGCACTATCACCTTATTACGGTAAGACGGCATGCCTTTATACACCCCCCAATATAGCAATCACCCTAAAGGCTTTTTGGGGAACGCACATTGAAGGCTTTGCACAAAGCTTTCATAAATTGCGTTGCCTCATTCTCGTGCACAAGAAGGAGAACGGCAGACCTTGTGTCGCTTGTTTCAAGAACATCAGTTGAAAGGTGCAGGGCAGCTTCCGCAATCTTTGACATCACGCCCGGAAGATCCCTCATCGCTGAAGAGATGACAGCAACAAGACAACAGTTATCTGTCACTGTTGGCTCAAGGTGCAATTTGTTCCTCAAAACATCAAGTGCCTTCTCCTTCTCTTGGGAACGAACCGTGAAGTGAAGCGAGTGAGGATGAAACTTGACGAGTATTGGCTTCACACCACCAGCACTCAATTCACTCAATATCTGGATACGTTCCTTAGCTTCCCTACCAGCCTTAAGTGGAACTGCAAAATGTATCAATCCAACTTCGTAAGCTATATCTGTAACACCCTTCCTGCGGGCGAACTCTGATCTGCTTATCGTTATGAAGCGCTTGCTTTTTCTCCCTTGCATTCCTCTTGCCCTCCGTGAACGATTATATTGATGTCTTGACCACCCTCGATATGCTCACCTTCCCTGGCACGAGGATATGATCTCCAGTTTGGTGACATACATGAATGATTCGTGCAAGCCACCTTACATCGTCCCTTTCTGGGTAATCTTCTCTATAGTGCGCCCCCCTGCTCTCCATACGCATTAGCGCCGACTCAACTATTAACCTGCAAATCAAAAGCATATTTGCTACCTCCCACGCCTTCACAGTCGGCGCCACATGTTTGAAAGAGTTTAACCATTGCTCAATCTGTGAGCGAGCTGCTTCAAGACCACGCTTCTCTCTGCTTATACCAACGCTTTCGCTCATCAGCTTTTGCAAGTTGGAATGTATTTGGACAAAATCTATGTTTGCTTCCTTATCCTCACCCTGCCCCTCAAGAAGCGCTGTTACATCAACATTGACGGTGGCATTCTCCATGAATTGTAAAGCATCCTTGGCTGCTCTTTTCCCGAAGACGAGGGCTTCGTTCAACGAATTACTTGCGAGCCTGTTTGCACCATGCAACCCTGTGCAAGATGCCTCACCAACAGCATACAGCCTGCGTATGGATGTTCGCCCATAGAGGTCAACACTAATACCGCCCATGATGTAGTGTGCAGCTGGAGCAACTGGTATTGGTTGCTTAGCGATATTGTAACCACGCTCAAGGCATTGCTCATAGATGTATGGGAAGCGTTTCCTTATCAATCCCCCATCAAGTGAAGTTACATCAATGAACACATGGTCAGAATTGGTGCGCTTCATCTCATTGAGTATAGCCCGACAAACAACATCCCTTGGCGCAAGCTCACCCATCGGATGATAGCGCGGCATAAAACGCTCCTTATTAATGTTGAGCAGTATGCCACCTTCACCCCTGACTGTCTCACTTATTAAAAGCCTTGGAGAACGAATTTCGTAGAGGGCAGTTGGATGAAACTGGATGAACTCTAAATCTGTAAGCGTTGCACCAGCACGATACGCCATCGCCAGACCATCACCTGTAGCAACCTTCGCGTTTGTTGTTGATTCATACAACTGTCCGACACCACCAGTGCAAATGAATGTAACTAAGCCAAGCAACGCCATATAACAATGATCGTGTTCCGACCAAGCGAGCACGCCAAAACATTCATTATCCATCGTAAGGAGGTCAATTGCAAACGTCCACTCAAGCAGATCAACACCTTTTTCCCTCACCTTCCTAAGCAACACTTGCTCAATCTCATACCCTGTTCTGTCACCTCTTGCATAGACGATTCGGCTAACTCTATGTGCGCCTTCGCGAGCAAGCTTTAGCTTCCCGTCTTCCTCTTCAAACCTTACACCAAGTGAGCGTAGCTCATGGATTAGAGAAGGAGTCTCGGTGACGAGCACCCATGCAGCCTCAGTGTTGCAAAGCCCAGCTCCTGCTTCAACCGTATCACTGAAATGCATCTCAGGGGAATCAGTTGGATAAAGGACAGCTGCAATGCCACCTTGAGCGTAGTATGTATTGCATTCGTGGGCTGAAGCCTTGCTTACAATTGCAATCTTGGCATCTCTAACCGAAAGAAGTTGTAGCGCTGTCCATAGCCCTGCTATGCCACTCCCAACTATTACAGCATCGTAGTTCCTTACAACAAGACCTTGAGAACGACACTCATCCAAGCTGACGAGGTAGCGCTTAACCTGTGCCACGAAACACCCACCTCACAAAACAGCTATTCTCTTTCCAGTCAATATGAAACAAGCTTCCTGAAACGCAATTCATTGATGAGCCTTCGCAACGGCTCCTGTGCTGCTGAGCGCTTCTCATACGCCATCCAGATGACAAACCCCTCTTCGCGCAACACTCTAACGCGCTTACCATCCACAATGAGCAATGTAACAGGTATGAACCATCGCCACATCTTAACGACACACTTTTCACCTTTCACCGAAGCCCAAACGGACCATCGCTTCTCAAAACGCACCTCATCAATCGCCCTTATGAGCGTTTCAATGTAAACACCACCTTCAACTAAAAACTCAATCGTGTGGCGCCTCATTTTCAACACCCCACCCAACTTGTGCCTGTAGCTTCAGCATCAGCTCATGGTAACCATAACCTTGATGGCTTCGTCCTTCTTTGTATCGGCTAACTCAAGTGCCTCAACCGTCTTTTCCAAGGGGAAACGATGTGTCACCATTGGTAGCAAGTTAACCTTGCCGGTCGCTGTTAGAGCAACTGCTTGAGGATAACTGTTGGCATACCGCAATATGCCACGCACCTGATATTCACGCGTGATCAAATCAAGCAAAGGGACCTCGTTTTTATCCTCCGGAGTCATCCCAACGAGAACTATCACGCCACCGCTCTTGACAACTGAGAATGCTTGTCTTTGCGTTACCACAGAGCCAGCCGCTTCAAAAACAACATCAGCACCTTCACCGTCTGTTGCCTCAAGTATCGCAGAAACTGCATCAACCTCGTTGGCGTTGAAAACATAGGTAGCGCCCATCTCCAAAGCTTTGTTCAGTCTGAGTGAGTAGATGTCGGTAGCGATCACGCTTGATGCACCGCTTGCAATCGCAGCTTGAATTAAAGCCAATCCAATAGGTCCGCAACCTAAAACAGCAACAGTTGATGCTGACCTCATTTCCGATATGTTAACCGCATGCAATGCAACAGCCAAAGGCTCACATAAAGCACCAGCTTCGAATGATGTCTCATCCGGGAGCTTGAAAACAAAATCGCCATCCCAAACGACATACTCAGCAAACGCACCATGAGTTGGTGGCGTTGCCATAAATTTCTCCTGCGGACAAAGGTTGTATCTCCCTTCATGACAATACTTACATCTTCTGCAGCCAACTCCGGGTTCTATTGCCACCTTATCACCCGGCTTCAAGCCTTTAACAGCTTTACCAACTTCTACCACCTCACCGGCACACTCATGACCTAATATCAACGGCTCTTTGACCACGAATCTGCCAATACGCCCCTCACGGTAGTAGTGAATGTCAGAACCACAAACACCAACAGCTCTTATCCGAATTAGCACTTGTTCGTCACTGGTAATCGTTGGCATATCAACCTCTTCAATGCGCAGGTCATTTATACCGTGCAGAACAGCAGCCTTCATTTTAGCCATCTGCTCCACCCCCTCACAAGATGAAGTTTTTAAATTGAGAACACCACGAAAAATATTTTGCCGTCTTATGTGTTAAAGGCGCTCATGGATCTGAGAGTGCTTTCTCATACGCTGTAAGCAATTGAGACAATGTTTGTTGTGGTGAAAAGAAAAGCGCCCTCTCAAGCGACATCTCGCTCATGCGTTTTGCAAGCTCATCATCTGTCCAAACAGCTAACATAGCCTCAAATATCTCTTCTGTGCTGTTTGGGTTTACAAGTATTCCAGCATCCCCAACTACTTCAGGCTGAGCACCCGTATTACCTGCGATGATTGGCGCACCACAAGCCATGGCTTCAAGCAACGGCAAGCCAAAACCTTCATTAAGCGCTGGCGATACAAAAGCAACGCATGCACTGTAAAGCAATGGCAGATGCTCCTCTGGAACATACTTCAACCAGATGACATTCGGCTCGCCACGTATTATGCGTCTTGTCTCCTCCCAAAATGGCATCACAAAACCTGCTATGACAAGCTTCGCATCTGGATGCAATTTTTGAAGTTTTGAAAAAGCATCAAGGAGCCTTCCGATGTTCTTGTTCGGCTTTGCCACGCCTACGAAGAGTAAGAAACGTCCTTCTACACCATAAAGTCTCCTTACAGCCTCCCTCGCATTCTCCACACGCTTGAAGCGTTCATCCACATATGGATAGACAAGGCTGACACGCTCACTTGGTATACCCAACTTAACGATTACATCCAACATCGTTGCTTTTGATATAGCGATGTGATGGTCCGTCCGCCACTTCAAAGACGGGAAAACACCCCTCATGATGAACCTACGGCTTGGTGGGTCTATGAAATCAATGTTTTGAAGCCACATGAGATCACATGTTGTCACAGCAACTTTTGAAAAGGGCTTCGCAAGAACTGGCACATAGCCGATGCCAAAGTGAATTAATTGAATGCGGTCAATGAGCATCCACACTGGAACAACAACGCGCAACCAACCTCTCCCACGATAGCTTCTCCACTTCACACGCTGCGGGAGGGAAAACTTTGGCGGGTCAGAGAAGTATAGATGCCACTGATGCACCTCGGGGATAGTTAAAATAAGCTTGACAAACTGATAAGCAACATTCTCAACTCCTGTTCGGTCACGCTTCACCAATGGGCGCGCATCTATAGCTATGCGAGCCATCTACGAACACCCCACATTAAGTGCACCACATACCTGATCATCAACCTGCAGTTAGCTTATCTTTAAAACCTCCTCCCTGTTGCTATAAGGTTTGCTTAGTGCGCCAAAATTTGCAAATGGCTACTCAGACCCGCACAGGTGAAGGAAAATGAAAATCTGCTTCTATGCTCCTATTGAAGTCTTGCAACGACCGTTTGGGAGTGGCGTATATGTTAGGGAACTCCTTAAAGCTCTTCTCAGCATTGATAGGTCAAACAGCTACATCATTTGGTATGGATGCATGCTCAAGCCTCCACCGAAAATGCCGAACTTGAACATTTGCAAAGGCAATACGAAATATGTCTCGGCTAAGGTGACGCGCTTCCCAACAAGGCTCTTTCATCATTCAAAATTCAGGCTCCTCCTTGTGCGGTTCAACAAGCTTCCAATCGCTGACATCATGTTTGGGAGACCAAACGTTTACTTCTCGCCGTTCTACCCTTTCCTACCTTATATGAGTGGTGGGCTTGTGCTCACGATCTTCGACCTGACACCACTTACACATCCACATTGCCACTTACCTAACACTATTTATGTCACTCGGATAACAATGCAATGGGCGAAAAGAGCGAAACGCTTGCTCACGTTTTCAGATGCTGTTAAAGCTCAGCTTATCGAAATATTCCGCTTCACAAATGAACGCATAATCGTCACACCGCTCGCACCTGCAGAGCACTTTAAGCCACAGCCAAAGGAGTTCGTTGAATCGGTTATGCGTAAGTATGGGCTTGCGGAAAGCTATGTGCTTTATGTTGGTGTTGTAGAACCGAGGAAGAATTTGAACGTGTTCTTAAGAGCCTTCGCGAGGCTTAAAAACGAACTACCTCATAGATTTGTCATCGCTGGTAGCCTTGGTTGGTATAGTGATTCTCTGCTTGCGGAGATTGAGAAACTCGGCTTACAAAACAGGGTTACAATAGTCGGCTATGTGCCTGATGATGAACTTCCAGCATTGTATTGCGGTGCCGATGCTTTCATTTACCCATCGCTTGCCGAGGGGTTTGGTCTTCCAGTCATTGAGGCAATGGCATGTGGCACGCCTGTGCTCTGTAGCAACGCACCTGCGTTGCCAGAAGTCGCAGGTAACGCTGCGATAATGATTGATCCACGCGATGAAGATGCATGGACACATGCCTTGAAAGAGGTGCTTATAAACAAAGAGTTACGATCAGAGCTGAGCAAGTTGGGAATTGAGAGGGCAAGAGAATTCTCATGGAAACAAACAGCTTTAAAAACATTGAAAGCTTTTGAAGAGGCAGCCCTTGATGCTTCGCGTTGAGGTGAAATAACGAAAGCCATGCGCGTTGGCTATGATGCACGTCCGATGGTGATGCGTTGGACTGGAATGAGAACCTACATGCTCAATATCGTTAACGAACTCGCACGCCTATTCAAAAATTACGAGGCACTCCTCTACTACCACGAGCCTATACGCGGTGACTTCCCTGCTGTTCCAAGCAACGCCAAATGGAGGGCAATCAAAGCACCATCAGGTTGGTGGTGGACTATCTTCCAACTGCCGTCTATCGCCATGCGAGATGGTATTGAGCTATTCCATGCTGAATATATTGTCCCGTTCATGTGTCGTTGCCCGACTATCGTTACAATGCATGATGCTATATCGGCAATGTTCATTGAGCCATCAAGCATTAAAGCTCGTATCGTTACAAACGCACTTAGCTTTATCTCGCTCCAGCGTTCGAGAGCTGTTCTCGTCCCCTCGCAAAGCGCGAAGAGTGATGTGGCGAAGTTGTTCAAGGTGAACCCAGCAAAGATATTCGTAACGCCATATGGTGTTTCACCACACTTTAAGCCGATGCAAAAAGAACTTTCAAAACAATTGCTTGCAAGCCGGCTCGGCATAAATGGACGCTTCATCTTAACCGTCAATTTCTTCCGACCAAGGAAGAACGCACACATACTCGTCAAGGCATTTAGGAAGCTGTTAAGAGAAAAAGCTCCCGTTGACTGGCTCGTCATGGTTGGAGCATCAACCGAGTATATGAAGCAAACGCTCCTCAGGATAGCTGGGGAAGCTGCCGAGAAGATTGTTTTCACGGGTTATGTCCCAGATGAACTTCTGCCTATCATCTACAGTGCTGCCGATGTTTTTGCTTTCCCATCGCGCTATGAAGGTTTTGGTCTTCCAGTGATAGAAGCGATGGCGTGTGGCACGCCAGTTGTAGCTGGAGATGCACCAGCAATAAACGAGTTTGCAAGCAATGGTGCAATACTGGTTGACCCAAACGATAGCGATGCGCTTGCTAATGCAATATTGAGTTTGCTTATTGATAAGGAACTCGCAGAAAACCTTATCAAAATGGGATTGAGAATAGCGAGCGAATACACATGGGAAAGGACAGCAAGAATGACAATGCAAGTATACGAACTGGCTTTGAGGCGAACATGTGAGTAGTTGCCTCGTTAAACTGCTATACAGTGAGCATTCACAAAAGGTTACTACGAACGGAGAGGAGAGGCTATGAGCACTCGGCAAAAAAGAGTGCTTGTCGTTGATGATTCCGAAACATTGCGCAGACTTGTAAGCCTCTCTTTACGCTTCCTTGAGGAGTGTGAAGTCGTTGAAGCATCAAACGCTTATGAAGCTTTAAGGCTACTAAAGGAGCAATCATTCGACCTCGCCATCGTTGACATATACATGCCGGAGATAAGCGGGTTACAATTGCTCGGCATTATTAAGAGCGATCCAAATCTACGTTCAATCCCTGTGATCATACTCACGACCGCAAGAGGCGAGGAGGACAGAAGACGTGGCATGGAACTTGGTGCAGACCGCTATCTTACAAAACCATTTAAACCACGGGCACTTGTTGAAGTAGTTAGAGAATTGCTTGAATCTAAAGCCAGCAGTGAAAAGGAAGAGAAGAGCGAAAGTGATGAATGAGCGAGGTAGCATGAGGCTTCTGGAGAGCGCTGTTTGCAAAACAGCAGTAGTCATATTTTCTCTCCTATGCCTCGTTTGGATGACCACCGTCACGCAAAGCCAAAACGAAGCAACCTGCGAATATGAACCACAGCATAAGTTCGTAGTGGCAAAGAAAGGCTCACACCTTAAACTTGAACCGTTAAAACCGCATGCATTAGTTCGCATCGTCGCTGAACCGTTGATTGCTTTGGCTTTCATTGTAGGAACTGCCGATACGGTTTGTTCAGCCACTTTAATTGCTTTCCTGATCATTGCCCCATTTATGGTAGCTTGGGTAGCTTGTAGAGGTATCTCAATTGGTAACCTATTGAATGGATTGCTAACATCGTTCATGCTTTCGGCTCAGGTGTTTACGATGATGTGTTGGCTAAGCTTCTATGCACCAACGATGCGTTATAGGGCTGAGAAGAAAGGCTGTATCGTTGCGAACTTCCATGCTCATACATACCGTTCAAGCGGGCTGTTCAGCCCGGCGAAAGTCGTTGAATGGCACCGCAAGAGAGGTTTCAAAGTCATAGCCATAACCGATACAAACACGGTAAGCGGTGGTATTGAAGCGCTGCGCTACGCACAAAAGCGTGGCTACAAAATCCTGATCATCGTCGGTGAAGAGCTACATGCACGCACGCATGTCCTGCTACTCAACATTAGCAAAAGTTATAGCCCGAAGGAAGGGTTTGAACGAGCAATTGAAGGTGCTAAATCAAGTGGCGGTGTAGTAATCGTTGCGCATCCTTGGACAGCTCACCACAAGGTTGATAAATTGTTTAAACTCGCAGATGGCTTTGAGGTGATAAACAGAAACATTATCTGTGATGACATAACGCTGTGGCAAAGGGCATATGGGAAGCGCCCACTCATAGCGAGCAACGATTTTAAGTTTGGCGCACATAGCTTTACTGCAACTTGCTTACATGGCGATGTGCAAAGTGTTGAGGATGTATGTGAAGCGCTGCGAGTCGGCAGGACACTCCCAATCACGTGGCTAAAGCATAAGTTGGTAAACCCAAAAGCATATGAGTCAAGAACGCTTCGTGACAAAGTCGCAACACTTTCAAAGGCTATACAGCTTTACTTCGTGTTCTTTGATGCATGGGCAGCAATTGGTTGGCTATTGTTCTTGCTCGTAACTGCATTGGCATTGAAGCGCGGAAAACATGTTTTGAAGTGTTCTTACCGAGCAAGACCAATGCGCATGACGAGAAAAAAACCGGCGTTTTTACTTGCCTCATACCTCATTGGGCTCTTACTTATTGCCTTTGGCATCGCATGGACTTGGAGTCCAACACTCAAAGTAAGGCTTAAATACAACCCAGCTTTTGTAGTCATCCTATGGTTTGTTGGTGACCTGCTGCTCTTGCGCTATCTTCGAACCGAACATGTTGCACGAAGGAGCAACCTGCGATTGATGTCGTGGCGTTTCTGATGCGAAGAGCGCTATCAACTACGCGCCTTTACAATGCTCTTAGGATGACCAGTGTGCCGAGCAAGAATGAAGAAATAATGTTCTTGGCGCTGTGGAAAAGTTACCTTAGCTGTTGTAACTTCTCCATAAGCGCTGTTGCCTCGGGTGGGAGCTCCCCGTGTTGTTTCTCAATCTTCAAAAGCAGTTCCCTTGCCTCGTTGTAATTACCAAGCTCAATCTCAATCGCAGCTATGCGCAAAGTAACAGCTATGTTTTGCGGGTCCAACTCAAGAATGTTTTTAAGATATTCTCTTGCCCTTCTTTTCACTCCACTGCTTTCATACAGGTCAGCGAGGTGTAACAGTTCCTCGATCTGCCTTTGCTTCTCGTCTTGTTCTCGTTTCATGCGCTCAACCGATAATTCTTTTTCAAGTCGTTGGCATCTTCTTTGCAACTCTTCAATCCATTCTTGGTAATGCGCGCTTGCGCTTGCCACATCAATCGCTTTCCTATACACATCAAAAGCTCTTCTCTTCTGACCTGTGGCTTCAAGCGCTTCACCAAGTCGCTTATACGCATCAGGATCGTTTGGACATATCTCGGCAATCTTTGATAGTGACGAAATTGCCTCATCCCATCGTTTCAAGCGCATCATGAGTTGAGCATGTAGCATTAACGCTGGTATAGCTTTAGGGCTTAATTGGAGGACGTGGTTGAGTAGCTTCTCGGCAGCTTCGAAATCTCCACCATCATATTCCCTTACAGCCTGCCCATAAATCCTTACAGCTTGCTCAACAACATCGTCCGGTAAAACACCATATCCAAAGCGCACCATCTCCCTAAGCATTTCCCAACGCTTCGCGGCTCTCTCTTTTTCCTTCCTTGTCTTGCGCTTCGCCAACTTGCATCACCACACATTTAGCTTCATCTTGAAATAATGCGTATCGTCCTATCAGTTAGCGGTAAAGTGACAGCCATACCTCCTTTCCTCGCTGATGCATGAACTGCTATCCCTAACTCCAACGCTTTCCTGCCATCATATCCGCTTGAGCGCGGTTGCCTGTCTTCCATGATGGAATCAATCAGGTCTTGAACTGCTGCCTGCATTGGTGGTGTAAATGGTTTTTCAATCTCAATGTGCTCACTGCGCACAAGCCTCTTTGGACGAAACTGGTAATATGGTCTATCCTTAGATGGCGGTATCAAATCCTCATAAACTTCTACACGGAAGCCTTCTTTGAACATATCAATGTGGATCATGCCATCGCTGCCATAAAGTTGCATGTTAAACCCTTGCATCGTCATTACGTCAGCGAAAGCCATCACGCCGTTTTTGAACCGTATCATTGCACACCCTCCGGGGTCTTGCACATCCTCTTCAGCAACATATCCCCAAACCATATCCGCATCTCCAGCGAAGTAGCAAAACATATCCCAAAGGTGAGTCCCATTGTGCAGAAGGAATGTCCAGATGGCGCCACGCATGCTCTTTAGCTCACCTATGACGCCATCTTCAATCATCTTCTTTGCTGTAGTAAATGTTGGGTGATAACGCCTCGGGTGATTGATGAGCAGTTTAACACCGTTACTTTCGCAAACTCTTATCATCTCATCAGCTTCCTCCAATGATGTAGCCATTGCCTTCTCACATATTATGCCTTTAACACCTGCTTTAGCAGCAGCAATAGTTATTTCGGCATGCATATCAGCATGTGTTACAACACTGACTATGTCCAATTCTTCCAACTCAAGCATTCTCTTGTAATCCGTGTATGTGCGCACATCGTAAAGCTTCCATCTTGCGATGTATCTTTGAAGCGATTCTTCTGTGCGGGCTGCCACTGCCACTATCTTTGTCCTCGGGTTCTGTAAGTATGCAGAAGTGTGGCTGCTTGGAACAACATCGTAATTTGTTAACCAGCGCAAGTGGGCTTCGTCGTCAATAGTGGAAGCCTTCCGCCCACACCCAATTATCCCGACACGAAATACATCTCTCATCTTGATGTCCCCCTGCAGACCAAGCTTAATTTACGCTACTCTCTTTGGTAATTATGCCGAAGCAAGAGCAGTGTTCTAAAATCTCAATTCACTCTTCCGCACTGCTGGTTTCAGCTTATAGACAAAGCATGAAACATGGACATGAGAGAACTTGGTTCGTCTCCTTAGTTAAATTCGTGGCTAAAGCCACTCCCATAATAAGCTTGGCACTCGGATACAATCTAAAATTGGATTTTTAGAGCACGCTCATACAAATGAGTAGCTTGGAGAGCCATAGCGATAGGAGGCGTTAATGATGAGCTTTGATGTCCTCATAAGGAATGCCACCGTCATTGATGGAACAGGAGGGAGACCGTTCGTTAGCGACATAGGGATAGTCGGTGATAAGATTGCAAAAGTCGGCTTCATACCAAATGAGGCAGACAGAAACTCCAAACTCGTTATAGACGCTGATGGGTTGGTTGCCTCGCCCGGTTTTATTGATGTGCATGGTCACTCGGATTATGAGCTCCTTGTGAATAGGTATTGTGAGAGCAAAGTTATGCAAGGCATTACAACAGAGATATCTGGGAACTGTGGTTTCTCGGCAGCACCGATTCTGAAAGGGAGCATACGCGAGCAAACCGAGATGTGGTTGCAAAGGATGGGTATAGAAGCCAGATGGAACAAACTTAGTGAGTTCCTAAGCGTCCTTGAAGAAGGAGGCTTAGGGATAAACATAGCGACTCTCGTAGGACATAACTCACTACGCTCATCAGTCATGGGAGATGATGCAAGGGAACCATCGTTGGAAGAAATGGAAACGATGAAAATACTTTTGGCTGAGGCGCTTGAGCAAGGTGCATTTGGTCTTTCTTCTGGTTTGATATACCCACCCGGATGCTTCTCACAGCCAAATGAGCTTGTTGAACTTTGCAAGGTGGTGCGCTATTACAACGGTGTGTATGCTACACATATTAGGAACGAGTCTTACGATTTAATTTCGGCTGTCCATGAGGCAATAGATGTTGCCCGCCAAACTGCTGTTCCTGTGCAAATATCGCATCACAAAGCTGTCGGGAAAGAGAATTGGGGAAAGGTTGGGACAACGCTACAAATGATTGAGCAAGCCAATGAAAGTGGTTTGGATGTAACTTGCGATATGTATCCATACACTGCTACTTCAACGACTCTCAAAATGCTTCTACCTAAGTGGGTGCATTCTGGTGGAACAAAGGCACTCCTTGAAAGGCTAAATGACCCTGATGCACTGAAACTTATACGAGCGGAGGTTGAGAAAAGGTTTGTCACAGAGGACGATTGGGCACAGGTTATGATCTCTGAAACAGCGAATGAAGAATTGAAAAGCTTTGAAGGTGTAAGGCTAAATGAAGTAGCTATCAAGCTCGGTAAAACGCCTTTTGAGGCGCTTGTTCATTTGCTGTGCGAAGATAACGCTCAAACAACCATGATATGCTTCACGCTCTCCGAAGAGGATGTAGCCCAAGTTATACGCTATCACAGGACTATGATTGGAACTGACTCTTCCGCAAGGAGGCTAAGCGCTCCTAATAAAGCAGGCAAACCACATCCAAGGGGCTTTGGGACATTCCCGAGGATACTTGGGCGCTATGTGAGAGAGACAGGTATGCTCACGCTCACAGAAGCTGTAAGGAAGATGACCTCACTTGCAGCTTCAAAGTTTAACATAAGCTACAGAGGAGAATTGAAGGAGGGTTACTTCGCCGACATAGTTGTTTTTGACCCACTGCTCATAAACGATACAAGCACATTCCACCAACCATACGCTGCTCCTGAGGGCGTAAAATATGTTTTTGTGAACGGAGTTGCTGTTGTGTATGATGGCAAACCTACTTTAGCCCTACCTGGCAGGGTGCTTTACCACAGCCGAACAACATAAGTGAAGGCAAACTACAAAAGGCTTTGCATCCTTTGTTACCTTGTTCTCTCATGTCTCCACCGATCATAAAGGACAGCTATTATCACGGCTATCCCTATGACGATCTGCTGATACTCGTAACGCAGGTTGAGCGCATCACAACCATTTCTCAAAACAGCCATTAATAAAGCTCCTGCTATTGTCCCAATGATTGTTCCTCTACCTCCAGATAAACTTGCACCACCAATGACACAGGCTGCTATAGCGTGCAACTCATACATAATACCGCTCATCGGCGAACCAACAGTTACCCTTGAAGCTTCAATGACCGATGCTATACCCGTGCATAACCCACATAGCACGAAAGCAATCAATAGCACAAGTTTGACCGGGACTCCGGAGAGGCGTGCTGCTTCGTAGCTACCACCAACTGCATAAAGATGCCTTCCAAGACGCGTATATGCGAGCGTAATATGACCAGCAAATGCAACAAGAATAGCTATAAGGAAAGGCATCGGCATGAATAGAATCTTCTGACTGCTGATGCCCCAAAACCAGCTTTGCGGGATATAAATGCTAACGCCACCACTTATTAAGTGAGCCAGCCCTCTTGCTATGCCCATCATACCGAGTGTGGCTATAAATGGTGGCAAGCGCCCAAATACAACGAGCGAGCCATTGATCAAACCACAGAAACACCCCGTAAGAACAGCAACAAGCAAACCAAGGTGCGGGCTATAGCCTTTGTTAAGCAACCAAGCTGCATTCACAGAAGCAAAAGCAAGCACAGAACCAACTGATAAGTCAATGCCACCAGCTGTTATGATGAGTGTTTGTCCGACAGCGATTACGGCTATGATAGGTGCTTGAAGACCAATGTTGTAGAAGTTCTCAAGCCTCCTGAAAGCTTCTGAGACAAGGCTGAAGCAGATGACCAAAAGAACAAGGCTTATCAAAGGTGCAGACCACTCCGCTTTTAAGAAACGCAGAAAAACATCTCCAGCCACATCAAGTGCTGTTGCAAAACTTGATTTCGTTGCTCCAGATACTGAATTTGACGAACCTTGCAAATCCCTTTGCACCTCGTCACCATTCACTTTTAAGTTCTCCCTTCAACGACCTTTGGCTGTATACTGGCATAATAAGTCTGATGGACTAAGGCGCTAAAACTTTGGATGAGCATAGCAACGCAATGTGTAAATTGGTTTACCTCCATTAACCCATGTTGTCCACTTCCACAAGCAGCCCCTTTGACGAGAGTGTAAGTTTAAGCCTTCTGCAATGATGGAAAGCCATTCGCCAAGTGTCCACTTCTCGTTAAGGAGAGCACCAAAAAGCAGTGACAACTGTGCGACCCTCATCGGGACAAGGAACGGCTCTTTTGCTTTCATGAACTTGTATTGCGGTAAGAGGTTTGAAGGCATGAACCTATGTTCCTCTGGCTCAATGTTTATGTAGATGCCAGTTCGTTGTTTTATCATGTCCCGAATAGTATCAAGCGTGAACTCATCGGCAAGCTCAAGCTCAAATGGTTCACGCTTAAACAGGTCTCCATCTGGTTGTAACCGAACGATGACACGTGCATTGCCATTAACAGGTTCCCAATCAAAATAGCGATTGTTGCAAGACCACAATGTGTAGTTAGCGATTTTTATCGGTGGTGGTGTGTGTGAGAGCATATATGTCTCGTTAAGTTTTGCACGAGCATCAACTGGTATAGGAGAGCCTTCCCAACCAGCACCAAAAAGGAATGAAAGCGCTTGCCCCGCAGTATTAGCCTTAATCGTAACACCAATCATATGCGGTGGGAAGCGGTAATGCCTTATTACTTTGCTATCCTGCTTTGAGACATAGATTACCTGTCCTGTGCGATTGGAGATAAGTTGGAGGACATCACGCAATGTCATGCTATCAGTAATTGTGAAGAGGATGCGCTGAGCATATGAGTATTTGGAAGGGACGAACAAACACAAAACCACCACTGCCACGAAGAGCTTGCGCACTTTGAAGCACCTCCGTATTGCAGGCAATTGATTCTCGGCATAAAATTGTATCACGATGACTTAAAGTTTCTTAAGCTATTACCGTTTCTGCCTTGCTGAAGCTTTGCTATGTAGCTTAAAGATGGCTTCGCCTTAAATTCAGTTAGTCCAGGTGATGGCTTTATGGCGACCATAACTATAAGCAGGACACACGGTTGTAGTGGTGAGTTGATAGCTCAGAGGTTAGCTAACATGCTCGGATATGAGCTTGTTGATAGAGAGGTGATAAAGTGGGTTGCTGAGAGAGCTAACCTGCCTGAAGATGAGGTTGAAAAGTTTGACGAGATGCACATGCACCCAATTATGCGGTTCATTTATTCACTGCTTCACCACGGAGGCAAATATGCTGATGTTCATTGGACACCGAGCCTTATAAGGCATTTCGTCAATGCTCTTTCAACTGAGTGGAAAACCGATACACCACAATACAGCTCCTTTGACCATGATGCTTATGTTGAATTAACACGGCAACTAATTGAGCGCCTCTATGATAGAGGCAATGTCGTCATTGTTGGGAGAGGCGCTATGGCTATCCTAAAGGGCAAGGAGAAAGCGTTTCACGTGCGTCTAACAGCGCCTCTTCAATGGCGCATAGAGAACCTTGCTAACTCTTTGAACATTTCTTTGGAGCAGGCAAAAAGTGAAATTGCTAAACATGATCGTAGGCGCTCACTTTACCTGCGCCAGTTTTACGGTGTTGATTGGAATGACCCTTCGCTTTATCACATCATAATCAATGTAGCCTCAATAGGGGTTGAGCGTGCGCCCTATGTCATCGCACAAGCATTCCTTAGGTGGTTAAGGTGAAAAGGGTATATGGAAGTGAGAAGGCTTGCGATACTTGGTTCCACTGGTTCAATAGGGAGACAAGCGATTGAAGTAGCTAAGGCGCATAACGATAAGTTGAATGTGGTTGCGCTGGCAGCACACTCAAACGCTGATCTGCTCATCAAGCAGGCAAAGGCATGTGGTGCAAAGCACATTTGCCTCTACGATGTCAATGTGGCAGAAGAAGTTAAAGCGACGATTGAAGATAGAGATTTAGAAGTGCATGGTGGCTTGGATGGATTAATTGAACTTGTAATGCTTGAGACAGTTGACACGGTTTTGAATGCAGTTAGTGGTAACATTGGCTTATTGCCGACCTTGAAGACACTTGAGTTGGGCAAGCGTCTTGCATTGGCAAACAAAGAGGCACTCGTAGCAGGGGGTGAGATAGTCACTAAAGCATGGCGTGAAGGGAAGGGAGAACTTATACCGGTTGATAGTGAACATAGTGCCTTATTCCAATGCTTGCTCGGTGAGAAGCGCGAGAGCATAAAACGACTTATACTTACTGCCTCCGGTGGTCCGTTCAGGCAAAAGACACTGGAAGAGCTTGAAGCGGTGACGCCACAAGAAGCGCTTTCCCACCCCACTTGGCGTATGGGAACTAAGGTGACGATTGATTCAGCAACACTGATGAACAAAGGGCTTGAGATAATTGAAGCGATGTGGCTGTTTGATGTGGTGCCACAGAAGATAGATGTGCTTATTCACCCACAAAGCATCATCCATTCACTTGTTGAGTTTGTAGACGGTTCTATAAAGGCTCAACTCAGCATGCCGGATATGCGTCTCCCAATACAGTATGCACTCCTATACCCATACAGGCTTCAATCGTTAGTTGCAAGCTGTGACTTGCTCTCCATAGGCACACTTACATTTGAACCTCCAGACTTGAAGCGTTTCCCGTGTCTACAACTCGCTATGGAGGCTGCAAGGATTGGTGGGACAATGCCAGCGGTTATGAGCGCTGCAGATGAAGTCGCTGTAAACGCTTTCTTGAACGGCAAGATAGGCTTTATGGACATACCTCGTGTAATTGAAAATGTCATGGCAGCACATAATACGATTGAAAAGCCATCGCTTGACGATATTATGGAAGCAGATGCATGGGCAAAAGAATTCGCCAAACAGCAAGTAGCTAAGATGGAACGAAAGTAGGGTTAGGCATCTGTCGGAAACTTTATGTCATACTTAAATTGCAGAGGACAGCAGGCTTGACTATGTTACCTACCACAGCACATAATGAAAATAAGATTAACTGCAGTTGCACAGCAAGGGTATTTTACGCAGGTGGTAAACCTTTAGTATTGCTTCAAGAAGTGGGAGGGATGTTAACATGGAGAGGGTGACAGGTGATTACAAAAGTAGGGCTATCATAAAGGTCATGGGGGTTGGCGGTGGTGGTGGCAATGCGCTCAACCATATGATTGCCTCTAACTTGGAAGGCGTTGAATTCATAGCTATAAACACTGATGCGCAGGACTTAGCTAAGTCATTAGCTCACAAAAAAGTTCAGATAGGACAGCGCATAACAGGTGGGCTTGGAACCGGCGGAGACCCAGCTATTGGCAAACAAGCAGCTGAAGCAGACAGGGATGCCATAGCCTCAGCGCTCGAGCATGTAGATATGGTTTTCATAGCTGCTGGCATGGGCGGAGGAACTGGGACTGGTGCAGCGCCAGTGATAGCGCAAATAGCCCGTGAGATGGGAGCACTAACTGTTGCAGTCGTGACAAAGCCTTTTACAGAGGAAGGTCCAGCGAAGATGAGAATAGCCATTGAAGGTATCCAAGAGCTCAAGCAATATGTGGACGCTGTCATCACAATACCGAATGACAGGATATGGCAGCTTGCTGATAGACGCCTCTCTTTGAAAGATGCTTTTGAGATGGTTGATGAAGTTCTGAGGATGGCAGTTCAAGGCATAAGTGACCTCATAGTTAGACCCGGGTATATCAACATTGACTTCGCTGATGTAAGGAACATCCTCTCCAATGCTGGTATAGCGCTGATTGGCATTGGTAGTGGTAGAGGCGATGATCGCTCTGGGGACGCTGCAAGAAGCGCTATATCAAGCCCGCTCCTTGAGTATTCAATTGAAGGCGCAACGAAAGCACTGCTCAACATTGTTGCACCAGTGGATATGCCCGTTTCTGAGTTGCACGAGATGCTTAACATCATCAGGGAAGCTGCTGGTGTAGAGGACTTAGACCTGCGTATGGGCTTGGTGCTTGATGAAGGGATGAGCGATGAGATAAGGGTAACACTGATTGCAACAGGTTTTAAGACTGAGCCAACAAAGCCAGTTGAAGCTGCGGAAGAGATAAGCGTAAGACAACCACATAGGGAAAGGAGAGAACCGGTATCAACTTCAAGCAGTGTTGAAACACCACGCCAAGAAGCAAGACCAACAATTCGTTCAATTGACGAAATCCTCAAAGAGGTGGACGAAGGGATAGACACACCGACATTTCTGCGCCGTTCCAGTGGACGCTCAGAAAGTGAGTGAGCAACTTCAGTTCAGCGAATGCTATCACTCCCTTGGTATAGGTTTGATAGCTTCAAAGGGCGATAAGAGCATACCATTAATGTTGCACAAGGTGGCTTGCTTAATCACCTTTACGAGACACAAGTCCTCATCAGCTATGCTTAGGGCTGACTTGAGGAAGTCAATCGGACGACAATGAACTTTTTGTCCATCCGGCAGTTCAATTCGCAAAAACACTTCATCGTCTTCTAAATGAACCTCAATGCTGTGCCTTGCAATATAATCGCTTGCACCAGTTTCGCAGGTCACCTTTAGCAAGCTTGCACTTATAAGCTCCTCAAGGTGGCAAAGCTCGCTTTTGACGAGCACTCTTGGTAGCCTTACTTCGTAGACAGAGCTAAATATGAATGGCACAAACGAAGGCGCATTTAACGGCACAGAAACAGCATCAAGGACTTTACATCCATCTGGCAACTGCTCATTACATACCCTTATGAACTCATCTGGTGGAACCCACTCATCAAGCCATACATCCGCATATTCAGCTACGCTTTCAATCCCGACAGGCATTGCCATCCCGAACGAAAACCTTGGTTGAGGATTAAAACCGCGTGAATACGATACCTTCAACCCACTGCGCAATATACCCCTCTGCAGTGCTTTAACCATCTCAATATGCGACAGGAAGCGCAGCCTGCCGAGTTTAGTCCACCTGAAACGGATCCGCTGCACGGGATTTGCTGGCATGCGTGTTTTAAGCTTAGCGACCCAATCTCGCACATTTAAGCTTTTGCCCTCAATACGCTCACGCAAGCGCATAGCTATGGAACAAGCTTTTGATGCAACGGCATACGTTCCACACTTAACACATCCTCCAAATCTGCAATCCTGCGTTACCTCACCTTCAAGAGCCCTCAAACGCTCGCTCAAAAGGAAACCCTTATCCACATGGACATCAATATGATCCCAAGGGAGTGGTTCATCTTGTGAGCGCTCACGGAGATAGTGCTGAGGGTCAATACCAATAGCTTCAAAAGAACGCATCCACTCATTCCATCTCAATTGTTCACTCCAACCATCAAACCTGCATCCAAGCCGATAGGCTTCAAGCAAGACGCTACAAAGCCTTCTATCACCACGACAAAAGACACCTTCAAGGAAGCTGAGCCGATTATCATGGAACTTCAATGTTATGTTTCTCCTCCTGATGTGCTTGAGCAACATGCGCTGCTTAGCCTTAGATTCATCAAGTCCTATTTGCCTCTCCCATTGGAAAGGTGTATGAGGCTTTGGGACAAATGTTGCGACTGATATATGGAGCTTCGCACGCTTGTTTGATGAGAGTGCCCTCCTTGCAACCTCATTGCAAAGCTCAGCTATGGAGAGCACGTCTTCTTCACTTTCAGTTGGCAGTCCAATCATGAAATAAAGCTTTACCGTATCCCAACCAGCTTGGAAAACGGCATCAAGTAAGCTAAAGATTTGCTCGTCACTAATTGGCTTGTTAATAACACGCCTCAACCTCTCAGTGCCAGCCTCTGGGGCGAATGTTAACCCTGTCCTTCTACTCCCGTGCACCAGCTGAGCAATAGACAAATCAAAGCTGTCCATCCGCGAAGAGGGTAGCGAAAGGAAAAGTGGCAAGCGAACCGGATTAAAGAGCAACCCGCAAACGAGTTCGCCTATAGCGCTGTAGTCATATGTGTTTAGCGAGAGTAAGCCTACCTCGTCATATCCTGTATGTCTCGCAATGGAGCATGCTCTTTCGATTAACTTTTGAAGGCTTCTTTCTCTAACTGGTCTTGTGATCATGCCAGCCTGACAGAACCTACATCCTCTCGTGCATCCCCTGAACACTTCAATATTAGCTCTGTCATGTATTAACTCAACCCACGGCACAACTGGCTTTGTTGGGAAAGGAGCTTCATCCAAGTCTTGTGTTATGCGTCTTTTTATTCGCACACTCTTTCCCGCTCCCCTCACGATAATAGTCCCGTCATGCAGGCTTTCAAGCTCATACAAAGATGGCACATATATGCCCTCAATCTCGGCGAGCTTCTCAAGCCTCTTTCTTCTCGTCATCCCTTTTGTCCGGATAAGAGTTTGAGCAACTTCAACGACAACTTCCTCCCCATCACCAATGCAAAATGCATCAATGAATTCGGCGAATGGCTCTGGGTTAACTACAGCGCACCCGCCAGCGATAACTATTGGATCATCATCGCCCCTCTCGCTTGAAAGTAATGGTATACCAGACAGCTCAAGGATCTGAAGCATGTTTGTTCCGAGCAATTCATAAGGTAGCGAGAAGCCGATAGCGTCAAACTTCCACAACGGCGTAAACGTTTCCAAGCCATACAAAGGTAGGCTGTGAGCCCTCATCAATGCTTCCATATCATGCCAAGGTGAGAAGACCCTTTCAGCCTGCACATCGTTAAGGCTGTTTAGGACATGATAGATGATGCTCAAACCAGTGCTTGACATACCAACCTCATAAACATCGGGGAAAGCGATAGCGAAGTGCAATTTGAAGTCGCTTTTGAGCACACAATTTACTTCGCCACCAATATACCTCGCTGCCTTCTGCACATTTGGAAAAACGAACTCATGTAACTTATGAAGCAACTCCGCTTGACTCACGCTTTTGAGCTTGTGGGTTTCTTTGCAGTTCATTTTAGCCACATCACCTTAGCAGTAAGATGGCTGTTTCAAATCGGTGGTATACGCTTTGCAAGCATCTTCAGGGACATGCTCACCCTGACATTGTGACGGATGAAAGTCTCCTCAAGCATCCTGAAGAAAAGCTCGCGCTCATTACCTCGTATAAGCGCACGCTCATGTGCCTCCGCCAAAACTACTGGATACCCACCACCTTTCATAGCCTGTTCATATGCGGTAGCCATAACGAGCTCCTTCATGGACTTATCCATTGCCACCCACATTGGCATCTCAACCCTAACAACCTCATAACCAACATTCAGGTAGGAGAACATGATAGCATGTTCACCATATCGCTCAAGTATTTTTGAGGTGCTTTGAAACGGCTCAGTCCACTCGCCTTCTCTCAAGATGCGTCGAAACAATGCTGCATCCGTAACGCCATCAATACAAGCACAATGTGGTATGCCAGTTTCACGCTTGGATTCGCATTTGTCGCAGTTCGGGCATTCATAAGGACAGATGCAAACCTTAAGCATATTCACAACATCACACGAACCAGGCGAGCTGATATAACCAGCGACTGGTATGCCCATCTTCTTGAACTCAGCAAGCGCTGTTAACAACCTCCTGATGATCACATTTGTGAAATCCTCCGGCATACCTTCCAATCGCCACAGTATGAGGGAACCATCAAGGAATGCAACTTTTTCGTGCTGCCCTCCCAAGGAGCTTGCGAGCTCGGCAAGCATCTCAATCTCAAGCAGTTGGCGTTTGATGGAGACAATGTCGTAGTTGAGCAGGACCTTTCTACCACCCCACTGTTCGTAAAGGTCTTCCTCACGATAGTAGAGCAACGGGTGACTTTGCATTATGGGTGGCTCACCGGTGCCGTAATGCAATGCTACCAAGCCTATGTTGATGAGATAGCATAACGCTACTTCATGCCTATCTGGAAAGATCTGTGAGCCATCGCTTGCCATAACTGTTAAAGGACGCTTAGTAGATAACGCTTCAAGTTTTTGATCAAGCCGACCCGTCGGCAATGCAACAAGCCAAGATGTCTTGCTCGACTTTACCTTACTCAGAATATCCTCCCATCTCTGTGCAAAGGACTTCAATTCACTTACAGCTCTTTTTATCCTTTCAGCCATGACGTCATGGTGTGCTATTTGCTCTAACACCATTTCATTCATCTGACGCCTAAGCTGGACGAAGTCAAGCACATTAATCACCTCTCAAAGCCCAAGATAAACCTCTCAACATCCTTTCTCCATGGTGTGCCTTCCATTGGACCAAGCTTCGTAGTTGCGAGTGCTCCACAGGCATTTGCAAGACGAGCAATATCTTCAAGAGGCATTCCTTCAATCAATCCAACAACAACTGCAGCATCAAAACAATCGCCAGCACCAGTTGGATCAACAGCTTCAACATCAAACGGCAAACTCTCAACGAAAGCCTCTTGTGAGTAAATGCGACAGCCTGCCTTGCCAAGCTTTAATGCAACAATGCTAACACCTTCATTGAGCAACTTTTCGCATGCTGCCTTCTCATCGCTCTCGTTTGTTATGGCGAGTAGCTCTGCCAAACCCGTTGAAACAACACTTGCGTGGCTTAACACTGGTTTGCAAATCTCCCTCACAGCGCTAACATCCGAAAGCAATTCTGGGCGCAAGTTAGGGTCAAATGAGATTGAGATGCCAAGCTTGACTGCCCTTTCAACGAGCTTGTAACATTCTTCGCGCAACCTACCTCCGCCAGTGAGTGTGCATCCACATATGTGCACAAACTTAACGCCAGTTAAATCAACTTCGTCAGCGCTTGGGAGGAAGCCAGCAGCACTGTTACCGAAGTGAAAAATGAACTTCCTGCTACCGTCACGGAAGTATGCGACGAATGCGACGCCTGTTGCAACTCCATCAACAACATTGACATACTTTGTCACAACACCATCCTTGTTGAGGCGCTCAAGGATACATTTGCCGAAGTCATCTTTCCCGACAGCCCCGACTATCGCGGCGCTGTGCCCGAGGCGAACAACTTGATCAGCAAATATGGCTGGCGCACCGCTCGGAAACGGACCAATAAACTGCCCCGGTTGGTCAAGTGGCATATCAACATTAGGGCGCATCACCTCAGCGAGTATTTCACCTATAGCAACAACCTCCATCTTATGCTCACCTCCATAAACCGTTCTACAGCGCGTCATCATTATCGCTATGATACTGCCACTAAGTTCAACATAGCGAAGGTGTAAGCTTATGGACATCGCAGTAAAGATATGTGGCATGAGGAGTGAGTTAGACATAGCTGCAGCGAAAAAAGCCGGTGCTGATTTCGTTGGAATAGTTGTTGGAGTGCCATCATCTGTGCGCTCTGTGAGTGAAGGTGAAGCTGTAAGGCTTTCACGAACATCGCAATTACCTGTCGTTATCGTGACAGTTAACATGGATTGCGTTAGGCTTGTTGAAATTTTTTCAAAAGCTCAACCACACGCAATCCAACTCCACGGTGATGAATCGCCCGATGCAATCCGAAAGCTAAAAGAGTTAACAACTTGTGAGATATGGAAAGCGATGAAGCTACCACCACCTGATGCACCATTTGATGAGGCGCTGGCAAAAGATTTGCTAAAGATAGCTCAACAGTATGTGTCAGCTGGGGCAGATGTTATACTTTTTGATGCTATGCCAACGAAAGGCATACACGGTGGAACAGGGTTGCTGTCACATTGGGGATACGCACGCTTCCTCACTGAACGGCTTTGTGCACGCACGATACTCGCTGGAGGGCTTAACCCAAAGAATGTCCAAGATGCAATATACAGCGTAAGACCTTGGGGAGTGGATGTCTCAAGCGGTGTTGAGATATCAAGAGGTGTTAAAGCGTTTGAACTGATGGATGAGTTTGTAAAGAATGCAAAAACTGCAGCATCAAAGCTTTAGCATGCGCATTTAGTCAGTCTTTATGAGTGACAGCAAAAACAACCTTACCACTCATCCAACGCTTTGACTGGTGGCAACTTAGCAGGTGGTTTTTGTCCCTCCCGAAGCGGGATAAGTAAAACGCACAAGCGAAGCTTATCCACATCGTCAAGCTTGATCACGAGCTTCCTCACACCTGCGTTTCGGTTTTGCCCTTCCGGGTCAGGTGAGGAAGGTAGTGGTTTTGCGTCCATCACCGAAAACCTTACACCGTTGGGGGTCATTATGCGACACAAAAGCTTTGCATTGCCCTGCAGAAGTGTCGCACCGTTCTCGTCCAACTGGACTTGTGCAGGTGTGTGCATAAACCAATAAACACTGCCCGGACGCTTTAGCTCCACCTCGTCTTGAATGATAACTTGATTAGCATCTCGCAAGAGCATTAAGCCTCTTTTGATGCTAACTGCATGAGCTGAGTATGCTGGTGTTAAGTCGGCGATGGCGAAAGCCAAATTGGCATCCGAGAAAAAGCGGATTATCTTCGCTGCAGCTCTTGGGTCTTGATCGGGCTCCTTAGATGGGTTTATAACGAGCGTGTTGTGTCCTTCAGCACGCATCCTGTAATATGACCACCTTAGCGCACCAAAGTATCCAGGGAGATTGTAGTTGTCTGCACCAAGATCAAGTGCCCACCTATATCCGAGTGCGTCCAGAACAAATGTGCCTATATCCAAGTTTGAGTGGTTAGCTTTGTTGTCACCAGCTTTGAAGGCTACAAATGTTGCTTCCCTGTCGTTCCACGAAGTGCGCATAGTCGCAACTTCAACTTTTCTGAAGTATTTATCAAGCGGTAGCTTCTCAGCAATCGGGTCACCACCACCTTCATTGAACCAAATGATGTCAAGTGGATGCGAAACAGTAGTGGTGCGTGCATACCATGCATATATTGGACGGTTGAACTTGCGTGCAAGCCAAAACATCTGTGGTGCTCTTATTGTCCCGTCACCTCCATCGGCGAAATTGAAAGTCCGCATGAGTGGACCGGTAATGTAAATCGGGAAGAACCCTGTCTCAGAGAAGCCTTCTATCTTTGAGAGCCCAAAGTCGGTCCCTGTAGCCGTCTCAAGGGCTGCGAGGAAAACGCAATTGTAAAAGGTGGCATAGTTCCAGTATCCCGGACCCTCAGCCCAAGCACCATCGGGCGCAAACTCACTCATAGCACGCACGATTGAATTAAGGGCATGTGTCAGTATCTCTCCACACAGTTTCGGGTTTTCTTCAAATATGGCAAGTGAACCCATTCCAATGCCACCATTGCAAACTTGGTTCCAATTGTGCCTTGCCTTTGACCACCAACCACCACCACGATAAACCTTTAATGCTGGCTCAAGCCCTTTGACCGAAATAGCTTGGATTAATTTCTGGCGCCTCTCGTCACTCCAATAACTGTAAAGCCAGTCGTAAGCGATAGCGAAGGCATGCGTCATCTCAGCAGTGTCAAGGAAATGACGCGGGTTCCAATCGGGGAAGTTGGCTGCAGATTCAAGTTCACTCCAAGCACGTTCAGCATACTTCTCATCGCCATCAATTTGGTAAACAAGTGCAAGCGTATAGATGCGGTTGAGGACTCGCCTGCTTACGCTGAGCAATCTCAACCCATCTGGTATCTCATATCGCGAGGGTGGCTCGTTAAGAATGCGTTTCGCTTGTGTCCTCACCGTTTCATAAAGCTTCGCTACAGCTGTATTCGAAGCTATGAGTTCCTTCACACCCTTGAAGCCATCGTGCGTTACAAGCAACCTTGGATGAGCTTTTCTTATGTGCTTTTCCCATTCATCGGATGAAGGGAAAGCGAAACCGGCTTGGAGGATTACGATGGTGGATGTTAACACATGCACCAATTGCATCTTCACCACCCCTTCTCGCAGTGATATATGGAGACCTCCGCACTGCTACGCCCTGTTTAGTATGTCCATCCTTCACACGCTTGTCTAAGTTTCCGCCACTACGACATTCAAAGAAGACGGCACTACTTTAATTTCTGTTGGAGTTAGGCTCATCGGCTCTCCATCAGCGTAAAGCCAAAGCGGTTGTGGTGAATCAATGCTCGCTTCTCTTAATGTGTGGATTGAGACAGCGCTATGCATCGTATGCAACCCAAAGAAAACAGTTGGGAGGTAAAGGAAGATTGACAGCTTTGGTGCCTCTCTTATGAGGCACATGTTTAGCAAGCCATCCGTTATGCTCGCTCTTGGTGCGATGAGCAACCCACCACCATATGCAGGTGTGTTTGCAGTAGCTGCAAGCAATATCCTGCCTTCAAATTCACCGAAGTCAGCTTTGATGTGCACATACGGGAAACGATATACACTCATAAGGCACAATGCAGCAAATACATAAGCTGGCATGCCGTGAAACTTAGACCTTCCTTCAAAAACGATCCTCGTCACTTCGGCATCAAAGCCGAGAGTTGCCACAGTGGCAAACACCCTTTTCCCAACCATTCCAAGGTCTACGCGCAAAGTCTTCATCCGTGCAATTGCGTTCGCGATTAACTTTGGCGATCTTGGCATGCGAAGCGCCCTCGCAAAGTCACAGCATCTACCACCAGGTAAAACTGCCACTGGCACTTCTTTACCAACGAGCACATTCACAACCTCGTTCACTGTTCCATCACCACCGCAAACAGCAATGCACCCAACACCTCTCTTTATCCACTGCCTCGTAATTTCCTCTGCATGCCCGCGCCCAGCTGTCCAAACTATGATGGTGCTCAAGCTAAGTTTTGATAACTCAACCTTTAAATCCTCGGCGAGCCTTATAGCTCTACCTCGTCCTGCAAGTGGGTTTACGACGACCAAAACATCGGGGCTTGCCACTCACTTCACCTCACAGAGGAAGATAGGGGGCATGTGAAAGTATGTTATGCTTGGGTTTGAACCAACTACATCCTTTGCCATCTCAATTGCTTCGCTAAGGCTGTCCGCCGTTTCATATCCGAGCACATGTGCCACATGTTTCACTTTAGGCTTGACCACGATTATCTTGCTGAGGTAACACTGCGCCCTATAACCCCAATACCAATCAAACGGGGCATGTGCACCATGGAATGAGTAAGAGTGGCGGTAAAGCTCAATATACTTTGGGTTTGTCGCAAACTCCTCCTCACGTGCGACGATTTCTTTCATGTCCCTTGTGCGTTTCAGAACAAGCTCGTAAAAGTCTTTGTGAGGCACTTGATGCACTGGATGAAAGTCCTCATGAAGCGGATACGTGAAAATTAGCACACCACCCTCGCGAACGAGCGGTTTGTTGAGGAAGAGGTGAAAGATATACCCCGGACCAAGGGCATTAACCAATATCGGGTTCAGGATCGAGTTGACATTGTAAGGTCCAAGGTATGGCATGCCAGCGAGGAGGATGTCACATTGACCATCAACTGGCACAACTTGTTGTTTGCGCAAGTTCTCAATCGTGTGCTTGTGCACTTCCTCAACATCGCCTGCTTGAATGCTTGTCATCTTATACGGTGCTCTTGTCGCATGGAAGATTGCTCTGCGTAAAGATATCGGCATAACCTTGAGAGCGTTTCGGCTTATGTGAAAGTTTAGTCTGTCCCAAACCGTATGTTCATGCTCTGCCTTCTGCAGATAAAGCAGATACCATGGGAAGGTAGCGTTATTGATTGTCGTCTCAATGTGGAAAACTCGCACATGCTCATGTATCAGCTTATCAATGCGTTCAAGTGAGCGGTGCATCTCCGATTGCCTTGTATCCATGAGAGATGTCTTGAGGAGCACATCGGGGTTGTGATGATGCCTTATGCTGCGATATGTTCCCAAGCCAGTTGGTATGCTCTTATGCCCGCCATCCATAGGTGTCAAGTTCAGGTTAACATAGATGAGCAAATCACATTCAACTGCTCTCCTGTTGACCTCAACATCTTCACCCATCTCCGTTTTCCCGAGCCAAACTATGTTTTCCTTATCTTCGGCATCGTGATTGTAAAGGCGCTCTGGGTAGAAAGCCTCGAAGACCCTTTTTCCAACGATGTGCTTTATCTCTGACGGTGTCATCCGCCTATGCAAACCTATTGCACCGATGATGTGTATGTCCTCAACACCTTTCTCATATAGCTTGTTCAAAACCTTCTCGAGCACAAGCTGCCTTACATCTGGTGGTTGCATAGGGGGTAAGGAAAGCGATATGTCATCAAATGCTATTGTGACTTTCATGCCACGCCTTAAGAGCGCCGACAGCGGTTCACTACCATATGGATGCTCAAGCGCATGTTCTATCGCTTCATCTACATCTTTGATCGGGGGAAGCGTAGGCGGTGGATAAATGACCCTCGTCCCAACTGGTAACTTCTCCCAAAGGAAGCCTTCACCATAGTGGAAGTAATATCGCTCACTTTCGTCTTCAACATGACGGATAAGCTTATCCACCTCAACACACATCTCGCTGTCTCGTGGTAGAATGGTCTTGACTCGCCTTTTACTTAGCGAATGCTTTCCTATCCCTCTCGGGGATTATGAATTCAAACCGCTTGTCAGTCATCCACATCTTAAACCTCTTATCGGTCCTCCAGTGGCGATAACTATCATCAATTGACTGAACAAACCTGTGCTTGGTAACTTGCTTCCCATTGGTTATTGTTAGCTTGCCTGCTGGGACTCCGTCCCTTGCGAAGCTCACGCAATACTTCTTGCCATTGTAGGCGAATTCAACGGCACACTCCGCTGAGCTGACGGAAAGCTTCGGTGATATTTCTTCAGCACTGCCGACACCGACGCTCATCAGTATGAGGAACTCAACTTGCTTGCCTACGCCTTCGGGATGAATCTCAATCACTTTCTGATGAGCTGTCACTTTGTCAGCCAAGCGCCAATTGATTGTGAATGGTGGTGGTGTAGTATATTTGCTTGGCTGTGAAAGGTCATAAACTTGAAACTGTGATTTAGTTGGCATGAGCACGTAAGCGTTCATTGCTGAATTACCTTGACGGACTTTGAATAAGCCTTCTTGCAGTTCAACTTTCTCACCAACTGCAGCGACCCAGAAAGCTCTCTTTGCCTCATCCCCAAGCTTCACGCGGTCGTAGACTATGACCACATTTGGGCGGATGAAAACAACCTGCCTATAAACTTCTTCAGCTTGACTTGGGAGCCATGAGTTAGTTGCGTCACCACAAACATAATCAAATTCCGGGTGTGTCTCATAAGCCAAAATCTCACCCTCACGCAGGTAGACGGATTCAGTATGACCGTGAAAGTCAAGCCCACCACCATATCCACCTTCAGCTGGCGCGTAGCCAACTAAAATCCTATCTCTTGCGATATAGCGGAATGTGGCATCAGAAAAGCGCATTATTATCGGGAACTCTTCAGCCCTCGGATGCGAGATATTATTTCCCCACCTCTCAAGCCAATCTGACGGTTCAATGACAACGACATTCCCCCACGACTTGCCCGGATTTGGATTGCCGTCGTCACCATAGCTTGAGAGTGTCCCTAAGAGGAACTCCCCTGCTTTAGCTATCTGCAGGTGCGTTGGTTGATGGCGATAGACATGGTCTCTGACACCGCACGCAAACCAAACCTCAGTCAGGTCTTTTGACCAATCTGAACGCATGACAACTTCACCCTCACCATCAAAAAGAACTGTTGGTGGGAGTTCCTCAAACTTCACTGCAGGTGTCTTAGGATCATACCAACCGAGAGCCAATTGAATTGGCACAACGAAAGCCATCGGACGATTGCTCGCTGCCTCTTCAGCGAAGTAGAGTAGCTTGTCAACTTCTTCATCGGTTGTATCTTCTGCCATGAGCCTCTCAATCAGTTTACTCCAATCATACTTGAAAGCCCCAAGAGGATGCCTTGAGATGGAATTGTCTATCTGGCGTATCGGTTCACCTAACGGGTTCACAGGACCTAACATCTTACGGTTATCCATCCTCGGATGGATGAGTTCGCAATATGTGATTAATCCTTTCACTATTATTCGCTCATGAAACTGCGGTTCATCAAGGAAGTGGCGCAGGTAAAGGAAAGGATATGCAAAAGCTGCATATGGGCAATGGCAGCCAGTCCTTGGGTTGAGCCACCTTGTGCCACCACGAGTGCCAGCATGTGTGCTAAAGTATCTTTCAACATTGACCAACCAACTCATTATGTGCCACAAGATAGCTCTCTCACGGATGGAGATTGGTTCATCAAGCGCAGCGAGTGTCCAAGGGAAAACATCCATGTTGCCTATATAGCCCCTAAAGAATTCACGTATGCGTTGCACTTCTGGCGTATCACCCATCGATGCGACAGCAAAGTCAAAAAGAATTGCAACTGCTCCGGGGAAGAAGGGACCATGATGGTGGAATGTGCAATATGTGTCAGCTTGCCCATCCTTAAGCAACTCAGAAACTCGCTCCATGAAGAACGAACGCAACTCGGGTTCTCGCGCAAACAAGGTAGCAAAGCCAGTTGCAACCATTCGCCAACCAAGATCATACCTACGCCATCCGCCCTTCCCGTCCACTAACTTCGGGACAAAGGTGGCTTTCGTTACACCAGCTGGTAGGAAGCCCTCCCTATCGCATTGTCTTCTCAGCCATTGGAAATAGCGCTCAAACAACCTCGCGTAACCTTGCATCCGTTTTTCAACCTCTGGGATATGTTCTTTCCGTAGTAGCATCCTTGGGCGAGTTAACTGCGGAAGACGCATAAAATAATGCCTTTCAAACAAATCCCCATCGCTTGAGCTGACACGCACAAAGAGTGAGAATATCCCCGTCTGCTTCAGCGCAGGGCGTATCACTTCAACTTTCTTCCCATTCGGCTCAAGCTCAACGAAACGATTACCCGAAACAACTTCTCTATCCATGTAGTCAGATATCGTGAAATTCAAATTGAGCCTTTGCGTGCGCCTCGTCAGGTTAGTCAATTCAATGTGCAACTCAACTGGTTCATCGGCGTAAAAGACGGATTGATAACGGCGTTGCTCAATAGGGAGTTCACTATGACCATAAACATTCATCCGCACTATACCATGGAGTGTCCTTCTGACTTGCAAGCCATCAATATATGCATATTTGCTGTATGCTCTAACCCTTATGACATGCCTTCCGGGTGAGAGCCTAAACTTGGGTGCGTTCCATGCCCAGAACTCGTCTGTATCGTTGACGAGGAATATGCCCTGCGTTGGTGTCTGCCATATACCCCTTTGCCAATTAAACTCGCTACCATCATCAAGTGCTATCGTGATTGTGCCAGGCTTATCCCGCGCAGTCACTGGCAAATCATCTGGCATAAGCTGAACATCTGTGATGTCACTCACATCAAACCATTCATTGCTGAGCCATCTACCTTGCGCATCCCGCAGGGAAATGCGCACCGTGTGATTATTTTCAACCATGATAACCCTCTCAACATCTTTAACCACTTCCTGAGTCAAGCTCACCCTACTACGCCTATACCAAGGTGCTGGCACTAATGTGCGTAGATATTTCAGCCCATCTTTGCTAAGTGCGATTGGCGCTGGTGTGATAAAAAGGCTTGCACGGAGCGCCACCAATGGTATCCTATCAACCGGTATTAGTGGCCACCAACCTGGATCAGGTGGATTAACTACCCTCAGGTGATATGGCTTGAATGGCGTTTTAATGACGGATTGAATTCCAAGTGAGGGTAAGTCAACCGTTACCACCGATTCACCCTCATGACATGCCACGAATAACAGTAATGGACAACCGCGCAGGAACCCCGGCGGTATGAAAGCCTCAAGCATAATCGGCATCCTATCAACATTGAGTGAGGTGACAACTTTCAAATCCTTTGCGTCTATCGCAACGACCCTGTTATTAGTTGCATCGGCTACGAAGACCCTGTTCCTCGGCGCATCCGCAAGGATGTCGGAAACATAACCACCGATGTCAACAGCTCCTTCCAATATACCTTTCGTTACGTCCACAACTCCAACTTTACCAGTCACAGGTGATGTGAAGAAGAGTCTATTGCCAACCAAGCACATGACATCGGGACCAGATGTATTCACAAGTGGTGGTGTAACTTCTTTAACGATGCTTTGAGCGCCTGTCACCTGCTTAACATCAATCTCCTTTCGCTCATAGCCCTTGTCTGTCCACGCTTCAATGATGATTACCCCCGGCTTCCTTGAATAGCGCCTTGCGCCAACTGTTCCTGGTCTTCCAACCTCAATGAATTCTCGTCTGGATAGTAAGTCCACATCAAAATGGGGCTCAACTTGTGACATGTTTGCAAGGTTAATTGCAAATGACTTGAACCAGACAAACACTTCCTCCTTTCTACTTGCATCAACACCCATTGGTGACCAATCCAATTTCCTCTCAGCCACAACTCTGTCGTTTCTGGAGTCAACTGCGATGATGCTCCTGCCTTCCCTCGCAACGCAGTAGAGGATGCCATCGGAAAAATCCAACGCCCATGGTGCCTGCGGAGTTTTTATCTCCCCAACAACCCTTAATTCGCGCAAGCTACCAATGACCACCCTATCATTAAGCGCATCTGAAGCATAGAATTTGCCCGACTTCAAATCACTTACAAGATCAGAGATGTAACCGCCAACATTAATCGCTCCAATTGAGCGTTTAGCGAGGGTGTCAAAAATGCCAATTCGCCCACTCGCTGGTGCTGTGAAAAGCACCAAATTCTTCTCCGCTGCCACTACCACATCTGGACCAGGTCTCGCCTCAAGCGGGAATGGGAAGCGTCTGGCAGGCAACCGTTCGCCATGCTTCCACCAAAGTGGATAAACCATGATCGATGTCTCATTAGGGACGCTTACAGGGAATTCAAGCATGACGTCTTCCCCAAAGCGCAACGGACGAACATACGCACCACCGCTTGCCCTCGCCTCTTTTCTGACTTCCCAATCTTTAGGCGTGACTTTAACTGCTTGCTCTGCCTCCCAAATGGCTTTAGCGCCAACTTGTGGGAGCGAAAACAGGACTGCTTTTGCCTGTGGCGCTGCTAAGGCAACATATCCCACTAAACAGCTCAGCACAAAAGAAACAGCCACCAACCTCACTTTCATCTCCCTCACCCTCCTTAACCTTTTGATTCCCCTTCCTAACTTATTGTGCCTCGCCTTTTGAACTCGGAGCAAAGCCAATCTTGATAAGCTTTAAGATTCCGCTTCAGCTCATCAATGCTATCTCCGCCAAACTTCTCAAGCAATGCATCAGCAATCACTATGGCCATCATAGCTTCAGCTACAACTGCTGCAGCTGGAACAGCACAAACATCGGCTCGCTCAAAATGTGCTTCTGCTGGCTTTAGCGTGTTTAGATCAAAGGAGCGCAACGGCTTCCTCAGAGTTGAAATAGGTTTCATAGCAGCGCGCACCACTATGGGCATGCCATTGCTGATCCCGCCCTCAATGCCACCTGCGTTGTTTGTTCTGCGTGGGAAGATCACATTGCCATCACTGTCAATAGTTGGCTCAAGGAACTCATCATGCACCTGTGAGCCAAACTTCCTTGCTGCTTCAAAGCCAAGTCCCACCTCAACGCCTTTAACACCGTGTATGCTCATGAATGCGTATGCCAGCCTTGCATCAAGCCTCTTATCCCATTGCGAATAGCTTCCAAGTCCTATTGGGACTCCAACAGCTACGACTTCAAAGACGCCTCCAACGCTATCGCCTTTCCTCATAGCCTCATCAATGAGAGCCATCATGCGTGCTTCGGCATCCTTATCGGCGCACCGCAGCTGTGAACATTCAGCGAGCCTTTGGACTTCTTCGTTCGTCAACTCTTCATATGCCTTTGCGCTCACATCCCCAATGGAGACAACGTGGCTGAATATCCTTATGTTAACTTCCTCGCACAACCTCTTTGCAACTGCTCCAACAGCAACTCTTGCAGCGGTTTCCCTTGCGCTCGCCCGCTCAAGCACATTACGCAAGTCATCCAAGTGAGCATATTTGATAGCACCAGCAAGGTCAGCATGCCCAGGACGAGGAACAAAAAAGCGCCTTAAAGTTGCATCGTCAAATTGTTCTTCAAGTGGTTCTGGTTGCATGACGAGCTTCCAGTTTTCGTAGTCCTTGTTAACTATGCGCATTGCTATTGGGCTTCCAAGCGTCTTGCCATGGCGGACCCCGGAAAGCAACTCAACTTCATCACTTTCAATTCTCATTCGTTCGCTGCGTCCATAACCAACTTGGCGTCGGCGTAACTCACGATTAATGTCCTCACATGATATCCTAAGCCCTGATGGGATGCCATCAACGACAGCTATGAGGCACTTGCCATGTGACTCCCCAGCCGTAAAGAAACGAAAGGGCATTACTTACACCACCTATGAGAGGAGCAATGTGAAAAGCGTCAGTGATGTTTAGCGTCATAATCTGACGCCATTAAGGGGCTAACATGCTTAGCCATTACGGACCACCCGCTGCACCACCCCTGACACGCAGACCGAGCGCTTCTTCAGAATACTCTGGCCACAGCCTTATCACATGTGGTGTGACGAAAATTATCATTTCCTCTTCCGAGCGCTGTTTTTGCGTGCCCTTAAAGAGGTCGCCTATGATAGGCAAGCGAGCGAGTAATGGCACTTCCGTTATGGCTGTGCTTGTGCTGCCACGCGTCAAGCCACCGATAGCGAAGCTCTCTCCATCCCTAACTGTAAGATATGCTGTCGTTGAAGCACTTGTAAAGATTGGCACTGAGCCACCAATTGGGTTTGTTACATAGCCTGTAACTTCGGAAATGATTGGTGTAATGAAGATTGAGACGCTCATATCAGCATTTACTCTCGGAAGCACAACGAAGCCAACAGGTATGACTAAAGGCACAGGGAGAGTAACTCTAATCGGGTTACCAAACTGATCAAGGACAAGCGTATCCATAAAGACTGGCTGGACTGTGGTGAACATTATTTGTGCTGGCTGGTTGTTCGTTGTAACAACTCTTGGTGCTCTTAGAACTTTCCCTTCACCACGGCTGAGCAAAACACCAAGAGTCGCTCTTAGGTTGCCACGCACAAACCCAATTGTGAACTGTGTTCCACCTGGCATCCCTGATGTAGCAACCATAACCTCGTCTCCGCCAACTGCCCAGTTTATTCCGAGAGCTTGCTGTGCGTTCCTTTGTAGTGCAACAAACTGTGATTCAATTTCAATCTGGTCTGGCGGTATGTCAATGAGGTCAATGAGTTGACGAAGCTGTTCAATAGCCTCAGGTGTGCCATAGACGATGAGCGCATTAACAGTGCTTACAACAAGTATTTGCTGGATACCAGGTATGGCAAACACACCGCCCGGTGCCCCTCCTGGGGCTGCACCCGGGATGGCTCCGGGAGCTGCACCCGGTATTGCCTGCAACAAATCACCGCGAGTTACATTCCCACCAAAACCACCTAATCCACCAACTCCACCTTGCATGCCTATAGGCTGTCTTTGAAGACCAAGCATGTTTGTTATCCCGAGTCGTTCAAGCATTTGCAGTGTAGGTGCTGGTGGATATGGCAGAACCATATTCATTTGGTTGCCTAAAGCACGCTGAATTGAATCCATCGGTGAAAGCACAGATACATTTGCACCGAGCATCTGGGCAACATTGAATGCATCAAGGAACTTTAGCTTTATCACACCAAATGTGTAGCGTTGCTGTTCTTGCTGTATGCGCTCTCTTAGCTCCTCGCCTGTCACGAGTCTGGGCAGGACTGGCGGTGGCTCACTCTCCTGAGCAACTACGGGTGGTGCTACTTGTGACGGCTTTACTGGCTCTTCTTGGACTGTTGGCTCTGGTTGCAGCTTTTGTGGCTGACTCTCCTGAGGAGTTATTGGCTGTTCTTGCACTGGTGGTTTTTCCGAGATGATGAAGACACCACTTTTGTCACGCCACCAATACAGACCCGCAGGCTTAACAATGTAATCTAATGCCTCGCTCAGCCTCTTCTTGTAGAGTGAGAGCCTGCCAACACGCCTGTTTCGGGCTTCCAAAGTGATGTAGTATTGCGCATCAGTTTGTTGAAAGAGCATATGACATGCATCAGCAACTGTGGCATCTTCAAGTTCAATCTGCATTATGAGTGGGTCTTCCTCAGACTCCGCAGACAACGCAACACATGGGAAGCAAATGAAAGATACAAACGCAATTAATGCCGCCAGCCGTTTTATGGGCACCCACATCACCTCCTAACTCTGCAAACTCATTAACGCCTCCAACCTCGTCCACCCCATCCGCCCCATCCACGACCACCAAAGCCTCCCCAGCCTCCAAGTCCACCAAGCCCGCCAAATCCGCCAAAGCCTCCTCCCCAGCCTCCAAGCCCGCCAAATCCGCCTCCCCAACCACCAAGTCCGCCAAGCCCACCAAACCCGCCAAAGCCTCCTCCCCAACCACCAAGTCCACCAAGCCCACCAAATCCACCAAAGCCACCAAGCCCTCCTCCCCAGCCTCCAAGTCCACCAAGCCCACCAAATCCACCAAAGCCACCAAGCCCTCCTCCCCAACCTCCAAGTCCACCAAATCCACCAAACCCTCCTCGTCCTCCACCGCCACCCAATGTTCCACCTGTTGGTGTAATAACCTGCCCACCAAGCATTTCTGCAACCATTATTGCATCGGTGAAGCGCAACGGAATGCGCGCCCAAACATATTCTTCCGGTTCAGCTTCCTCAGCAGTTTGTATGCCACCAACAGTAGGTGCAGTTCGCCTACCACCAACTTGTGCACCTCCCATTTGAGCCATTTGCTCCTCTGGGCGAACTGGTGCAACAGCACCCGGCGGGAATGGTCCTACTGGCTGACCAGGCATAGGAACTTGACCTGGTGCACCACCAGGTTGAAAACCAGGTCCGACAGGCTGTTGAGGAACAGGTTGCTGTTTTGGACGGATACGCACTACGCCATCTTCAACAACCCATTCAGCACCAACACGCTCACAAATTAAGTCAAGCACACGACGACGAGGCAAACCCTTCACTTTCAATGTAACCATGCCTTGCACTCTTTGGTCAATCATGTAGTTTACACCTGTGTCCTTGAAGAGAGCATCAATCGCATCTTGAAGTGTGGCATCTTGCAAGTCAAAAGCTTCCTCAATCACTTCATCCAAGCCTTTGACTTGCGCACTCGCAAATGCACATATCGCAAACACAAGGAAAGCACATGCCGTCATTGCTACTTTCACATTTCGCATCTTCTATACACCTCCATTTGTGATGGACGAAATACTTCGTTACAAGCCACTTAATTAGACGCGCATGCTAACCTTACAGTTCCATACAAAAGCGCAATTAGAAACATCACTCCTCTTGTCTTTGTGGTCGGCGTATAAATGGTCGTCTGCCACCTGGTTGAGTTGGGCGTGCTCCGGGTGCAACACCCGGTTGTGGTGCGCCCAGCTGTTGCATCCACATTGGCATGCCGGGTTGCTGTGGTGGTATCCATCCAGGTTCTGGTTGCGGAAATTCACCTGGTGCACCCCACATCGGTGCGCCCGGCGGTTGTTGTGGTATCCATCCAGCTTCAGGCTGTGGCATCCAAGGTTGCTGTGGCATCCAAGGTTGTTGTGGCATCACACCGGGAGCACCCCACATGCCTGGTGGCATCTCTCCACCTGTTGGTGCCCCAGCGACACCACTTGGCATTGCCCTCACGCCAGCTGGGCGCATCCTTACATACTTCAATTGCCCATCTACATCCTCAACCAACATCTTGTCACGCTCAATTCGCACAACCCTTACTTCGCTTTTTCCTAAACCAGCTGCAGGCAACACGCTCAACTGTAAGCTATCGCCAGCACGCACAACACCATGATCCTTCTCGTTTGCCTCAAGGATTGCATGAACACGCTTACTATCAATCAATATGCCTGCCATACGGTAAGGTGCTTCCAATGGTTCGTGAGCACGCTCTTCCTTCTCAGGGCGTTTGCCACGCAGATGCTTCCTGCCTTCAACAGTCCAGTATTCAACACCTGTTGGTGTCACATCAACGTTTAACATCGGCACTCCAACATTGCCCCATTGGACTTTCTTTGGTGCTTCCACTTCAGGTGGCGATAGAGGTGGAAGCGTTATCGGCTCCCTACTTGAGCGTTCGAGCGCCACTCGCCTCGGCTGATACACAGGGCTAAACGGATCATCACGCCCTTGATAACCCGGCTCCTTTAACTTCTCCCCTGAAGGCATTGGAGGCTGTGCCTGTGGAGGCTGTGCCTGTTGAGGTGCACCTGCTACTCCAGGTGATGGCATCATCGGCGTTGGCGGACCACCAGGTGGTGGACCACCGGGCGGAGGACCAGGTGGAGGTGATGCACTTGGCGGTGGACCACCGGGTGGTGGACTGCTTCCTTCCCCCGATGGCGCCTCACCTGACGGTGGGCTTATCTTCTCTGCTTCAGCGTTCTGTGCTGTAGAAGTTTCCTCACTACCAAAACCTTTTGGCTTGCTCATAAACAAAGCAACCAGAAGAGAAACGATAAGCAATGGCAGCAATACACCAGCCCATATGAGGAGGAGCTTTTTTTGCTTTTCGTCCATTCACTCGCTCACCTCACAAACTGCGTTCACAATACAGTTTAGCAATCTTGCTTGCATAACGCCATATCTTATGACACATCCCAAAGTGTGAAGTTACGCATTGCATAATCAAAATGTCATTCACCCTCCTCACTTGCAGGCGGTGGTGCTGGACCTTGTGGTGCTCCCGGACCTGGTGGTGCTCCCGGACCCGGTGGCATCCCTGGACCCGGTGGCATCCCCGGACCTGATGGTGCTTGTGCAACTGGTTGCGGAGGTGGAGTTGGAGGTGGGCGTCCCTCAAGTGCTGCTTTCTCAACTTCAGTCTCACAAATCATAAGCAATGTCACAGGTATTGATGCAGTGAGGCGCGGTGAGATGCCTTCAAACCTCGGCATCTCAACTATCATTGGGCGAGGTCCACTTGGTAGTCGTTCAATGAACCTAAGTATGTTTGGAAAGCTACCTTCAACTGTTATCTCAAAACGCCCAAGCACCATAAAACCGTTCTGAGGTGGCTGTGGTGGTTGTAAGCTCACATGTAACGTCGGCAAAGTGTAATTGAGCAACCTAACATTGCACTCACGTGCGAGCCTCGCGATAAACATTCGTGTTTGAGGTTCGTAACTGACCATCGCCTCCTCAAGCCATTTCCAAAACAGCTCCGATTGATCAACATCAATGAATGAAAAAACATGGAAGCGCTTTTTCAGTCCCACCCAACGAGCCCTTGCTACTGCTGCAAACTTTCTTGCTTCCTCTCGTTCCCTCTCAGCTTGCTTCAACTTCTCATCGGATGCTTCAACACGGAGTTGCTCAACTTCCTTGCTTAGCTGTGCTATCTGTTTTTGCTTCGGGCTAAGACGCCACCACCCAACCGCTGCAATTATGAGAAAGAGAAGCACTGCCGCAATGCTAACATATACCCAACTAAATCCTTTCATGCACTTCACACCTCACTCACTTGCAGGTGGTCCGCCCGCTGCGGTTTCAGGTGGTGGACCTGCTGCGGTTTCAGGCGGTCCACCTGCTGCAGTTTCAGGTGGTGCGCCTGGAGGTCCACCTGCAGGTGGCATCCCCATTGGTGCCATCCCCGGAGGTGCAGCTGGCTGCGGTGCAAGCGATGGAATTTGAATTTGCACAGAGAGCGTTGCCTGTATCGTAAACTCAACAGCACCAATAGGCATGTAATCTCTCCATCGGCTCCCTGTTGTAGTGGTTGGTGATGGTTGTCCGGGCTGTGGCATCATACCTGGCATACCAGTTGGTGGTTCACCTGTTGGTGGCATTATGCCGGGCAAAGTCCCCTGAGTTGGTGCACCAGATGTAAGCGTTATCCCAAAAGGCTCATTCAACGATAGCCTTAGCAAGTTAACGTTGGTGAGAAATTCAGAACGAGCTATAACATTCCAAAACTGCTCCCAAGTCTTCCTATCACGTGCGAAGCCTTCAAGCGTTATAGTTGTCCCTGCAAACTGCAAACTTGTTATCTGCACTCCACTCGGTATCCAGCGTGCGAGCTGCCTACATGCGTCAACCCATAACTTACCAGTTTTCAAAATGCTATCAAGCATTGTCAACCTATCATCGATTGCCTTAACGCCGTCTCTTATCCGTTGAGCCTCATTGAGTATGTTTTGTATCTCTTGCTTCTTCTGCTCAAGCTGTGTCTTTTCTTCCTGAAGCTGTGTTATGCGTTTTGACCAGTTCACATCAATGCTCATGATCACCGCTACTTCAATCCCTAATGCGAACACCGCAATCAGAATAGCCCACTTGGTCCAACCTCTTCTCTTTACCCATGGTGGTAGCAAATTTAGCTTTGGAGCACCCGGTCTTATTGGTGGGCGTCTTGGCATTTTTTCATTTCGCCTCCCATCAGTTCAAAGCAACTCACGCAATGCTGCACCGAGTGCGATAACCATGTAAGGTGCAATGTCATCAATGTATGCGCGCCCGTAGCGTGCCTCAACTGGACCAAGCTCAAGGTATCGGAACGGATTGCCAACCTTCACTGGAACGCCAAGCTGATACTCAAGAAACTTATCAAGCCCATTAAGCCGTGCGCCACCACCTATGATGTAGACAAGTTTCACTTCGGCATTCGGCACTTTACCAGTGTAGTATTCAACGGAACGGACTATCTCGGTAGCGAGATCATGCAACCTGCTTTCAATCGCATCAAAGATGTAGCGTGCTGTAACAACTGGCGTTTGAACTGGTTCTTCAGAATCACTTATCGTAACTTTACCTTCCACCCCCTCACCTTCCACCTCCTCAGGCGGCTGGACGACGCTCTCCATTTCCATCTCCTTATCCTCGCTCAACTTTTGGGGTTGAGAAACTGTGGTTGGCTCTACTTCAAGTTGGAACTCATCTGCTTTTTTCTCCTCAACCCTTGCCTGCTCAATACTGACTGTTTCACCTTCAAGTGTGAACTCAGATAGAGCACTAACATGTTCAGCCCCTTCAGTAAGCTCCTCAATACCAAAATCGTAATCAAACTCATCTTCCATCGGTTGTGTTTCTTCGGTTTCCTCAAATCCGATTTCCTCAAGCCCAATTCCTTCAAACTCCATTTCCTCCTGCTGTTGTTCCGTCCCTGCCTCGGAAGCAAAGTCAGTAGGCAAAGTCAAATCTTCTGTCTCTCCCTCCATGCTAACTGTTGGCTGTTCAGGTTCGGTTGGCTGCTCAAGCGTGAATTCGTCGGTGTATTGTGAGCCCTCTTGCTTCTCGCTCTCTTCCTTTGGTTCCTCATCAAACTCAAGTGTGAATTCGTCTTCATCATTAGTGGGTGTTCCGCCGTCTGTCTCAATCTCATCCATTCCAAGTTCGCTTATCCCACCAAGCTCGTCAATCGGTGTTGTCTCGCTTTCACCCACAGCTGATGGATACTTGCGTTGCGCCGTCATAAGCTCATCAATCCAAGCAGTTCCCTCCTCTTGTTTTAGGCGTTCAGCCTCTGTTCTATCCAAACCGAGTGCATCTGAGATAGCAATCGTGAACTCATCACTACCAATTGGCAGTATCCTCGGGAAGGTAATTACTCCACCGTGAGTCACAATGACATCGGAGTTCTCTGCACCTATGTTGACGATGACAACCAAATCGTTTTGACCAAACTCGCTTTCCTCTTGCATGCTTTGTGGGAGGTCAATTAAAGCTCGCACCGAAGCCAAAGGCTCAACATCAACAGCAACTGGGTTCAACCCAGCCCTAAGAAGGACGTCAATGTATGTCTCCAAGACATCGTTCCTCACAGCTGCATACAGGACTGGGACTGTTTCTCCTTCGCTAACTTCATCCATGTCACGAAGCGGAATAAAGTCTTTGCGTATTGAATCTGGTGCGAATGGCACTTCACGCTCAATCTCAAGAGCCATCGTGCTGACAAGCTCCTTATACGGCATTTTTGGAACTTCAGTAACACGAACTACAACTGCAGCTTGCCCTGCAATAGTTACAACAGTATCTTTCGCCCTTATGCCAGCCTCCCTTAAAAGCTCTTTAAGCGCATCAACAACCGCGTCTGGTTGCAATATCTCACCTGCTGCCAATGCTGCCTCAGGCGTTGGCGCGATTCCGAGAGCAGAAACTTCAATAACTCCGCCACGCCCATGACGCAACTCAACTGCTTTTATGAAACGGCTACCAATGTTCAACCCAACAACATTACGAGGCATCTCTATCACCTTGCTTAATTGTAAGCGATGTTCTTCAGGTTAAACACCACTGTCATTATACCAGCTATTGTGCCTCAATGTCAATGCAAGCCAACCCGCCAACAAGGTAAAATTACAAATGACAACACTTGCACAAGGGTTGGTGAAGGTTAATGAATCAGCCCAGCGTTGAAGAGTTTGAGAGATTAAAGCGAGAGTTAGAACAACGCACTCGTGAACTTGAAGCCGTTTTTCGCATAACCCGTGCCCTACACAGCCAGACAGATTTGGAAAAGATGCTTATGGAGACGCTTCAGACAACACTTGATGTTGTTGATGCTTCCGCTGGTTCAATACTTCTCCACGATCCAGAGAAGGACGAGCTTGTCTTTAGGTGTGTTGTGGGTGAAAAGGCAAGTGAATTGGTTGGTATGAGGATGCCAGCTGACAAAGGCATAGCTGGGGAAGTTTTCAGAAGCGGTGTATCAAAGCTTAGTCACGATGTCCAGAGAGAACCATCGCACTACAGGGAGGTAGGCAAACGCATCGGCTATGTAACAGTCAACATGATGACTGTGCCGTTGACATCAATTGAGGGCAAGCCAATAGGTGTGATTCAGATTTTGAACAAGCGTGATGGTAGCTTCACTCAACAGGATATGGCTGTGACCGAGATAATGGCGGTCCTTGCAGCAACAGCTATTGAGAACGCAAGGTTATATGAGGCTTTGCGCTTGGCTTTTATAACGAAGATGCTCGGTGATATTAGCCACGACATAAAGAACATGCTCACTCCAGTGATGACGACAGCTGAAACGCTCCAATTGATGTTTGATGAGTTCATAAACGAGCTTGAAAGATTGCGTGAGCAAAACCCACAGTATGAAGAGCTATGGCACAAGCTTGATGCAGCTATAGAAGGTTTTCGTTCCTTCTTCAAGGAAGGCATTGAGATGATCTTTGATGGCTCAGCAGCTATACAGGGGCGTGTGAAGGAAATCGCTGATTGTGTTAAGGGCATAATATCAAAGCCAAGGTTTGAGTTGAGTGATGTCAGCGATGTAGCTGCTAAAGTCATTCAGGCGCTTCGCCCAGTGGCAGACAAACAAGGTGTGGTTTTACAACTTGATGTGAGTGAGGGGCTGCCCAAAATATGGGTTGACCCAAAACGCCTTTACAACGCTATCTATAACCTTGTGAACAACGCTATTCCTGAAACGCCATCTGGTGGCAGTGTGACAGTCCGCATAAGATTTGTAGGTGGTGATAGTCCATTCCCAGATGGAAACTACATGCTCATTGAGGTAGCAGACACAGGGCGCGGAATGCCTCAGTGGGTTAAAGAGAGGCTATTTACTGATAGGGCTGTTAGCACAAAGCCCGGCGGGACTGGCTTGGGCACAAGGATAGTCAAGAATGTTGTTGATGCACACGGTGGCACAATCTCAGTTGAAAGCGAAGAAGGCAAAGGGACAACTTTTTACATCAGACTACCAGTTGAGCCACCAGGGTTGAAAGAACAACTGCTTGAAGAACAGAACTCAAACAAGTAGTGCACTTGCTGTAACCCAAATGAGGTGGTTGGTGTAGAACCCTGTGAGGTGGTGCTTGGGCGATGAGTGGAGAAAAAGGAAAACTTAGAATAGGTTGGTTTTCAACTGGCAGAGATGAAGCTGCAATAGAACTGTTGACCACTGCACTCAACTCAATACGCTCAGGCGAACTCAACTTGGAGATAGCCTTTGTCTTTTGCAACCGTGAACTACATGAAAATCCTCACTCAGACGCCTTCATTGAGTTGGTCAAAAGAGAAGGGCTTGAGCTCGTTACATTTTCTTCAGCGAAGTTTGAACCAGAGTTGCGAAGGAAAGGTTTGTCTGGTGATGAGGGGGCACTCAAAAGGTGGCGTAGAATGTATGATGAGCATGTCTACAAGCTCATAGAACCGTTTGGTGTTGAAATCTCGTTTCTCGCTGGATACATGCTCATACTGAGCGATTGGATGTGCGAACGCCACACATTCCTTAACCTCCATCCAGCAATACCTGGTGGTCCAAAGGGCACATGGCAAGATGTCATCTGGCAACTCATAGCGCAGAGGGCTGATGTGGCAGGCGCACAAATACACATAGCAACGCCTCAACTTGATGAAGGTCCACCAGTATCGTTCTGCAAGTTCTCACTGCGCACCGAAAACTTCATTCATCTTTGGAACAGACTTGAAGAGGAACTGAGATGCATAAGCCTTGAGGAATTGAGGGAAGCATACGGTGAGTCCTACCCGTTGTTCGCCGAGATAAGGAGACACGAACTCGCCCGTGAAATGCCACTCATAGTTATCACATTGCGTATGCTCGCTGATGGAACAATTGAGCTTCGTGGTAAGGATGTGTTTTACGCTGGCAAGAAATGCGAAGGTGGGGTTGACTTGAGCGAGCAAGTTGACTTAGCAGTGTCAGAACTGTTAAGGAGGGATCAAGAGGCTCATGGTTGAACACGAAAAAACTTTGCTCATAGCATTTGACCTTGAAGGTCCTCTATCAACTCAAGATAACGCCTATGAAGTCATGGGGTTGATTGAGAATGGCTATGAGCTGTTTGAACGCATAAGCCGTTACGATGACTTGCTCACGCTTGAAGGGAGGGAGGGATACGAACCGGGCGATACGCTTTCATTGATCCTGCCGTTCTTAATAGCACATGGCATAACTGAACAGCACATAGCGGATGTATCGAAGAGGGCAACCATTGTCCCGGGTGCAATGGAGTGTATAAGCGAGCTCCGTTCAAGAGGACACAAAGTTGTGATCATCTCAACGAGCTACGAACCACATGCATTAAACATAGCAAACCAATTGAGCGTGCCAAAGGAAGATGTGAAATGCACACCAGCTCCACTTGAGCAAATTGTGAGCGAACTCAAAAGCACAACTGCTGATGAGATACAGTATCTGCTCTCTTGGCAGAAGCGAATCCTTGAGATACCGTTGGATGACGATGAGTTGCTGAAAGCCGAGCTTGATAGATTCTACTGGCATGAGCTGAAGGCGAAAGAGATTGGTAAGACTCTCAGTTCAATAAAAGTGGTTGGTGGCGGAAGGAAGGTTGATGCGCTTCTCTCGTTCGCTGAGCAATGCGATGTGAGGATGAGCGATGTCGTAGCTATAGGCGATAGCATAACGGATTACAAGATGTTGCAGGTAGTTAGGGATAATGGTGGGCTTGCGATTGTCTTCAATGGAAATCAGTATGCGCTCCCATATGGAACAGTTTCAGTTGCAGCTGACAACCTCCTTCCCATCATACCACTCGTTGATGCTTTTTACTCTGGAGGGTTAGAGGGAGCAAAGGAGTTTGTCCTGACAGCTCCGAAAACCGAAGAAGGTCCGTTTTACCATTGGCTGATTGATGGCGAGAACTTTGACGAAGTTCTCTCAATCCATAAGCGGTTCAGGGAAATACTGCGTGGGAGGGCTGCAAAACTTGGATGAGGTGGGAAGGGAGTGGGAGATGGGTTGAAGAAAAACTTATGCGTAGAGACGACACAATACGCCTCATAGCATCTGGCGCCCTCAATGTTGATTATTTGCACAGAGTCCCTCAAATCGTCACCGATGGTGAGACGAGAGTCATAAGTGTTTACCGAGAACCGGGAGGCTCAGCTGCTAACACTGCTTATGCGCTATCAAAGTGGGGAGTGATGTGTGCCTTTGTTGGGTGCATTGGTGATGATGAGGATGGCAAACTGCTTCTCTCCTCTTTCAAGGAGGTAGGAATGCATACGCAATGGGTTAAAGCCAAAGCTGGTGCACGAACGGGGCGTGTCATCGGGTTCGTTGATAACAGCGGCAAAAGAGCGCTCTATGTGCTTGCGGGCGCAAATGAACTCATAGGCAAAGATGACTTTCCGAAACAAATACCGCAAAGCGTTGAATGGGTTCATTGCACATCACTTGTTGGTGATGCACCAATGAGGCATCAACTGGGGTGGGTAACTGGATTGCCAAGCAGAGTTAAGTTCAGCTTTGCACCGGGCGCCATTTATGCATCACTCGGATTTGATGCGTTGAAGGGCTTCCTTGAGCGAGCCACGATAACTTTTCTCTCGCGTGATGAACTTGCGAGCCTTACTGGGGAAAGCGATATGTATGAAAGCCTAAGGATGCTTCATTCAGTAGGGGTATCAATTGTTGCTGTGACAATGGGCTCTGAAGGGAGCATCCTAAGCTATACCAAAAATGCAATTGCAGCGCATGGCATCAAGCCTTTAAACTTACGCCACCAAAGAGTGCAAGAAGAAAATAAACACTCACTGCTTTACGAGGAAGCACTTAAGGCGAATGTGGTTGATACAACAGGTGCAGGCGATGCCTTTGCAGCTGGCATGCTGTTAGGGCTGATAAGAGGGTTACCGTTGGATGTATGTCACAAGTTAGCGTGCTGTGCTGCCTCAATATGCATTGAAGGCTTTGGGGCAAGGGCAGCTATACCATCGCTTGAGATGTTGATTGAGCGCTATAAAGAAGCTTACGGATGAGCAACCGGCAGGTTAAGTGAAGTAAGCGCGAGGTGATAAAATGATGATAGCAACAATGCTGGTGACCGAAAGAAGGCTGAGTTTGCTCCTGAGGATATTTGTTGTTGTCTTTCTGATGCCTGCGTGGAGGGAGTGTGTGGGCATGGAGCAAGCGCTCAAATATTCGCAACTTATAATGGCACATGATAAGCTCCTCTCATACTGGCGCATGGAGGGGAACTTTGAGGACGCAAAAGGGATCGCTCATGGAACTCCAAAAGGACAAGTGAATTTCATTGACGGACCTATTGGGGGGCTTGCTGTATCGTTTGGCAAAGGTGGCTTCGTCACATTCGGTGAAGCAAAGCACATTGACACTCCAGAGACAACCATTGAACTCTTCTTTCAAATCCTCGCGATGCCAAAAGGTTATAACCCATGCATAATAGCGAAGCGAGCCACATCACCAAACACGCGTTTTTCAATCCATGTGATGCAGGGCATGAACATGATTGGCATTTGGAATGGCAGGGCTTTAGCAAGGGCAATCTTGATTGAGCCACTACAAATTGGCAGATGGTATCATTTGGTGGTCTGCGGTAGCGGACGATACCTTGCCGTATTCATAGATGGTGTGCGTTGCAATGTCATTGATGGTGGGATGGAATGCGGTCCATTCAACATTGGTATGAACGGTTTGCCATTGCAAATTGGTGCATCGCAGTTGGATGGGAACGAACAACTCCCATGCGCGGTTGACGAAGTCGCCATCTACTCAAGCCTGCTCAGCGAGGACGAAATAGCAAATCACATCTTGGTTGCCGGTTGGCAGGAGAGAAAAAATGAGCTCATCAGGCTCGCTTCGGAGAAGCGAAAGGAGTTCATTGAGGCTCAAAAGAAGATGCTGAGCAAACGCTTGAGCGATGCAAAGTTGACTGAACGAGGTAAACGAAAAATTTATACCGACGAATACTTGACTGGGATTAGCTTCCCAGTTGGAGGCATAGGGACTGGAGTCATCCACATCAACGGTTATGGGGAACTGTCAGCGTGGCAGATATTCAACAACTTCACATATGCACGATTGCCTCACTCATTCTTTGCTATCCGTGTTGCAGACGAGAAGGGCAAGCTAAATATCAAAGCGATTCAAACGAAGGACGTAGGACCGTTTAAGGGCATGCGCAATGTGAGGTTCGCTGGCGAGTATCCATTTGGGTGGTGGGAGTTTGAAGATGACATTGGTGTAAGCGTTACGATGGAGGCGTTCAATCCACTCATACCGCTTGAGACAAAGAAGTCTGCAATACCGTGCGCCATCTTCAACTTCACTGTGAAGAACACAAGTAAACATCCTGTGAGCGTCTCCATACTTGCATCGCTTCAAAACGCTGTCGGTTTCACTGGCGTAGGTCAGATAGAGGAAAGGAGATTTAAGGACTACGGTGGAAACATAAATTCAGTCACGCACATTGAAGACGCTACAGCCATACATATGACGAGCACATTGGACAAAAACTCGCCAGCATACGGTGATATGGTTCTGATGGCTCTTTCAAAGGACGCCAACGCAACAGCCTCATGGGAAAGGCTTGAAGAATTGTATGAGGATTTTGCTTCCGATGGGAAGCTCGTTGCTCAAAACGAGGCTGGTCCTTCACCAGCTGGCGAAACAGTTGATGGTGCAATAGCAGTTGAAGCGAAGTTGAAACCGAACGAGGAGCACACATTCACATTCGTTATCGCATGGCATTTCCCAAACGCTGTTCACGGTGATGAGCGCACTGGCTGGGTAAGCAGGGGCAATATGTATGCCAACTGGTGGGCAAACGCCCTTGAGGTCGCAAAAGAAGTTAAGAGGGAGATCGGTGAACTGACAAGGTTAACAAGGCTGTATCACGATTCACTTTACTTATCCAACTTACCATATTGGTTGCTTGACAGGTTAAGCTCACAAGTGAGCGTCCTCAGGAGCAAGACTTGCTTTTGGGGCAAGGATGGATACTTTGGTGGGTGGGAAGGAGCTAACCCAAACAGTGGTTGCTGCTTTGGCAACTGTGCTCATGTGTGGCATTACGCACAAGCTCATGCTTTCCTCTTCCCAGAGATAGCAAAGCGTATGAGGGAACAGGCACTGCGCTTCCAGCGCGATGATGGTAGCATACCGTTTCGCCAACCAAGATATGGAACTGCGTGTGATGGGCAACTTGGCGAGATACTCGCTGCATACAGGGAACACCTCATGAGCACATCAAGCGATTGGCTTAAAGCACATTGGGAAAAGATAAAACGAGCAATGGAGTTCGCTATCAAGCAATGGGACAAGGACGAAGATGGTATGCTGTCAGGCGAACAGCATAACACACTTGATGGCGAAGTCACAGGGACAACTTCTTGGCTCGGTTCACTTTATCTTGCTGCCCTCAGCGCATGCAAAAAGATGGCTACCGTAGTCGGAGATAGCGATGCGGTAAAGCGTTATCAACGCATCCTTGAAGTCGGAATGCGAAATCAAAACGAGAAACTATGGAACGGCGAATACTACATTCAACTGCCTGAGCAACCTCAGAAGGAAGATTATGGCGATGGCTGTCATATAGACCAAGTCCTTGGGCAGTGGTGGGCACACATACTCAACTTGGGTTGGGTTTACCCGCAAGAAAGAGTTAGAGAAGCACTTAAGGCACTGTTGCTTTACAACTTCCGCGACAACTTCAAGGGGGTAATCCAGCACCCAAGGAGATTTGCCGATGACAACGATGCTGGCATGCAAATGATAACATGGGTGAAAAGCGTTCGCCCAACACCTCACACAAGGTATGCAGATGAAGTTATGTCTGGGTTTGAGTATGCTGTAGCAGCAACGATGATTTACGCTGGTTTGCTGAGGGAGGGGCTCATGGTTGCTAAAGCAGTCTATGAACGCTACGATGGACGCTTGCGCCCAAACTTGACTATACCAAGTGGCAACCCCTTCGGTGATGATGAATGCGGTAGGTTCTATGCGAGAGCAATGAGTGTTTGGGCGTTGTTGCTTGCCTGCCAAGGGTTCATCTACAACTTCCCAGAAGCAAAGATGGGCTTCAAACCCATCTGGCAACCTGAAAACCATGTATCCTTCTTCACAGCACCAACAGGGTGGGGAGTGTTCTCGCAAGTGCGCATGGCAAACTCTCAAACATGCAAGATTGAAGTCAAACGAGGGATGGTTGAAATCGCCGAACTTCAACTTGCTGTCCCAGAAGACGCTAAGGTCAAGAGCATAAATGCGCGCATTGATGTCAAAGCTATCAAAGCTTCATTTGAGCAAGATGCAAACGCCTTGACCATTCGCTTCCACCAAAGGTTGACGGTGAACGAAAAGCAAACACTTACCATATCGGCTGTATTCAAATAGCAAGCTGTAAATGTGCGCTCAGAGAGAAAATCATCTCACGCGTGTCACGCGTGACTACTCCGCACCTTCGCCCAAATAAACTGGTGTCTCACTTACCTTGATGGAAAAGGCACTAAGGATGTTCCCCATCAAAGGCACGCACGCCCGAAGGCAAAGCAATTTTGCTTTTGCGCCCTGTGCCCTTTGCCTTCTTGGTCATCGCCGGTTTTCATCGCCGACAGGAAAGACAGGGCTTGCTGTTGCTGGGGTTACTTTGCTACGCCATTTCAGCGGGCGAGCGCATCTTCGGGCACAAGCAACTCAGCAGGGTGGCGAGCCAAAAAGGGTGGGACATCGTAAAGTTCCACGATGCACCGCAAACTCCAAACCCGTAGCGCCCAAATTTGCCCGTCCTTGCCCCTCGGGACGATGATGGAAAGTTGCTCGCTGGGCAAAGTCACCCGTTTTGCCATCTCCGAAATTTCCCCATACTTCCGCACATCCTCTTCCACGATGACGGAAATTTGGTCACCTGCAACAATTCCTTCACGCCTTATTACCATCCCATCAGCTGCCCGCAACTCTAAAACTGACTTTGGGTCGCCACCTGAAGCGATTCCGATGACGAAGTGCCTTGTGCCTTTCGGGACGAAAAAGTAAAGCGGTTCACCCCTCGGTAGCCATAACCGTAACGGCACACGCCGAACTCTCCCCGGCTCATCAAATCGCCCGCACCAAACCGACAGCGGACGACGATCAAACTCCACTTGCGCTGCTTTCCAGTAATCCGTCCCTGGGTCAAAAGCGTAAATGCCATCGGCAGGCAAAGCGATGGTGACTGTTGCAGGCTTCCCCTTCTCCGCTTTGACCGTCCCTTGTTCAATCAATTGCCCATCAATTGAATCGTCGCTTAATTTGCCTGCCGTCAACTGATGCAAAGTCCATCGGCAATCAACGGTGTGACCTGCATCAAAGGGCGTGTAAGTAAGCGAGAGCGTTTCGCCTTTGTGTCCGACGAAGTAATGGACGCCCTTCTCTACAAACAAAGGTGACCGTTTCACATCTCCCCACGCCTTCACTGCCTGCGGCAACTTTTGAGCAATCGGGACGAGCCGACCGCTGAACCGTCGCCCTTCAATTTCCACTGCGATGGGCACAAGGCGTTTGAGCCACTGCAAGTCGTCGTGAAAGAGCCGTCGCACTTCTTCGTCAGACGGAATATCTATCCGCTCCGTCTTCCACGCCTCTGTTTGCTTGATGTCAAACCCTTCAATTCGCTTCAAGGCACCAAAGCGATGCTCGAACCACTTGGTAAACAGCATCGGGAAGGTGTGAATCAAACCTGTGTCCATGATTCGCCGGGCGAAAACGATGCACTCCTTCGCTTTAGCGATGACTTCTTCTGGTGGCGCCACCAACTTGCCCCGTTGATTCCATCGCGCTGTTCGGTCGTAATCCAGCCACAACCGCAAAAGGTGCAGATACATAGCGATGCGGTTAAGTCGCTTTTGAACTTGCGGGTCGCTTTCTCGCTTGTATGCTTCCTGCAAATCCTGCATCGCCAGCAATAACCCTCGTGCCGAAAATCTCTCACCCTTTGCCCATCGCTCGTAAAGTCGTCTCATCGGCTCGGCAGCACGCCCAAACGCCTTCTCGCAGAAATCTCGCACCAAAGCCTTTGAGTCAAGGTCAGGTTGCCACATCAACTTCGCTGCCATCCAGTAGCCCAGCCCGTTTGGTCCCCAGTTGCAAGATGACTCTGCCGTGTAACTTACCATGCCCAGCTTGTGGTAATGCTTGATGGCATCAGCAAGTTGGTAAATTCGCCCCGCCTTCGCAGCACCGGGCAAATCAAAGTCCCAAGGGTAAACGCTGAAGTAGTCGCGAATGCCCACCATCGCACCCAACTTGCGGAAGGCTTGAACTTGCTCATCAAAGCTCAACTTGGTGTAACGAAAGCCCGTCGTGACTTCCACATAAACATTGGGCAACAACTGGAACTTGGGTGGGTCGCTGTGACCGGCATAGGCATAAAGCCCAACGAAATTGTCGGGAAATTCTTTGCGGACGGCTTCCGCAACCTTGTTGGCAAGGAAGAAGGCTTGGTCGCTGGGCGAACCGATGGCTTTACAATTTTCGCACTCGCAATAGCCTCCACCATCGTTAGGCTCTACCGATGCCATCAAACGATTTGGGTCACGCCGAAAGAGTTGCAACACACCTTCAATGACCCGTTGCTGGACTTCGGGATTGCTGACACAAAGTTGCGTCGGTTGACGCTTTCCGCTCACAAGGGCAAACCATTCAGGATGCTTCTCAAAC